>Ga0126304_10000029_pt1 | contig 33017 bp, 30 predicted proteins | sample Plot25_FD_92538 | JGI IMG/M metagenome (GOLD analysis project Ga0126304, IMG submission 92538) | Serpentine soil microbial communities from UC McLaughlin Reserve, CA, USA - Plot25 | ecosystem: Environmental > Terrestrial > Soil > Grasslands | place: USA: UC McLaughlin Reserve, Lake County... | reverse complement strand
CGCGGCCTGGGGGTGGTCGAACTCGAACTCCGCTCGATGATCGTCGAGTGCGCGTACGCGACCAGGCGCGGCTCGATGGCGATGACGGATCTGGGCGGATGCGCGCAGCCAGGCTGACGGAGCCTCGATCGCCACCCAATTCACACCGGACGCCGTGAGCGTGGTGCGCTCGAGTGCCGATCGGGGACCGACGGTCACATCTCCCGACTCGGCGTCGATCTTCACGACGTAGAGCGGCACCCCAGTGGCGATGCCGAGCCCCTTGCGCTGTCCAATCGTGAAGCGGTGCACGCCCTCGTGCGTGCCGAGCGTCCGGCCCTGATGGTCAACGATCGCACCGTTGCGCGCATCGGCTGTCCGGCTGGCGACAAACGCCGCATAGTCGCCGTCTGGCACGAAGCAAATTTCCTGGCTATCCGGCTTATCCGCGACGGCCAGTCCAAGACGATGCGCCTCAGCGCGGACGGCGGGCTTGGACAACGAGCCCACCGGGAAGACCGCGCCGGACAGCTGCTCTTGTGTCAGCGAGAACAAGAAGTACGACTGGTCCTTGTCGCGATCGACGCTGCGCCTGAGCCGCCATCGCCCCTCGGGCGACCGCTCGATGCGCGCGTAGTGTCCGGTGGCGACAGACTGCGAGCCGAACCCGCGTGCCCGCTCGAGCAGCGTGGAGAATTTCAGATCGCTGTTGCAATGTGCGCAGGGCAACGGCGTACGGCCCGAGGCGTACTCGTGGACGAAGTTCGAGATGACGGTCTCCTGAAACCGCTCCTCGAGATTGAGGATGTAATGCGGAAAGCCAAGCGTCGCGGCGACGCGGCGAGCATCGTTCAGATCGTCGAGCGTGCAGCACGAGCCGAAATGCCCGCCGCTCTCAAGACGGCCGTCGTGTGCATACAACTGCATGGACAGACCAATGACATCATGACCCTGCTCGGCGAGCAGGGCCGCGGCGACAGAGGAGTCGACGCCTCCCGACATGGCGACAACGATGCGCATTCAGGCTCGGACAGGAGTGCGGGTCAAACTGCGAAGCTTCTCGACGATCCCTGGCAGCACCGCAATGACGCGATCGACCTCGGCTTCGGTATTCGCGGCGCCGAGGCTGAAGCGCAGCGAGTTCTGCGTCCGGTGCGGCGGACAGCCCATGGCCTTCAGCACGTGTGACGGCTCGAGCGTTCCCGACGAACACGCCGATCCGGTCGACACGGCCACGCCTTCGAGATCGAGTGCGATGAGAAGCGACTCCGCCTCAGTGCGATCGAAGCTGATGTTCGTCGTATTGGGCACGCGCGGCGATCGGACGCCGTTCAACGCGGTCCCGGTCACGTGTCTGAGAATGCCGTCCTCGAGACGATCGCGCAGGGCGGCCAGCCGCGTGGCTTCGGAGGCCATCTTGGCGATCGCCTCGCGTGCAGCCACGCCCATCCCGGCAATGCCGGCGACGTTCTCTGTGCCAGCGCGCCGACTGCGCTCCTGCTTGCCGCCGGTCAGCGGCGGCTGCAGTCGAACGCCACGGCGGATCCACAAGGCTCCAACGCCTTTCGGGCCGTAGAACTTGTGAGCCGAGATCGACAGCAGGTCCACGCCGAGCGCCTTGACGTCGACCGGAATCTTGCCCGCCGACTGCACGGCGTCGCTATGGAACACCGCGCGACGTTCCCGGGCGATGGCGGCCAACTCGGGGATGGGCTGCACGGTGCCAATTTCGTTGTTGGCGTGCATGACCGAGACAAGAGCCGTGTCATCCGTTATCGCCGACCGCAAGGTTTCGGGCGACACGATACCCCTCTCGTCCACGGGCAGCAGAGTCGTCTTCCACCCCCGCCGCGCCAGCGCCTTGAGGGTATTCAGGACCGCCTCGTGCTCGATCGTACTGGCGATCAGGTGCTTGCGACCGGTCGGCTCGAGGGCCTCGGCGATGCCGCGGATGGCGAGGTTGTCGCCCTCGGTCCCGCCACCGGTGAAGACCACGTCACCCGGGTCCGCGCCAATCAGCGCCGCCACGGCCGATCGGGCCTCGTCGATAATCGCTTTGGCCCGCTGCCCGAAGTGGTGGACACTCGAGGGGTTACCGAACTCGTCCCGCAAAGTGGCCACCATACGCACAACGACCGCGTCGGAGGGGGGAGTGGTGGCGTTATGGTCGAGGTAGATGCGCATGGCGGGCTTGCCAACAACCAGTCTAACCCTTAGCCCGGAAACGACTAGACAGAATTTTCGAGCGGCCGATATACTCTGTGGGCTCCCACCCAGTCGGCCCGCGTGAGCGGGTCAGCATCGCGCGCAGGGCTCCCCCCCGTTACGGGCCCAGAGCGCACTGGACACGATGGGGTCACGGTGTGTGGAAAGGCCCTGGAGTGACGGTCACGAACTGGTCGTCGTTGGTCCCAAGCGCAGGTGGTAATTTCCCAAGAACGCCCAAGGGAGGGCGGAAGGACACGACATGTGGAAGCGTGATGAAGCGGTGAAACCGACCAGTGGTCAGCCGGCGAGCCCGGCACCGGTCGTCTCAACTCCGTCGGCAAGCCCGTCGGCGGCGCCGCAGCCGGAAAGCCGGCGGATCGAGAGGGATATGGTGAACATCGGAAAGTCCGTCGTCATCAAGGGCGAATTGAACGGCAGTGAAGATCTCACCATCGAAGGTCAGGTCGAGGGGAAGATCGAGCTGAAGGACCACGTGCTCACCATCGGTCCGAATGGCAAGATCAAAGCGCAGGTCTTTGCCAAGGCCGTCATCGTCCTCGGCGAGGTCAACGGGAACGTGACCGCGTCCGAGAAGGTTGATATCCGCGACGGCGGATCCGTCGACGGCGACATCATCGCTCCGCGAGTGGCCATTGCCGAAGGTGCGCACTTCCGCGGCAGCGTGGACATGCAGCGTAAGGGCGGACAGGCAGCCGCGAAGGAATCGCCGAAGGCGGCGTCGCAGCCCACTCCGCAGGCCCAGGCTCAGCCGCAAGCCGCCGCGCACTAAACGCGCGGCGATCCCGCAGGCGATTGCGGGTCGGCGTGTCTCCGTAACCAGGGGACGCCGACCCCGATCTCTGTGTCATCATCACGTCGGTGTCGCTCTCCGATCTGTTCAACCGTCGCCGTAAGGAACCCGCCGATTCCGATACCGGTGCATCGAATGCACCCGTGCATCCGACGAAGGTTCTTGGCCGATTTGTGGCCAGCCTCAGTGCGCGGACCCAGCCGGTCCTGCTCGATCTCGGCCCGGTCGTCGGCTCGAACGTCAGCTTCTTCGGGGAGCAGCTCGGCTGCAAGATCATCGTCGAGGACTTGTCCAAGGACATCGATCGACATGTCCGTGAAGGAAAGCTCGACGAGCTGCCGGCCGCCTTATCGAAACGATTCCCACACGAGTCCGCCAGCATCGACGGCATCCTGTGCTGGGACGTCTTCGACTATCTGGATAAGAACTCCGCCAAGAAGCTCGCCGAGCAGCTGACGCGCATCCTGAGACCCGATGGCGTGCTGCTGGCATTCTTCGTCACCGCGGAGCCGCAGCCGGGTGCACGGCCGGAATACACACGCCACATCGTCATCGATCCAAACCATCTACAACATCGACCCTATCCGGCGGCGCGTGGCAAACAGCGCCCGATGCCGAACCGCGACATCCAGCGCATGTTCGAGGATCTACGCATCACCGAACAGTTCCTGCTCAAAAGCAACCTTCGCGAAGTGCTGTTCAGGAAACCTGCCGAGGCCGCTTCATCGTCTCCCTCGGCCGCTCGCTGATGCTGAACTTCGAGCTCACCGACGAGCAGCGTCTTCTCGAGCAGTCAGTCCGCGAGTGGGCGGGACGTGAAGTCGCTCCTCGCATCCGCGAGTTGGACCGTGCGCATCAGTTCGACCGCAGCATCCTGCCGCAGATGGGCGAACTGGGGCTGCTCGGTATCTCGGTTCCCGCCGAGTACGGCGGCGCCGGGATGGATTACATCTGTCTGGGCCTGGCGAGCGAAGAGCTGGAATATGTCGACACCTCGCTGCGCGTGATCATGTCGGTGCACGCCGGCTTGAACTCGTTGACGCTGCTCTCGTGGGGCACCGAGGATCAGAAGCAGCGCTATCTCGTTCCGCAGGCACAGGGCAGGAAGATCGCCACCTACGCGCTGACCGAACCGTCTGCGGGCAGCGACGCTCGCGGCATCCAGGCCGTCGCAATCAAGAAAGGCGATCGGTATCTGCTCACCGGCGAGAAGATGTGGATCTCGCTGGCCGATGTCGCTGACAACTTCCTCGTGTTCGCGTGGAGCGATCTCGAGAAGAAAAAGCAACGTGATCCGACGGGGATGAGCGCCTTCATCGTGGAACGCGCTTTCAAGGGATTCTCGAGCGGCACGCTGACGGAGAAGTGGGGCATCCTCGCCGGCAATACCGGATTCTTCAAGATGGAGGACGTCGAGGTGCCGGCGGAGAATCTCGTCGGCCGCGAAGGCGAGGGATTCAAGATTGCGATGTTTTCCCTCGACCAGGGCCGCTATACCGTAGCGGCCGGCGCCACCGGCCTCATTCGGGCGTGTCGCGACGCGAGCGTGAAGTACGCGAAAGAGCGAAAGACGTTCGGCGTCGAGATTGGCTCGCATCAGCTCGTCAAAGAGCTGATTGCGCAGATGGAATCGGACTACCAGGCGTCGCGGCTGTTGTGGACCCGGGCAGGATGGCTGAAAAACGAAGGCCGCCGGAACACGCGAGAAACCGGCCTGGCGAAATGGTTCTCGACGGTGGCGTCGGAGCGCGCCGCCGGTGACGCCGTGCAGATTCACGGTGCGAACGGCTACTCGGACGAGTACCCTGTGGGCCGCTTCTATCGTAATTGCAAGGGCGCGGTTATCTACGAAGGCACACGCGAGATTCACAAGATCATGCAGGCGGATTACCTGCTCGGCTACCGCACAGATAAGCCGACGAGGTGCGAGCTGCCAACGTGGAGATTTCAGGAGACGCCCCCTCGATGATTGATCTCGGCCGCTCCGATATGGCGGTCGAATAATCCCAGGTGAAGGCGTGTTGTCAGTCGAACTCATTCAGCTGAACGGACCATTAGATGGCCACTAAGACCGCCACGAATCCAAGCCAGGGCGCCACGGGCTCGGCCGACGACCTCTCGCTCGACTTCCTGCGAGTCGTCGAGCGTGCGGCGATCGCCTGCGCGCACACGATGGGACAAGGTGACCGCCACAAATCCGATCAGGTGGCCGTCGAAGCTATGCGCAGCGAGATGGACTCGGTCCCGATCGACGGCACGATCGTGATCGGTGAGGGCGAGCGTGACGAAGCGCCGATGCTGTACATCGGCGAGAAGGTCGGGATGTCGGTGCGTGGCGAGGGCCGCCACTATGCCGAAGTGGACATCGCCGTCGATCCGCTCGAAGGCACGAATTTGTGTGCGACCGGTGCCCCGAACGCACTCGCCGTGTTGGCCGCGTCAGAGAAAGGCGGTCTCCTCCATGCGCCGGACATTTACATGGAGAAGCTCGTCGTCGGGCCCAGCTCCCGCGACGTGGTCGATCTCGATGCGCCGGTGCGCTTCAACCTGCGCGCCATCGCTCAAGCTTTAGGGCGTCGCGTGCAGGACCTCGTGGTCATCGTGCTGGATCGGCCACGCCACGAGAAATTGGTCGAAGAAATTCGCACAACCGGTGCGCGCATTCGACTTATCGGCGACGGCGACTTGTCGGCCGGCATCACCGCCGCTGTCCTGGGTAGCGGCGTACATGCCGTCATGGGCACCGGCGGCGCACCCGAAGGCGTGATCACGGCGGCGGCGATGCGCTGTCTCGGCGGAGAAATTTTCGCCCGCCTCGTGGTGAGCACGCCGGAGCACGAGCAGCGTTGCCGCGCGATGGGCATCACCGACTTCAAGAGGGTCTACCGCTCCAAGGATCTGGCCTCCGGTCACAACATCGTTTTTGCCGCGACCGGCGTCACCGATGGCGCGATCATGAAAGGCGTCCGCTTCTTCGGCGACGGCGTCCGCACGACGTCGCTGGTCATGCAGACGCACCCGCATCGCATCCGCTTCATCGATAGCATTGACGTGAAGCCGGGCAAGGACGGCCACATCGGAAACATTCGCTTCTGATCGGTTCCAGAGGTTCCCAGGGTTCGCGCTGGTTCAGCGCTTTCTCTTCAGCTGCGTCATCGTGATGGCCCTCATGGCGAAGGCCACGGAACCGTGGCACCTCTTCGCGCTGCGTGCCGCGCAGGGCTTACTCGCCGGCTACGGCTCGCTGACATTAACCATGGCCGCCCGATCGGCGCCACCCGAGCAGATGGCGTCGGCTATCGGCGCCGTGCAGGCCGCGCAACGCTTCGGCCCGGCGATTGGGTCCAGCGATCGGCGGGGTACTCGTATCCGCGTAATTTTCGCGTTGCAGGTCGTGGGCCGCAGCTTCGGGCCCGTGCTGCTCCTGCACCTCACGCGACTCGGGTACACCTCGGGGCGCGCGGAGGTCCTCGTCGGCGTGCTGTTTTCAGCGCTCGCCCTGTCTGCGGTCTTCGGCCATCAGCTTGCCGCGGTGGTGCTGCGGCGGACGACTGCTGGCGCGGTGATCGTCGTCGCGTTGCTCGCAGCCACCATGTCGCTGCTGCTGTTCACGCTGGTGGAATCCGCTGTGCTGATGCTGGTGGCGATGGCGGCATTCGGCATCTCAGCGGGGACGGCGCTGACGACATCGTTTTACGGCGGCAGGATCGCTCGTTCCGCGTCACGCTCGTGGTGTCGGCGTCGGATTTCTGACGGGGGCGGGGCTCATCGGCTCCGCATCAGCCCCGCCTTGAGAGGTTGCCGGCCATAGCATCGATGCCGTCTTTCTCACCGGCGGCGAAGTGCTGATGCTGCTGGTCTTCGTGGTTCCGACGATTGATGGCTGAGCGGAATCTGCGGGTCGAATCTGCGCCGGTCGCGGACGAAACTTAGGCCTCGTCCACCTTCTTGTGCTTCCGTCGGCGCCACGGCCGCTTGGTCTTGTCCTCGTGCATGCCGCCGGTTTGCCGCGGAAGTGGTACGCGCGGGCGGGAAGGGCGCCTCGGTCGTTTCGGCGATCGACTCATACGCTACGGTTCGGAAAGACGGCTCGTAAGACCCGCCTCTACTGCCGCGAAAATTGTACGATAGTGCGGTGTCGCCCGAACGCGCCGCACTCGTCGGCCTCGTGACTGGATCCGCGCGCCGCGTGGGTGCCGAGCAATCGCTCGAGGAGTTGGCCGGTCTTGCTGACGCGGCCGGTGCGACAGTGGTGTTGCGCGTGCTGCAGGAACGTCCGAAGCCGGATCCGGCGACCTTCATCGGTAGTGGCAAACTCACAGGCCTCGCCGCAACCTGCGCAGAGCTCGACGTCGATGTGGTGATTTTCGATAACGAACTCTCACCGGCGCAGCTGCGGCAGCTCGAAGTCAAACTCGAGCGGAAGGTGATCGACCGCACGCAACTGATTCTCGACATTTTCGCGCGGCGCGCGCGGACGCGCGAAGGCAAGTGGCAGGTTGAACTGGCGCAGTTGAAATACCTGCTGCCGAGACTGGTCGGATCGTCGACGGCATTGTCGCGTCTCGGTGGCGGCATCGGAACCCGTGGCCCTGGTGAAACCAAGCTCGAATCCGATCGCCGTCGCATTCGCACGCGCATTCAGTCGATACAACGTGAGATCGACCAGGTGCGCCAGCGTCGATCCCAGCTACGCGAGCGGCGGCACAAGCAGTCGGTCCCGACTGTCGCGCTCGTCGGCTATACGAACGCCGGCAAGACGACGCTGTTCAATCGGCTGACGAATGAGACGGCCGTCGCATCCAACGCGCTGTTCGTGACGCTCGACCCGCTCGTGCGGCAGGTACGACTGCCGGATCGGCGCGAATTGCTCGTGTCGGATACGGTTGGGTTCATCGATCGACTTCCGCATGCGCTTGTCGCGGCCTTCCGTGCCACGCTCGAGGAGGTCGCGGAAGCGGATCTCGCGCTCCACGTCATCGATGCGGCCAATCCCGAGCGCGAACGACAGATCGCCGCGGTGCGGCGTGTCCTCGACGACCTCGGTGCCAACAACGTGCCGACGATCGACGTCTACAACAAGACCGACGCGATCACCGTGGACGAGCAGCGGCGACTGCGCGACGCGGACCCGACGTGTGCGCTGGTCTCCGCACAGACGGGTGCCGGCGTTGACGAGCTGTTGCAGATGGTCGCTTCGCGTCTTGCCCTCGATACTCGACGAATCACCATCACCTTTGACAGCGGCAAGGATTTCGATCGCCAGCAGATCGCCCGCATGTATCGCGTGGCCCGTGTGATCAGTCACGTGGCGACAAACGGGAAAGTGATCATCGAAGCCGATGTACCGCGTCGCTTCATCGAGCGGCTGACGACGCCGGTAGAGCAGGAACAGGAGTCGCATGCGGACTAGACGCATCGTCGCGATCCTGATGCTGCTGCTGACGGCCGCGTGTGCCTCGAAGACGGTGCCTGCAGCGCCGACGACTTTGGCTCATCCCGAGTTCCTGTATCCGTCGGTGCCGGCCGCGATGCAGCGGACGTTCGCAGCCGAGCACGTGGACCTCGGCTGGAAGTATCTCCAGATCGATGATCTCCGCGGCGCCGATCGCGAGTTCGCTGCGGCGCTGAAGAGCAATCCCAGGATGTATCCGGCGCACGCCGGTCAGGGGTTTGTCGCATTGGCCCGGCGCGATTTCGATCGTGCGGTCACGGCCTTCGACGTGACGCTGGGCGCGTCGCCGTCGTATGTCCCGGCGCTCGTCGGCCGCGGCCAGGCGCTGCTTGCCCTGAGGCGGGAAGGGGAGGCGCTCGCCTCATTCGACACGGCGCTCAAAGTTGATCCATCGCTGACCGACGTCCGTCAACGCGCGGAGGTCCTTCGTTTCCGCGGCGTGCAAGATCTGATCGAGACCGCCCGTGCCGCCGCAAAGGCGAATCGTCTTCTCGACGCGAGAACAGCTTACGAGCGCGCGATTGCGGCGTCTCCGGACAGTGCGTTCCTCTATCGAGAGCTCGGAGTACTGGAGCGGCGGGCCGGCAACGTGGAGCAGGCGATGTTACGACTGAGGCGTGCCACCGAGCTCGATCCGTTCGACGCAACTGCCTTTGTACAGCTCGGCGAGCTGCTCGACTCGAGGCAGGATTTCGCCGGCGCTGAAGCCGCGTATCGGAAGGCGATCGATCTCGATCCGTCACCGGAGCTCGAAGCGAAGCTGGCGACCGTCTCCAAGAACGCGCGCGAGGCGCAGCTGCCGCCCGAGTTCAAGGCGGCGTTGAGTGCCGCGCAGATCACGCGCGGCGATCTCGCCGCGGTTATCGGTGTTCGTCTCGAGCCGATCGTCAAGGCTGCGCCGACGCGTCAGGTGGTGATGACCGACGTTCGCGGCCACTGGGCCGGGCCGTGGATTGCGCAGGTGGCCGGGGCGGGCATCATGCCGCCATTCGACAATCACACGTTCCAGCCGAATGCCGCCGTCCGCCGCGGCGATCTTGCCGTGGCGATCAGCCGTCTTCTCACACTGGTTTCGTCGAGCAATGCCGCGCTTCGCGCCCGTCTCGCGCAGCGTCCCGCGATCGGCGACATGAATGCTCGCCACGTGCAGTACACGGCGGCCGCAGCCGCGGTCGCATCAGGCGTCATGCCGCTGGTCGAGGGCGATCGTTTCCTGGTCGGACGGCCAGTCGCAGGCAGTGAGGCCGTCGATGCTGTCGATAGAGTGAGCGCCCTCTCGGCGCAAACAGCCAACGCAGGCCTGTGACGCGCAGGACGTCCAAACAATGCACAATGCACAATGCTGAAGGCTCAACTCGAAGGATGGCCTTCCGTATTGAGCATTCGGCATTGCGCATTGGACATTGAATGATCGTGGGCAATCTGACCCTCGCCAACCAGTTGACGATCCTGCGGATCATACTGATCCCGGCCTTTGTGCTGCTGCTGGTCTACGGCTATCTAGGCGCGTCGCTGCTGGTGTTCGGCTTTGCAGGCATTACCGACGCACTCGACGGGCTGATCGCTCGGCGCGCCGGGCAGCGCACCCGTCTCGGGGCCTGGCTCGATCCGATGGCCGACAAGCTGCTGCTGGTCACCACCTTCATCGTCCTGACGATCCCCGCGATCCCGCTCACCAACCATTTGCCCCTGTGGTTGACCGTCAGCGTAATCAGCCGCGACATCGTCATCATCGGCGTCGTCGCGATCGTGAATCTGGCGGTAGGGCCGCGCACGTTCCGGCCATCGATCTGGGGCAAGATGACGACGGCCGCGCTCATCCTAACCAGTGTGATCGTGATGTACTTCAACTATCGCGTCGAGCGGTCCGTGCTGGTCGACGTGGCGATCTGGATCTCGTTCGCGTTGACTGCGCTCTCGGCGGCGGATTACTTCCTGCGGCTGCGGCTGCTGATCAACGAGCCTCCGCCGTCAGCTTCGACTTGAAGTAGCCGACCGTCTTTGCCAATCCTTCTTCCAGCCCTACCTGCGGCTGCCAGCCCAGGAGCGTGCGGGCCCGGGTGATGTCGGGCTGGCGCTGCTTCGGATCGTCCTGGGGGAGCGGCCGGTAGACGATCCGGCTCGCCGAGCCGACTAGCGAGATGATCGTGCGGGCAATCTGCTCGATGGTCAGTTCGTGCGGGTTGCCGATGTTTACCGGATCGTGTGTATCAGATTCCATCAACCGCAGGATGCCGTCCACTAGGTCGGTGACATAGCAGAAGCTGCGCGTCTGGGTGCCGTCGCCGAACACGGTGACGTCCTCATTGCGCAGCGCCTGAGACATGAACGCCGGGACGGCGCGCCCGTCGCGAAGCCGCATGCGCGGGCCGTAGGTGTTGAAGATACGAACGATCTTCGTGTCAACGCCGTGGGCACGGTGATAGGCGAGCGTGATCGCTTCGCCGAAACGCTTGGCCTCGTCGTACACCCCGCGTGGGCCGATCGGGTTGACGTTGCCCCAGTAGGTCTCGCGCTGCGGGTGCTCGAGCGGATCGCCGTACACCTCCGACGTCGAGGCCAGCACGAAACGCGCCTTCTTCGCCGTCGCCAGGCCGAGCGCATTGTGCGTGCCGAGCGCGCCGACCTTGAGCGTCTGGATAGGCAGCATCAGATAGTCGATCGGGCTGGCCGGGCTCGCCCAGTGCAGCACGCAATCGACCGGGCCATCGATGTCGATGTACTGCGTGACGTCGTGCCGAATGAACTGAAACTCCTGGTCGCGAAGGTGCGCAATGTTGGCAAGGTCGCCGGTGATGAGATTGTCCACGCCGACCACGGCGTGACCGCGGTTCAGCAACGCTTCAGACAGATGTGAGCCGATGAAACCGGCGGCGCCGGTGACGACCGTTCTGGGCAAGAAAAAGACTCCTGGTTAGTAAGCGACGCCCCGCTGGAACAGACCGCGGACCAGCGTGAGCCACATGATCTTCAGGTCGAGCGTGACTGACCAGTTTTCGATGTAATAGAGGTCGTACTCGATGCGCTTTTCGAGCGACGTATTGCCGCGCCAGCCATTGACCTGGGCCCAGCCGGTAATCCCGGCCTTGACCTTGTGGCGCAGCATGTACTGCGGAATGCGGTGCTTGAACTGCTCGACGAAGAACGGACGCTCGGGGCGCGGACCGACGATCGACATGTCGCCCTTGAGCACGTTCCAGAATTGCGGCAGTTCGTCGAGGTCCAGCTTCCGCAGCCAGCGACCCACGGTTGTCGCACGCGGGTCGTCGTCGCCGGCCCATACTGGTCCGGTGTCGTCCTCAGCGTCCTGGTGCATCGATCGAAACTTGAAGACGGTGAATGCTTTGCCGTCGAGTCCCATGCGTTCCTGCGTGTAGAAGACCGGACCCGGCGACGTCCATTTGACGAATGCGGCGATGATCGCGAGGGGAATCGCCAGTAGCACCATCGCCGCCGATGACAGCACCACGTCGAGCCCTCGCTTCACCCAGGCGTTGAAGCCCTGCAGCGGAATCTCGTTGATGTTGATGACTGGCAGCCCGTCGAGATCCTCCAGGCGCGCCCGCAGCGCGATGAACTGCAGGATATCGGGGACGACCTTGACGTCGATGAACTCGCGGCTGGTGACCTCCATGAGATCGAGCAGCTTGGCGTGTTCTTCGAGCGGCAGCGTGACATAGAGATGATCGACTCGCTCGCGCAGTGCGATCTCGACCACCTCGGCGAGCGTGCCGAGCAGGGGAAGCCCGCGGTAGCCGATATGATCGCCACCGGCGCGATCGTCGATGAAGCCGACGACCTGGTAGCCAAGCTCGCGATGCTGGAGCATGCGGTCGGCCACCATGCGGCCGAGATCGCCGGCGCCGGCGATGAGAATCCGTTTCAGCCCGATTCCTGCGCGCCAGCGGCGCTCGAGCAGCTCGCGTACCGCTTCGCGCGAGGCGTAGGTGAACATCACCGTGAGCGCCAGGAACAGACCCCAGACGATCTGTGAGACCTGGAAGGCGCCCTGCGCGCGTGATGTGTCGGAGGCGTAGTAGGCGCCGACGTACAACGTCGAGAGGACGCTGAACACTACCGCCAAGATGCTGCCGATAAACACGGCGAAGAAGTCGTCCACACGCGATCGGCCACGGCGCAGCCGGTAGACGCCTTGTAGCCAGAAGGCAAACGGCGTCAGCACGGCCACAAACGGCAGTAGATTGAGGTATTGCTCGAGCGGCGGGTAGCCGCGAGTGACCGGAATCAGTCCGCTTTCGAAGCGGATGCCGTACGCGAGCACGAACGCCCACATCGCCAGCACGGAGTCGCTGACGACGTAGAGCGCCACGAGTAGACGGTTGTGGCGCCTTACCATCGCGTTCCCACCGCCGCTGCCAACGTATCGTCGATGACGGTCTGCATCGCGCTGGCGTGACGATCGCGTGAGAAGCGTTCGGCGCTGGCACGAATGCGCTCGTGATCGAACGAGAGGACATCCATCCGTCGCAGCGCGTCGGCGAGCGACTCCGCCGTCGCGTCTGCGAAGAGCACCCCCGTCTCTCCATCAGTCACCGTTTCGAGCGCGCCCCCTCGAGCGAACGCGACGACGGGCCGTCCACATGCCTGAGCTTCGACGGGCACGATCCCGAAGTCTTCTTCTCCCGGCAAGATGAGCGCACGCGCGCGTTGATACTCGTTGCGCAGCTGGTCGTCGGTCAGCGCACCCAGGAACGTCACGTCGGATCCCGCCATGCGCTGCAACCGCTCGCGATCGGGACCATCGCCGACGATGCGCAGCGGCGCACCGAGACGGCGGCACGCGTCAATCGCGATTTCGATGCGCTTATACGGGACGAATGCGGACACAATCAGAAAGTGGCTCTCGAGAGAAACGGCGGTAGGCTGATAGAAGACCGTGTCAACAGGCGGATATACGATCGTCGCTTCGCGATTATAGTATTGGCGGATCCGCGCGGCAACGTGTCGTGAGTTGGCGACGAATCGATGCACGCGATGTGCAGTCGACGCGTCCCATCGAGCCAGCCGCGAAAGTATTGGGCGGTACAGCCAGCGGCTCGCCACGGCGCCCACTCGTTCGGGCCCGAAGTAGGCATCGAACTGATCCCACGCATACCGCATCGGCGAATGGCAGTAGCACACGTGCCGCGCACGTCCCGGCGCGACCACGCTCTTTGCGGCGCAGTGGCTCGAGCTGATGACGAGATCGCAGCCGTCGAGATCGAACTGCTCGATCGCTATCGGGAACAGCGGCAGGTATCGTCGGTACTGCGAGCGGGCCAGCGGCATGTGCTGCAGAAACGACGTGTGGATGTGGTGTTGCTCGATCGCCGCTGATACCGACCCGCGCCAATGGAACAGCGTGTGGATGTCGGCGTCGGGATAGAGGCCGCACACCACTTCGAGTACTTTTTCGCCGCCGCGCATGCCGGTCAACCAGTCGTGGACGAGCGCGACTTTCATACGGCGGCAACTTCGAGCGGCGCGCCGATGCGTTTATAGACCTCCAGAGTGCGGGCCACCGAGCGTTCCCACGAGAACTCACGCGATCGTTCGCGACCCTTCCGGCGCATCTCATCGGCGCGCGTCGGATTCGTCAGCACACACCGCAGACCGTCGACGATTGAGTCAATGTCGTGCGGATCCACCAGCACGGCGGCATCGCCGACGACCTCAGGCAGCGACGACACGTTCGAGACGACGACCGGTGTGCCACTGGCCATCGCTTCGAGCGGGGGCAGCCCGAAGCCCTCGTAGAGCGACGGGAAGACGAAGACGGCTGCCAGGCGATAGAGCACCGCGAGTTGATCGTCCGGCACGTAGCCAAGGAAGCGAACGTGCTTGTGCAGCTTGTGGCGGTGCACCGCGTGACGCAAGGCTGGCAGCTTCGAGATCTGGTCGCCGATGATCAACAGCTTCACGTCTTCGAGATCGCCCGTGCGCAGCTCGCTGAACGCTTCGATCAGCCTGACCAGGTTCTTGTGCGGCTTGATGTTGCCGACGTAGAGCACGAACCGGTGATCGAGCTGGTACCGCTCGCGCACGCGCGCCACCGCATCCGGTGGCGGTGTGATCGAGAAGTGCGCGTCGATGGCGTTGTAGACGACGACAATCTTCTCGGGCGGGATGTTGAAGAGATGCAAGATGTCACGCTTCGAGGCATCGGACACTGTCAGGATGCAGTCCGATCGATGCGCCGCCGTCCACATCTGCGCACGCGCATAGGCATACGCCATGCGATTCGGCAGATACTGCGGAAACATCAGATGAATGCAGTCGTGGATGGTGACGACCGAGCTGCAATGGATCGCGGCCGGCAGCACGTAATGTGGTGCGTGGTACAGATCCGGGCGCTCGCGGCGCAGCACCCACGGCACGTGGATCTGTTCGCGAATCGAGTAATTGGGCGACGGCTCGAGCACGGCGCGGAAATTCGGCCCCAGCTGAGCCGCAACGCCCAGGTCGGCCTCGCCGCACAGCAGCACGAATTCCGTGTCATGGTCGATTCGTGCAAGATGCCGCAGCAAATTGCGAATGTACGTGCCGATGCCGAAGTCGTGGAGCTTGCGCGCGTCGATCGCGACTCGCATGTCGTCACAGATTTTACTTGGGAGTTGGGAATTGGCAGTCGGGAGTTGATTTAGCGCTGCCAACCAGACCAGTTCATGCGGTGGCGGCGCCGAATCTCTCGCAGCACGCCCGGATAGACACCGCTATGTCGCGCGGCCTCGCCAGCCGTTTCGACAGCCGCCCGAATCGGTGCAGCGTTGCTGTGCAGTGTGTCGATCCAGCCCTGACAATTCAGCGTCGCCATGGGGTTGAGGCGAACGCCGTTGGTCTCGAACACGGCAAACCACGGGCGATCCCCGCTGCGAGACGCGGACGACACACAGGAGCCGGCGTACTTGTCCCAATAGGCGTCGAGCTGCGTGCTGTTGCGATCGGCCCACTCGAGCACTTGCGCATACGACTGTTCACCCCTGGCTCGCGTCGAATCGGTATCGCTCGGGCCACCCATCGCTTTGGTCAGCGCGGTGAGGGGCGTTTGGGACGTGCCACTCCTGACCTGCCCATCCAGCAGATCCGTTGCATGATCGATCGCCACCGCAAAGGCCAGACCCTGGCCGGCCTGCGCCGCAACTGCCAGGGAGTTCACGCCGATCACCAACCCTGACCGATCGACGAGCGGTCCGCCGCTGTTGCCTGGATTGATCGCCGCGTCAGTCTGAATGAGCGTGATGCTGCCGAGCTGACGTACGGCGCTGACAATGCCGCGCGTCACCGTATTCGAGAGCACGCCGAGCGCTGACCCGACGGCGATGACTTCCTGGCCGACACGCGCGTGCGCCACCGAACCCATGGTGATCACCGGCTGATTCGGGTTCGCACCCGACACCTGAAGCAACGCGAGATCGCTGCCCGTCGAGACGGTCAGCACCCGCGCGTTGTACATCACGGTGCCAACCTGCAGTGTCACTGACGTCTGACCCTGAATGACGTGTGCGTTGGTCAGCACTTGATCCGGCTTGATGAAAAAGCCGGTTCCGCGCGACGGTCCCGCCGTAATCGAGGCCACCGCCGGAAGGACGCGGCTGACGATGTCCTCGAGTGACGCGGTTGTGGGCGGCGGCTCCAGTACGGTTGGCGGCGGTGTCGTGTCTGTCGGCGCGTCAACGAGCGCGGGCGCCGCGTCAGCGATGGGCAGCGAGACCTGTGCCGCCGCTCCGGACGTGGCCGCTGTCGCGGAGACGGGTGCGCTCTCACGAAGCAGAAACAATGCGACGATTCCGCCCGCGACGATCACCAGCAAGCTCAGAAACACGATCGAATTCGAGTCCTGCCGCGGCGGTGGGGACGGCGGCAGTACGGACGGCGGCGGGGCGCTGATCGGGGCAGCCGGCGTTCCCGCATGCTGAAACCCGCATCTGCACTCGTCGACACGTCTCGGCACGCGACGGCCGCATGACGGACACGTCCAGGAGATGTTGGCTGAGCCGGGTTGCTCCATCAATCGCTCATGGAGACCGGCGAAAGACCTGCCTCCGTCTACGAGTTATCGGGTAGTTCGCCGCGAACCTTCAGGTAAGCGCGGAGCCACGGTAACCATGCAGGATGGTGTTTCGCGTAGAACGCGAGCTGACTCCGACGATACGCCGCAGGCGTCGCCGCACCGGCGGATCGCCCGCGCAGGTGTTCGATTTCGACGTCAGCGGCGAACAGCACCGTGCGTCCGCGCATGCGCACCGATGCACAGAGATCCACGTCCTCGGTGTAGAGGAAGAAGCGCTCGTCCAGCAGTCCGGCGGCTTCCAGATCCGCACGGCGAATCAACAGGCAGGCGCCGCTGACCCAATCGACCTCGCGCGTCCGGCGTGTCATGCGAGCGACCATCGTGACGATCGGTCCCACGCCTCGTTCGTTGCCGACAACCAGCATTTTCTGTCTCAGCTCCGTCAGCGGTGCGATCATCGACCCAAACGACAGCTCCGCTCGTCCTTCGGCGTCCACGATACGGGGACCCACGATCGCGACATCGGGGCGCGCGTCGAGATGCGCCACCAGCCGATCGAGCGCTCCCGCCGGAACACTCGTATCGGGGTTCAGCAGCAGCACGAGCTCGGACGAGGACTCGCGAATACCGCGATTGTTGGCGGCGGCAAACCCAAGATTGGTGTCCGACGCGATCAGCCTGACGCGCGACCACGACGAACGAATCCGCGGCACCGTGTCGTCGGTGGAAGCATTGTCTACAACGAGAATCTCGTGTGCGGTCACCGGCGGCGGGTCGGTCAGCGACCGCAATGCGCGGTCGATATCGCGCGCTGAGTTATAGGTCACGACGATGATCGCAAGGCGCGGGGCAGCCGTCGTCATTTCGCGCACGACAACAGCACCTGCAACGTGCGCCGCGCGCACTCGTCCCACGAATATCGTTCGACTTGCGCTGTCCCTGCCTCGACCAGACGCTGTCGCACAGTCTGGTCGATGAGCACACGTTCGAGCGCTGCGGCAATCACCGATGGCTCCGGATGTGCCACGTACTCGGCCGCTGGACCGTAGATTTCCCGCCCGATTTCGGTGTCGAGCACGACCACGGGGATTCCGCCAGCCATCGCTTCGAGTGGCGTGAGTCCGAACCCCTCATACTCCGACAGAAAGGCAAAGGCCGATGCCCGTGCGTACAGCGACGAGAGTTCTGCGTCGGAGACGTACTGCCGCGCCCGAATCCGATCGCGGGCATCGGAGCGTGCGATGAGCGCATCGACGTCGACCGCCGGCAGCGTGCGGTTGTCGCCGACGATCTCGAGCCGCGCAGCGGGATGGGTTGCCGCCAGCCGGGAAAACCCCTCGATCAACTCCGGAACGTGACGACGAGTGAACAGGGAGCCGACGTAGAGCACGAGCGGCTCACGGGTCGCCTGCGTTCGCAGTGTCGTCGTCCCGAGATAGATCACGTCTACGCGCGACTGATCCAGGCCGAGATATCGAACCGCTTCGCGTTTGGTGAAGTCGGACTGTGTGAGGACTCGGGCCGCGCGTCTGGCGCTGGCCTTCGTCAGCACTCGACGACGGACGCCTTCGCGCCAGGAAAACCATTCCGGGTGCGCGACGAAGGAGACGTCGTGGACCGTCAGCACGACGGGCACGGGACTGGTCAGCGGCGCCGTGTAGGCAGGCGCGAACAGAACGTTGGCGCGTGATTGCCTGATCAAGCCCGGCAGCACGAGCTGCTCCCACATTGTCCCGTGGCCAACGGCCGAGACGCGTGACACCGTGAGTGGCGCCCAACCTGCGGCGGAATGTTCCTCGGGGGAACAGAGGATGAACTCGTGAGCGGCTGCGCCGGGAAGCTTGGTCCAGGCCGAAAGAATCTGCGACAGGTAGCGACCGACGCCGGTCGGTTTGCCGGCGAGCTCGCGCGCATCGATGGCGATTCGCATCTCGCTAGCGCGCTCCTCGACGAGCCATCGCATCTCGGTAGGCCTCCGCGAGTCGCGCAGCCGTCCCTTCCCACGAGAACGCTGTTGCCCGCTCGAGGCCTGCGCACGCCAGGTCGCGTGCCATCGTCTCGTCTCCAGCGAGCCGCTCGATGACCGAGGCCCATCCGTCAACGTCGTGAGGTTCGATGAGGAGTCCGCCGCGCTCGACCACTTCTGGCAGCGACCCGCGATTCGAAGCGACCAGCGGCACCCCCGCTGACATCGCTTCGAGTGCTGTCAGCCCAAAGCCCTCATCGAGCGACGGGAGCAACAGCATCCTCGCCCCCGCGAACAGCGCTTCGCGCCGGTCGTCGGGTACATAGCCCACGTATTCGACAATATCTTTGAGTGGGGATTGCGCGATGCGCGCCAGCCAACCGGCCGCGTCGGGTGTTGCGCTTCCCGCGATTAGGAGCTTCGGCGGTGGTCCGGAATGAGCCAATCGTGTGAAGGCATCGAGCACCACGCCGATGTTCTTGCGTGCTTCGAGCGTACCCAGGAGCAGTGCGTATCCATTGGGCGGCACATTTGCGGCACGACCGAGCGTCATCCAGGTTGGCGCACCTGGCGGACAGCAGTAGACACGATCCTTCGCCACGCCGAGGCGCTCCACGATCAGGCGCTCGGTACGAACCGACGAGGTAATGATCGCGTCCGCGCGGCGGGCGTGATCGGGAGCGAGGCGTGGATAGTCGCGCCTGATCTCGTCGCGTACGCGTTCGGGATGATCGAGAAAAAAGAGGTCGTGAATGGTGACGATCTGGGCGCCGTGCCGGGATGGGATCAGCAGCGGATGCGCGGCGTGCACGATGTCCATGCGCCCCGCCAGCCATTCGACCGGTGGCCATTCATGCCGGTGCCAGAGATAGTTGAGGATCGATACCGGAACCTGCCGATCGACGACGGCCGCTCGAAGCTCAGCCCCAAGTGTGGGCGCGGGTCGATCTTTCCACGAGCTTGTAAAGAGCGTGAGCTCGTCGCGACGGCTGGCGGTGTACGCCTGAACGAGGCGACGAATGTACTCGCCGACACCTGTGCGCGCGCGCAGGGCCGGACGGTAGTCAACGAGAATCCGCATCTAATGGTCCGTATCGGCTGCGGGAGTACCAGTAACATCGACGCCTCGACGGCGATTCCGGCCATCACAACACCGCATCCCCGCCGCCGGTATGATAGCCTCTGCTGTTTTTTTGCACGTGCGCGCGGCGCACGCGGGAGGATCATGCGAATCGCGGTCGTAGGTACAGGGTATGTAGGATTGGTGGCCGGCGCGTGTTTCGCCGAATCCGGCAACGACGTGGTCTGCGTGGACAAGGACGGGGCCAAAATCCGGACGCTCAAACGCGGCAAGATGCCCATCTACGAGCCGGGACTGGAGGAGTTGGTTCGTCGCAATCGCGCCGAGGGCCGGCTGACATTTACGACCACGCTGCCCAAGGCCGTACGTGATTCGCAGGTCGTCTTCATCGCGGTCGGTACCCCGCAAGGTGAGGACGGTTCGGCAGACCTGAAGCACGTGCTTGGCGTGGCCGCCGAGATCGCCAAGGCGATGAACGGCTACACGGTGATCGTTGACAAGAGCACCGTGCCGGTCGGGACGAGCCACAAGGTCCGCGAAGTGATCCGTCAGAACACGACGCACCCATTCAGTGTCGTCAGCAACCCGGAGTTCCTGAAGCAAGGCGCGGCGATCGACGACTTCATGAAGCCGGATCGCGTCGTCATTGGCGCCGAGGATGCCCGCGCACAGGAGATCATGCTGGAGCTCTATAGCCCGTTCACCCGCACGGGCGCGCCGATCATGGTGATGGACTGCGCGAGCGCCGAGCTCGCGAAGTATGCCGCCAACGCGATGCTCGCCTCGCGCATTTCTTTCATGAATGAAGTGGCCAATGTGTGCGAGCTGGTCGGTGCCGACGTGGATCAAGTGCGCCGAGCCATTGGCTCCGATCGCCGCATCGGCAACGCATTTCTATTTCCTGGCGTGGGCTATGGCGGCAGCTGCTTTCCCAAGGACGTGCAGGCGATGATTCGCTTTGCCTCCGATCGCGACTACGAGTTCAGGATTCTTCACGCGGTCGAGCGGGTGAACCAGCTGCAGAAGACACGACTCTTCACCAAAATCAAAAAGCACTTCGGCAACTTGAAGGGAAAGACGGTCGCGGTGTGGGGACTGTCGTTCAAGCCGAGGACCGACGACATGCGGGAGGCACCGGCGATTCCACTGATTGAATCCCTGCTCAACGCCGGCGTGACGGTCCAGGCGCACGATCCAGAGGCGATGAAGGTGGCCCGCGGCCTCTTCGGGTCGAAAGTTACCTATGCGACCAACAACTACGATGCGCTCAAGGGCGCGGACTGCCTGGCCATCGTGACGGAATGGAATGAGTTCCGCCGGCCTGACTTCGAGAGGATGCGATCGCTGATGCGGTCTCCGGTCATCTTCGACGGTCGCAACCTGTTTACTCCCGACCAGATGAAGCAAAGCCAATTTACCTATTACTCCATTGGCCGCCACTAATCTGCCCGCCGTCCTCGTCACCGGCGGTGCCGGGTATATCGGCAGCCACGCCGCCAAGGCGCTCCGGCGCGCTGGTCACCACGTCGTCATTTACGACAATCTCTCGGCCGGGCATCGCGCCGCGGCGCTCGACGCGCCGGTCATCGAAGGCGATATCGGCGACGTGGCGGCGGTGCGGCGCGCCATCCGTGAGAGCGGAGCGGCGGCCGTGATGCACTTCGCCGCATGGCTCTCCGTGCCGGACTCGGTGCGCGACCCGGGCGGTTACTACCGCAATAACGTGGTCGGGACTCTCGCCACGCTCGAGGCGATGGCGGCCGAAGGCTGCCGCCATTTCGTGTTCTCCTCGACCTGTGCGGTGTATGGCGAGCCGATCGAGACGCCGCTCAGCGAGACCCATCCGACCGCGCCGATCAATGCCTACGGCCAGACGAAATTGGCTGTCGAGCACGCGCTGCCGCACTTCGAACGCGCATACGGGATGACATCAATCCGGCTGCGCTACTTCAACGCCGCTGGCGCTGATCCCGACGGCGAGCTCGGCGAGGATCATTCGCCGGAGATTCACGTCATCCCGCGCGCCCTCGAGGCCGCGGCGACCGGCCGTGCAATCGAGATCTTCGGAGAGGACTATCCGACACCGGACGGAACGTGTCTGCGCGACTACATTCATGTCGCCGATCTGGCGGATGCTCACATTCGTGCGCTTGCACGACTCTCGCAGGGCGGAGTGTCCGCCACCTACAACGTCGGCACCGAGCGTCCTTCGTCGGTGAAGGACGTGATTGCGGCGGTCGAGCGCGTCACTAGCAAATCGGTGACGCGGCGCTCCGCGCCCCGGCGTCCCGGCGATCCCGCCGTGTTGTATGCATCGGCGCAGCGGATCCGCCAGGACCTGGGCTGGACGCCGAAGTACGCGGAACTCGACACCATCGTGCGCGACGCGTGGCGCTGGCACAGCTCACATCCACGCGGATTCGGGGATCATTCCTGAGTAGGATGATCGGGTGAGCGCGCTTTACCGCCTTCTCGCGTACGCGCGGCCACACCGGACGCGGCTGGCGGGCGCGCTGGCGGCAATGGTCATCTACGCCGCGGCGTCCGCGAAGCTGGCGACGCTCGTCAAACCGATCTTCGACAGCGTGCTGCCGGCGCGCGAACGGCTGGTCTCGACCATTGTCGCCATTCTCGTGGTCTACGCCGCCAAGGGCTTTGGCGCGTATCTCTCCTCGTATCTGATGACGGATGTCGGGCAGCGGGTCGTCCGCGACCTGCGCAACCGGATGTTCCGCCACATGGTTGGACAGTCGGCGGCATTCTTCACGGCACAGACCACCGGCCGCCTCATGTCGCGGCTCACCAATGACGTGTCCCAGGTACAGCGCGTCGTGTCCGACACGATCGGCGATCTGGCGCGGGAGACGCTGACACTCATCGGCTACCTGGCCGTGCTGATCTATTACGACGCCCGACTGACGGTCGTCTGTCTCACCAGCGCACCGCTCATCGTGTATCCGCTCGTCCGACTCGGTCAGCGTGTGCGGCGTACCACGCGACGCACGCAAGAGGCCCAGGAGCAGATGGCTCACGTCAGCGCCGAAGCGCTGACCGGTCATCGCATCGTCAAAGCGTTCGGCGCCGAAGCACGCGAGTCGGCCAAGTTCGAGAAGTCATCCGAGCGCTTCTATCGCACCAGTATGCGCGTGACCAGCGTCCTGTCGATGCTGCCGCCGCTGATGGAAATGATCGGCGGCGTCGCGTTCGCGACCGCGCTGTGGGTCGGCAGCCAGGAAATCGCCTCGAAGCGTTTAACGACCGGCGATTTCGTCGCGTTCATCACTGCGCTTTTCCTGATGTACGCACCGGCGCGCAAATTGAGCCGCGTCAACGCGGATCTGCAGCAGGCTGCCGCGGCCGCCGAACGCATTTTCGAGATCCTCGAAACGCACAGCGAAGTGCATGAGCGCCCGGATGCCGTTGCACTGCCGCGATTCTCACGGTCCATCGAATTCCGCGATGTGCACTTCGGCTACGGAAACGGGCACGACGACACGTTGCAGGGCGTCACGTTCGCCGTCGGCGCAGGTCAGATGCTCGCCATTGTCGGTCGCAGCGGCGCCGGCAAGACGACGCTGGTCAATCTGCTGCCGCGGTTCTACGACGTCACGACCGGAGCGATTCTGATTGACGGCCGCGACGTCCGGGACGTGACACTCGCATCGCTGCGCTCGCAGATCGGTCTCGTCACGCAGGAGACCGTTCTCTTCGACGATACCATCGCGGCCAACATCGCCTACGGCATGCCTCAGGCGACGAGGGAGTCGATCGAAGCTGCGGCTCGCGCCGCCCACGCTCACGACTTCATCCTCGCACTCGATCAAGGGTACGAGACGATGATCGGCGAGCGGGGCCAGCGGCTGTCAGGCGGCCAGCGTCAACGGCTGGCGATCGCGCGCGCGATCGTGCGCGACTCGCCGATTCTGATTCTGGACGAGGCCACCTCGTCGCTCGATGCCGAATCCGAGGCGCTGGTGCAGGACGCGCTGGTGACGCTGATGCGCAACCGGACGTCGTTCGTGATCGCCCACCGGTTGTCCACCGTCCGGCGCGCCGATGCGATCGTCGTGCTGGGGCAGGGCCACATCATCGAGTGCGGCACGCACGATGAGCTGATGGCGCGGCGAGGCGCCTATGCGAAACTCTACGAGCTGCAGTTCGAAGACGAACCGCCGGAGATCGAAGCGTGATCAAATCCATGACCGGCTTCGCCTCGCTGACGCACGAGGACGAGCGCGCCACCATCGCGGTCACGGTGCGAGCCGTGAACCATCGCTTTCTGGATGTGCAGCTGCGGTTGCCGCAGTCGTTCGGCGACGTCGAGCCGCGGGTGCGGTCGCTGCTGCAGAAGCGGCTCGCACGCGGCCGCATCGAGCTGGGGATCAACGTGCAGGTACGCAACAGCACCACGCCCAGCGTCGAGTTGAACGAGGAGTTCGCCTTCGCGCTCAATGCCGCCATCGAGCAGGCACGCAGCCGTGGACTGGTCTCAGGGACCTTGTCGCCCGGCGATCTGCTGCGGCTGCCGCAGGCCATCACCGTCCGCGATCGGCCACCGGAAGCCGATCCGGCCGTCGAGGCACGTCTCGCCGTCAGCATCGAGTCCGCCGTCGAGCAGGCGCTGGCCGATCTCGATGCGATGCGCGTGCGAGAAGGCGCGCATCTGCGGGCCGACCTCGATGGCCGCCAGCACGCATTGGCGATGTTGATCGAGGGATTGAGAGTGGCGGCCGCCAGCGGACGCGTTGAGCTCGAGCACCGGCTGCGTGAGCGGATCGAGGAGATCGCGCTGGAGTTGCCGGTTGATCAGGCGATGATCGCGCAAGAAATCGTCCGTGCCGCCCAACGCTCCGACATCAGCGAAGAAGTGACTCGGTTCCGGGCGCACCTGGCCCACTGGACCGCGCTCGTGGACGGCGATGAGCCGTGCGGGCGCAAGCTGGACTTTCTGCTGCAGGAAATGAACCGGGAGATCAACACCATTGGCGCCAAGGCCGATGGCCTCGGCGTGTCGGAACTCATCATCAACGCCAAGGCGGAGCTCGAGCGGATGCGCGAGCAGGTCCAGAATGTCGAATAGCCCGAGCCTCAGCCGGGTTCACGGCGGAGGCGGGCTGCTGTTCATCGTGTCGGCCCCTTCGGGCACCGGCAAGACGACGCTGGTTGAGCGGCTCGTGCAACGGGTGCCCAATTTGCGCATGTCGCGCTCGTATACGTCGCGAGCCGCACGTGCCGGGGAGCAGGACGGCGTCGACTATAATTTCATCAGTCGGGAACGGTTCGAGGCCATGATCGGGGGGCAGGCTTTCCTCGAGTGGGCCGATGTGTTCGGCAGCTATTACGGCACGTCGGCTGCGGACACCGACGCGGCATTGGCGCAGGGGGAGGACGTGGTGCTCGTCATCGACGTCCAAGGCGCCAGTCAGGTACGGGACAGGGGCTGCGAGGCCGTCAGCATCTTCGTGCTGCCGCCATCCTCGGCGATTCTCGAGCAGCGATTGCGCGGCCGCAGCAAGGATAGCGACGAACAGATCGCGCGGCGGCTCGCCGTCGCCCGGCTGGAGGTCGACGAGTACTCGCAGTACGACTATCTCGTCGTGAATGATGAACTGGATACGGCGGTCGAGCGAATGGAAGCCATCGTCGCCGCCGAGCGCGCACGGACACAACGCATGCGGCCGACGGCCGAAGCCATCATAGGAACATTCGAATGAAGGCAAGCCCCAAAGACAACCGGTTTGAATTCGTCGTCGTCGCCAGCGCGCGGGCCCGCCAGCTGCTGCGTGGTGCCGCGCCGCGCGAGGATGGCGACAAGAAGGTGACGATCGCGCAGCGCGAGGTCCTTCGTCGGAAGGTCGAAAAAATCGAAGACGAGGTCTGACACGTGGCCTTGATCGCTTTAGGCGTGACCGGCGGCGTCGGGGCGTACAAGGCGGTCGAAGTGTGTCGGGGCTTGCAGAAGCGCGGCCACGACGTCGTTGCTGTCATGACCAGATCTGCGGCGCGATTCGTCGGGCCGGTCACCTTCGAGGCGATCACCCGCCGTCCGGTGATCACGTCGCAGTGGCGACCTGGCATGAACGCCGACGTCGAGCACATCGCCATCGCCGATGGCATCGCACTGCTGCTCGTTGCGCCATGCACGGCCAACGTGATCGGCAAGTTCGCCAATGGGATTGCCGACGATTTCCTGACGTCGCTGTATCTGGCGACGAAGGCTCCGGTGCTCATCGCGCCGGCGATGAACGTCAACATGCTGGCGCACGAGGCGGTGCGGCGCAATGTGCAGACGCTCACCGCGCGCGGCGTGCAGTTCGTCGAGCCGGGCGAGGGGTATCTGGCCTGCGGCTGGATCGGGAAAGGGCGACTGGCTGAACCTGCCGAGATCGTCGAGGCTGCCACGGTCATTGTCGAGCCGCGCGCCACGTCACTGGCGGGCACCCGTGTGGTCGTCACCGCGGGACCCACGTACGAAGACATCGATCCAGTGCGCTATGTCGGTAACCGCTCGAGCGGGCGTATGGGCTTTGCCCTCGCCGCGGAGGCGCGACGCCGCGGCGCTGCGGTGACGCTCATCGCGGGTCCGACCACGGTTACGCCACCCAGCGTGAGCGCGACGATCGCAGTACGGAGTGCGGCGGATATGCACGAGGCCGTGATGCGGGTCGCCTCGAATGCCGATGTCGTGATCATGGCTGCCGCGGTCGCCGATTACACGCCGGCGTCGCCCGCCGCGCACAAAGTGACCAAGGCCGATGGACCGCTTACGCTGACGCTGCAGCGGACCAAGGACATTTTGAGCGACCTCGGATCGATGCGAGCCGGCCTCGGCGGAGAGCGCCCGATTCTGGTTGGATTCGCCGCCGAAACGCAGGACGTCCTCGCCAGGGCGCGTGAGAAGCGCGCCCGCAAGCAGATGGATCTGATCGTTGCCAACGATGTGTCCAAGCCGGATCAAGGCTTTGACGCCGACACCAATGCCGTGACGATCATCGGCGACGGCGACGAACAGGTCGTTCCGCTTCAGAGCAAAGCCCGCGTCGCGGCGGTCATCCTCGATCGGATCGAACACCTGGTCCGGTCGCGTGCCGGCAAGCTGGCCTCCCGCTGATCGTGTCTGCTGATCAGCTCCGCGCGCATCTCGAATTTTTCGGCGAGCTCGGTGTCGATGGCTTCCGCCGCGAATCCGAATGGCGAACTAGGGTTACTGAACCCACCGAACCCACTCAACCTGCTGAACGTCTAGAACCGAGACCATTGCAACCCCCGGAACTCTCGGAACCTTCGGAACCGATTCGAGTGTTCGCCTCTCAGTCTGAGGCGTTGAACGCCCTCAAGATCGACATTGGCCCAGACTGTTCCCGTTGCAAGCTGCACACGCTCGGCCGTCGTCAGGTGGTGTTCGGCGTGGGGAATCCGAACGCGGATCTGATGTTCGTGGGCGAAGCCCCAGGGGCTGACGAAGACGTTCAAGGCGAGCCGTTTGTCGGCCGCGCCGGTCAGCTGCTGACCAAGATCATCGAAGCGATCGACATGAAGCGCGAGGACGTCTACATCGCCAACGTGATCAAGTGCCGGCCGCCGCAAAACCGGAATCCCGAGCCCGACGAAGTGGAGCAGTGCGAGCCGTTCCTGTTCCGGCAGATCGCGACGATCAAGCCGAAGGTCATCGTGGCGCTGGGTAAGTTCGCGGCGCAGTCGCTGCTCAAGACCTCGGAGCCGATTACTCGGATTCGTGGTCGCGAGTACAACTACCGTGACGCGATCCTGATGCCGACGTATCACCCGGCCTATCTGCTGCGGAATCCCTCGTCAAAGCGTGAGGTGTGGGAAGACATGAAGCGAGTGCGCGCAATTCTGCAAGGCGAGTAATGTGCGTTTCGTTTCCGTCGCGGTTCCCGTTCCTTTTCTCGATCGGCTTACCTACAACGTTCCCGATCATCTCGAGCTGCCGGTAGTCGGGGCGCGCGTGCGCGTGCCGATTGGCTCGCGTACGGTGACCGGTTGCGTCGTTCAGCAGACTGCCGATGCGTCGCCCGACCCGGATACGGTCAAGGACATCGTTGAGATCGTGGATCGCGAGCCGTTCCTTCCGGCTGGCGTCGTCAAGCTCTGTGAGTGGGTGGCCGACTACTACTTATCCGGCATTGGCGACGCGATCGCCGTCGCCATGCCACCGGGCGCGCGGTCGCAGGCCTCGTCGTTCAAGACCCGGCAGGTTGCCACCATCACGGCCCACGGCCTTGCCCTCACCCACGCCCTCGGCGAAGCCCTGTCCCGAGCCCTGGGCCCAGCCCTGCCACCGGCTCTGGGCCCAACCCTCCCCCCAGCCTTGGGACCGGCCTTGGGCGAAGCCTCCGGACCGGCCCGGGACGCAGCGCAAAGGCGCGCGTTGACCTCGAAGCAGCGCGACGCGCTGGACATCCTCGCCGCCGCCGGCGTTGGCCTGCCGGTCGGGGAGTTACGCGATCGCGGTGTAACGCGCGACGTGCTGGCCCGGCTGGCCTCGCGCGGCCTTGTCACGTTGCGCGCCGAAGCGGAAGACCGCGATCCATTCGAGCGCGCGGCACTCCCGTCGCGGCGGCCAGACATCGCACGCGAGCTCACCTCCGAGCAGCGCGAGGTATTCGAACAGCTCGCGGCGCTCGTTGAAACCGGAGGCTTCCGGACGGCGCTTCTGCACGGCGTCACCGGCAGCGGCAAAACCGAGATCTATCTGCGCCTGGCACAAGCGGTCCAACGCGCTGGACGTCAAATACTGCTGCTGGTTCCGGAAATCGCGCTGACACCATCGGTGACGGCGCTGTTCCGCGGCGCCTTCGGTGACCGCGTTGCCATCCAACACAGCGCGCTTTCCGATGGCGAGCGCCACGATCAGTGGCACCGCATCCGCCGCGGCGATGTGGATCTGGTCATCGGGACCCGGTCCGCGGTGTTCGCGCCGCTCACTCGGCTCGGCCTCATCGTCGTAGACGAGGAGCACGACACGTCTTACAAACAGGAAGAGGCTCCGCGCTATCACGGACGCGACGTCGCGATCGTGCGCGCCACGCATGAAGGCGCACTCGTCGTGCTCGGATCGGCGACACCGTCGATGGAAACGTATCAGAACGCGGTGTCCGGCAAATACACGCAGGCGACCATGGAACGGCGCGTGCTCGATCGCCCGCTCGCGGCGGTGCGGATCGTCAACATGCGCGCGGAGTACGCGGAACAGGGGCCGGACGTCATCATCAGCCGCGATCTCGCGACCGCCGTTGCCGATCGGCTCGCCCGGCGCGAGCAGGTCCTCGTGCTCCTGAATCGACGCGGGTATGCGACGGCCGTGTTCTGCCGGCAGTGCGGTGACACCTTCGAGTGCCCGAATTGCACGATCTCGTTGACGGTGCATCGAGCGCGCAATGGCTGGCGAGCTCGTTGCCACTACTGCAACTACTCGATGATGGTGCCGAAAGCCTGCCGGAAGTGCGCGGCGCCGTATCTCGAACGTGCCGGGTTCGGCACCGAGAAGGTTGAAGAGCAGCTCGCCGAGGCGTTTCCGGATGCGCGAATCGGGCGCGTCGATCGTGATTCGGTCAGACGCAAAGGTGCATTGGCGTCGCTGCTCGGCCGCTTCGCCGATGGTGAACTCGACATCCTCGTCGGCACACAGATGATCGCCAAGGGCCATGACTTTCCCCGCGTGACCCTCGTCGGCGTTGTCTCGGCGGACGTGGGGTTGGGACTGGCCGACTTTCGCGCCGCCGAGCGGACATTTCAGCTGCTGACGCAGGTCGCCGGAAGGGCGGGACGCGGTGAGCGTACCGGTGAGGCCATCGTGCAGACCCTTTACCCCGACCATTACAGCATTCAGCTGGCCTGTCGTCAGGACTACCGTGCGTTCTTCGAGCGCGAACTCGCCTATCGCCGGGGGATGCGATATCCGCCGATGGTGGCGGTGATCAACACGGTCGTGCGTGGCCGCACGTTCGACGAGGCGATGCAGACGGCCACGGAGATCGTCCGTCGCATCGAGCCGGCCACAGCGACGGCAGGTTTGACCGTGCTCGGTCCCGCGCCTGCGCCGCTTGTTCGACTGCGCGGCGAGCATCGCGTGCAGTTTCTCGTGAAAGGCCTGCGCCGCGCCGACATGCGGCGAGCGCTCCAGGCAGTACTGGCCGACATGCCGCAGGTGCGCCGCCGCGTCACCGTGGACGTCGATCCGCTCACCGTGTTGTGAGGATTAACCTTCGATCAACGGAACCGGTGTGAACGACAGCACCAGGATCGCCGCCGCAAACGCAGCAAGACACAGACGGGCGGGATCGAGTGGCTCGCTTTCATCCAGGGTCCGTGGGTGGTGCCTGCCCATCACATACAGCATGACAACCACGAGGATCGTCCACAGGAGGTAGGCGCCCGAGTAGATCGTCAGCGCGACCATACACGCGATGACGACGAGCGTAATCGTCGAAGAGATCCGGCCGAAGACCGCATAGCTGATGTGACCGCCATCGAGCTGACTGACGGGGCACAGGTTGAGCGCGGTGGCGAGCAACCCGAACCATGCCGCCCATGCCGCCGGATGCACATTGAGAGACTGACCTTCAGCGAGCGTGCCGTGAAAGAGGCGCGCCGCGAGGCGGAACAGGAGCGGCTCACCAAACTGCCATCCGGTGAAGTCCTTGGGCAGCGTGACGACGGTCGATTGAGCCATGCCTATCGCGAGCACGGGCAGGATCACCAGGAAGCCGGCGATCGGACCTGCGATACCGATGTCGAAGAACTGCCGCTTTGTGGCAATCGGCTGTCGAATCCTGATCACGGCGCCTAACGTGCCGGGCATGGGAATCGCAAATGGCAGCCAGAGCGGAATGAAATATGGCAGTGAGGCATCGACGCCGTAGTATCGGCATGCGAAGTAGTGGCCGAACTCGTGTGCGCCCAGAATCGCGAGCACGCTTCCGCTGTACCAAAGCGCGTGCAACAGCAGCGTAGCCAAGGGCAGCGACGGCGACGCATTGCCGAGCTCGGAGGCGTACGAGGCGTAGAAGAACACTCCGGCGAGCGTCGTGCTGACGAATGTCAGGATGAAGAGAATGACGTGCCGCAGGACCGGAGCCGGTCGCGGCGACGCCCGCATCACATAGGCTGGCGGTGTCGAATCGTGTTCGAGACGGATCCCGGGATCCGCAGGATGAAAAGTGGAGCCCATGCGGGGCAATTACCCGATATTCTGGAGGTCTTTGCCGGGCTTGAACCGGATTGTCCGGCCCGGAGGAATGCGCACTTCCTTGCCGGTCCGCGGATTGCGGCCGATGCCCCGCTTGCGAGGCTTCACTTGAAACACGCCAAATCCACGTAACTCAATGCGATCACCACGCTGCATCGACAGACGCATGGCGTCAAAGACCGCATCGACCGCGACCTCAGCCTTGACTTTGGTGATGTCGGCGATCTTCGAAACCTCGTTGACGATATCGACCTTGATCATGGGTGAGTTGCCTGGAAGGCAAATACTGTAACTACTATAAAAAGAAACACTTAGCCTGTCAACAGAGCCAATTTTGGCCCCACAATCACAGCCCTCAGTCGTCCTCGTCGGCCGTCCCAACGTCGGGAAGTCGACGCTGTTCAACCGCCTCACACGGTCGAGGCGCGCCATCGTCACGTCTATTCCGGGGACGACGCGAGATGTGATCGCGAAGTCGGTGGAGTGGCGTGGCTGCCACTTCGAGTTGACAGATACCGGAGGTATGTTCGGCGCGAGCGACGATCCTCTGCATGCCCTGGTGCTCGAACGCGGGCGCCGCGCCATCGCCGACGCCGATCTTCTTGTGCTCGTGACGGATGGACGTGAAGGCCTGGTGCCGGGCGATCACGAGATCACCAAGGTGATTCGCGAAGCAGGTAAGCCGGCACTCCTCGCGATAAACAAGACCGACGATCACCGATCGCGGAACGGTGTGCTCGAGCTCTATCAGCTCGGGTTCGATCCGGTTTACGAGATCGCGGCCGAGCACGGCGATGGTGTGGGCGATCTTCTCGATGCGATTGTCGAGCAGTTGCCTCGCGACAGGACCGCGTCTCCGGAGAAACCCGTCGAGGTCTCGATCGCGATCGTGGGACGACCCAATGCGGGCAAGTCTTCGCTGGTCAATCGGTTGCTCCGCGAGGAGCGGATGCTCGTGAGCGAGATGCCGGGAACGACACGAGATTCGGTGGACTCGGTCATGACCTGGCACCGCCGCCAATTCCGCATCGTCGATACGGCGGGGATTCGAAAGCCAGGCCGGGTCGCCCGCTCGGGACAAGTGGAATCGCTCAGCGTGCTGCTCGCCAGACGATCAATTGAGTCCGCCGACATCGTGGTGCTCGTCGTCGATGCCAACGTCGGGGCGACGGATCAGGATGCCGCCATCGCCGGGGAAGCCGATCGGCTCGGGCGCGGCATCATCGTTGCCGCGAACAAATGGGACCTGATGAAAGACCGAGGGCCCGAGTACGTGAAGACCTTCGACGAGGAGTTGCGCCGGCAGCTCAAGTTTCTGGACTACGCGAAGATCCTCCATATCTCGGCATCGACGGGGGAACGAACGCCGCGGCTGCTCGAAACGATCGACGCGGTCGCGGAATCGCGTCGCAAACGCGTCAAGACCAGCGAGCTGAATACGTTCGTCGAGCGCGTCTCGGCTGAGCACCCACCCGCCAGCCCAGGGCGCCGGCACGTCCGCATTCTCTACGCGGCGCAGACCAGCGTGGCGCCACCCACGTTCGTGTTCTTTACCAACGTGGCGACGACGTTCCACTTCTCGTATCAGCGGTATCTGGAGAACCGGCTTCGTGACGAGTTTGGCTTCGAAGGCACTCCACTACGGCTCCTCGTGCGGGCCCGACGCGAGAAGCGTTTAGAGAGTTCCAAAGGTAAAAAACGCTAAACCCTTGCTATACTGAACGCGAAAATGACCCAGAAGTGGTTTAAGGCAGCGGACGTCTGTGAGATGGCCGAGCTCCAGCCCTACGTTCTGCGGTCATGGGAGAAGGAGTTCCCGGGCATCGGGGTGCAGAAATCGGCCGACAGCCCGCGGCTCTACCGGCAGTCGGATATCGAGCACGTCAAGAAAATCAAGCAGTTGGTGTTTGGCGAGGGCCTCACGCTGTCGGGCGCTCGCCGCCGGATCGAAGAGAGCGCGCCTCACGTCGGCGCCGCGGACAAAGACGTCGAGGAAGTGCTCGAAGCGCTCGCGTCGGATGCGCGGACGCGCATCGCGAGCGTCCGTGATGGTCTTCGCTCGATTCTCAAGCTGCTGTCGAACGCGCCTGGCACCGTCGTCGTGGTTGACGACTATCGCCTCGAGCCGCTCTCACCGTCACTCGTGAAAGGCGCGCGCCGTTCGATGGCCGCGCGATCGAAACCCGCGGTCGCATCGAAGCGTGTCTCCGCGGCCGCACGGAAACCAGCGCGCCCCGCCAAGCGCAACAAGCGCGCGTCGGCGTAGCAGGAACATTCGGCGTAGCAGGAACATG
>Ga0126304_10000028_pt1 | contig 33155 bp, 25 predicted proteins | sample Plot25_FD_92538 | JGI IMG/M metagenome (GOLD analysis project Ga0126304, IMG submission 92538) | Serpentine soil microbial communities from UC McLaughlin Reserve, CA, USA - Plot25 | ecosystem: Environmental > Terrestrial > Soil > Grasslands | place: USA: UC McLaughlin Reserve, Lake County... | reverse complement strand
TAGCTACCCTCGTCGGCCATTTGCATTGGCGGCAATTTGGCGAGTTGCTCTGGCGGAATTCGCGAGCCGGCTTGTTCCGCCAACGACTGAGTGAAACGCCGCAGCGCAACCGCATCGTAGGTCGTCGTCATTTTCAGTGACGCGACATCGGCACTTGCCGACTCCATGTGCAGGCGGAACTTCGCCGGGATCGGGTCGCCGCCGAGCGGGGTCGGCTGCTCGACATCTACGATCACCGCCTGGCCGACGGTTAACGATGCGCCGTACAATGCGAGGTAGGTCGCGGCGTCTCGTGTCGCCGACGCGATCAACACGTCGACGGATAAGATCTGTCCGATGAGATCGAGAAACCCCTTTCGCTGGTCTTGAGGCATACGCGCGGCGAGATCGCGGACAACCACATCGACGACCGCTTTCACCTTCGGCGCGACCTCGGCCTGGTTCACCACTCCGACCAGTTTGCCGGTGGCGTTCAGGTTCAATTGCAAACGAATGTCGCGAAGTGCCTGCGCGGCGGAGCCGACGAGTGGATCTCGTGCCGCCTGCGGGTTATCGAAGACCGTCGCTCCGGGCACCCATTCAATGACGGAGCCCTCCGTACTTGTGGAGAGGACAAGAACGTTGACAGGCGTTGTGCTGTTGCCGTTCTGCTGGGGCTGCGCTGAGTTCTGGCGGATGCGAATGACTTCGAGTTGAAACGAGTCGCCCGCACGCAGCTTCGCGACGATAGAAATGTCCTGGGCCGATACTCGGCCGGCAGTGACAGACAGGCCGACCAGTAGGACTAGCGCTAGCCGCCAGCCAGAAGCGGCTCGCATTTGCTGCTGCATTCCGTCCTTATCGGAAGGAGATGACGCGCAGCGCAGTCTTGGTCGAAAGCCCTGCGCGTCGAGGAGTGCCCTACTTGAGCGCGAACCTGAACTCGATGGTCGACCCGCCGTTGAGGGTGATGAGATAGACGTACGTCCGGCCAGCGTTCAAGTTCTTGGTCGAGAGATTGAAGATCCACTGCGCATCGCTGGCAGACCAACGGAACGCCGTGTCGCTGTTCGTCGCTTCGATGGCCGTCTCGTTAACCTCACTAGCGGTACCATTGAGCACCTGTGTGAGTTGGAAGTTCTGCACGACCGCCGTTGGGCCAACCGACACGCCGTCAACACCGCACACGCGGAACTTCACGGGCACGGTGCTGCCTCCCTTTTTCGGGAAGACGCTCGATCCAGTGAGATTGATCGGCTGCAGAACCTGTTGCCCTGGCGCGCCGTTGCACACCACGTTTGGACCGGCGAACTGCACGGTGTACGAGACCACCACGTTCGACGCAGCATTGCCGGCCTGATCAGCCGCACCGCTACACGTGGCGGTGAACTGGCCGACGCCTGGCGGCACGCCGCCGATGATCGACAGCACGGCTGAAGTTGCCACACCTGACGTTTCATCCGCCGTTGTGCAGCCTGTTGCCGGCAATGCGCCGAGGGAATAAATCTTCCCTTGTTCCACTCCGCCGAGGATGACGCTCGGCGCTGTCACGTCGTACTTGATTGAGAACGAGCCGTACCCCACGTTGCCGGCCGTGTCCGTGCAGGATCCGTTTACCGCCACACCTGTGGTATCCGGACCGCTAAACGTCGTCGATGTGCAGGACGCGACGCCGCTCAGCGCATCATTGCCGCTGAACGTAACGCCGACAGGCGCGTTGTACCACCCGTTGTGATCGGCGGGTCGCGCGGGTGTGCCCACGATACTGGTTGGAGCTGTCTTGTCGATCTTAACGTTAATGGTCGTGCCGTCACTCACGTTGCCTGCGTTGTCCGTACACGTGCCGGTGACATTGATGCCAGTGACTGTCGTCTCTGTCGTCAGCAGTACGTCGTCCGAGCACGATGACACACCACTCGGGCCATTGTCGCCATCTGCGGCAAAGCTCACCGTGACATTTGTTTTGTTCCATCCGGCGGAATTCGCTGCCGGCGTTTTCGTCGGTATAGGGGTCTTTGGCGCGCTTGAGTCGTAGTTGAACGAAACCGGCGAACCGTTCGTCACGTTGCCCGCGTTGTCCGCGCACGATCCAGGCACAGTGACGCCAGTCCCGTCCGGGGTGCTGTACGACGTCGACGTGCAGGAAGCGATTCCACTCAGCGTATCGGTACCAGTAAACGTCACGAGGACGGGCGCGTTGTACCACCCGTTGTGATCAGGACCACGCGCTGGACTGCCAGCGACGCCGGTCGGACCGGTTTTATCGATGTTGACGTTGCCGATCAACGCCATCGTGCTGTTGCCTGCCTTATCGTGCACCTCGAAGGGATGCTCTTGTCCTGCAGCTTCGAGTTCAAAAGTATAGGTGCCAGTTGCGGACTCAACGAGTCCGGACAGCGCATCGCTGGCGTTGTAACTGGCAACGACATCGGTGTTGTTCCAACCGGTGCCGTTCGCGGCTGGCAGACGGCCGGCCGAAATGCTGGGCACCGTCGTGTCGATGTTGATGTCGTTGACCGTGGCCGATGCCGAATTGCCCGCCAGATCGGTGCACATCCCACCCACCGACTGATTGCCGCCCTCGGTTGAAACGGTTGTGTCGACCGGCGGACTACCCGCGGCCAGCCCCGACGTCGCGTCGAAGCAGGTGAAGCTGACAGTCACAGCAGCGTTGTTCCAGCCGTAGCTGTTTGCAGGCGTTCTGCTGCTCGAGATCGTAGGTGCCGTCGCATCCCGTTTAATCGTGACGGACTGGGTGCTTGTACCTCCTGCGCTTGTCGCTGAGCAGGTGATCGTGGTCCCGGCGGTGTCGGTACCCAGCGTGGTCGTGGCGCAACCAGTAGACGACCCGATTGCAGATTCGAGGTCAGTGACCTTCCACGAGACCGTCACGTCACTGGTGTACCATCCGTTCAGTCCCAACGTCCCGGCGATGGATGGATTGATCACCGGAGGTGTCGAATCCGTTGGCGGCGGCGGTGGCGTGATTGTGAAAGTGTAGTCAGCACTTGACGAGCACGCATTGGAACCACCGGGCGAGCACGCCGGCGAAACAATCGTCGCCATCAGGGTCACAGTTCCCGTGAATGGAGGCCCGCCGGCCGTCACGTCCCAGGACCGAAGCACCGACGCTCCGTTGTTCGGCAGAGTGACGGTTCCGGTCAGCGGAGCGGCAGACGCCACAACACTACCGGCTGCGGTGAGCGTATAGTTGACCGTAATCGAGGTTGACGAATCCCCACCGTTGTTGTTGTTCTCGATTTTGAACCGAACCGACGTCGTCGATCCGTGCGCGACCGTCAATGCCGCCGCGGGCGGCGCGTCCCGCTGCACGGTGACACGCAGCCCGTCCGTGAATGTCGTCTGCGCCTTCGATCGCGAGCCACTCGCCATCAGGTAGAACCGCACGTTCAAGTCGTGCTGCTCCGGTGCCCATTCGTGTGTGGAGATCTTCCCTTGCTCGTCGGCCGTCAGGGTCAACACGTAATCGTCATGCACGGCCGGATCTTCCTGGAACGTTAGCGTCACTTGCTCGGCCGGTTGCCATCCGGTGCCCGTGATCAGGGCGTGTTCGCCTGGTGCGTAGTCGTCCTTGTCCGTCTTGATGGTCGCGAACCGATACCGCTCGACACTGTTCGATCCGCCACCGGTCACAACCGCATAACCCTCGGTGGCACTCGGACCTGCTACCGCGCCCGAACGTGCGGCGTTCATCGGGGCGGTCGCCGCAAACTGGCCAATGCCCCACGAGAACGGATCCGGGAATTCCGCCGGAAGGAACAGTTCGGCGCCAGCCTGCGCCGCGCCGTTCGACGTGCCACCGGCGATGAGCACGCTGCCGTTGTTCGGCAGCAGTACGGCGGAGTGCCCACGGACCGGGACGGTCAACTGCGTGCTCGCGGTTGTGAACGACTGCAGCGTCGCGTCGAAGATCTCCGCCGACCTCAGGTCGTTCGTTCCATCCGTTCCGCCGATGATGGCGACGCGGCCGTCAATCAGGGTGGTCGCGGAAGCCGACGCGCGCGCGACGCTCAGGCCGGCAGGCGTTGGCGAAACGGCGTTGGTGGCGGGATCGAAAATAAATGCCGACTGCAGTACCACATCGCCAGTTGTGTATCCACCGGCGATCAGCACGCTGCCGTTCTGCAGGAGCGCCGCGACGTGACTGCGCCTCGGTTCCGGCATCTGCGCCACGAGCGTGGACGAACCGGTCGACGGATCGAAGAGCTCGATCTCGGTTGACAGGAGACTATCAACCGTTCCGCCGGTGACCAGCACCCGCCCGTCCTTCAGCAACGTCACGGTGTGTCCGATCCTCGCGTTGAGCAGCGTCCCGGCGATCGCAAACTGATTGGCCGCGGTATCGAAGCTGCTGACCACATTCGTGGCCGCGCCGTCGGGCCCTGCCCCACCGACAATCAGCGTCCGGCCATCGCTCAACGCGACGGACGCGCCGTTGCCGAATGGATTGTCAGCAGTGCCGACGCCAACCCACGTGCCCACTGCCTGGGGCGACTGCGCAAGCAGCAGTCCGGAACCTGCTGCAGCAAGGACAACGAACACACTAAGGGCGCGAAGACGCGTCGTGAACATTGCGTGCCTTTCGACTCCCGGCTAGGTAAGAGGCGATCTACAGGTTCGCCGCGAGTTCACAAGGCGAAGGGGCAAAGTCAATGCCGCAGCTCAGCTGTCGCTCAGACATCGATGTGGGGCAGACAGATGTTCGACGACGCGTAAATTTCTTAATGAATCGAGGAGACAACGGGCTTGTAACCAAAGTGGAGTTTGAGGCTGGTCAAGGAGAGTTCTGGTGCCAGCAAGATAACGTTCTGTGCCAACTCTTCAGAACGCGTTTTATGACGACGGTGGGCCGCCTGACTACGAGCGAGAGTTGAAACAGAAATGAGGGGTCGTTCTCGAAGACCGAGGCCGCAGGCCGAAGGTCGAGAAGACCGACGACCTCCTTTGCACTAAGACCGAGATGAGATGAAGCGGCTGGCTGTCCTTCGGGTGTAGCGTCGGCTGCACCTGGGATAACGCGCTCAGAGGCGCAAAGGAGCAGCCAGCCATGGAATATGGTGCCATCGATCTCCACACCCGGCGGAGCCAAGTTCGGATCGTTGCGGAGGAGGGGACGGTCGTGTTGGACCGGCGGATCGACACGACTCGCAGCGCGTTCGCCTCACTGTTTGGTGACCGCGCCCCCATGCGGATACTGCTCGAGGCGAGCACGGAGGCCGAGTGGGTAGCGCAACACCTGGAGGCCCTCGGCCATTCCGTGATCGTGGGCGATCCCAATTACACGCTGATGTACGGACAGCGGACGCGACGGATCAAGACTGACAAACGGGATGCCGCGGCGCTCGCCGAGGCCTGTCGGCTGGGCATCTATCGCGCGGCACACCGCGTGTCGCCGGGCCACTGGCGCGAGCGCCAGCAGCAGACCGTGCGCCAGCAGATCGTCCGACAGCGGACAGCCCTGATCAATGTGTGCCGGGCGCTCCTCCGCCAGGAGGGGTACCGATTGCCGGCCGGCGAAGCGGAGAATGTCGTCGCACGGCTCGATCGGGTGGAGCTGTCGGCGCCGCTAACCGCGGTGCTAGAGCCTGTGCGCGCGTTACTACACCAGCTGACGGCCACGCTGCGCGAACTCGACGCCGCAGCGCGCGTCCGCGCGCAGGCCGATCCGATCGTGCGGCGCTTGATGACCGCTCCTGGTGTCGGACCGGTTGTGGCGCTGACGTTTCGCGCCGTCCTCGATACGCCGGCGCGGTTTGGCGGCGACGCGCAACGCGTCGCCGCCTTCGTGGGGCTGGTGCCGCGTGAGGCGAGCTCGGCGGAGCGCCATCGGAAGGGGCATATCACGAAAGCCGGACCACCCATCGTACGCTCACTGCTCGTCCCGTCCGCGTGGATGCTGTGGCGCAGTCGACGGCCGGAGGTCCAAGCCATTCGTGCCTGGGCTGACGCTCTGGCCGCACGGCGGGGGCGGCGTATCGCGGTCGTCGCCGTGGCGCGGCGACTGTGTCGCATGCTCTATGCGATGTGGCGCGACGGCACCGTCTTTCACCCCAGGGTCGCCGCCGCGGCGTAAGGAGAATTGACTGGCCGAGCCGACAGCTGGAGTGGGAGCGCGATCGCTTCGCTGGCCGCACGTGAGAGCCGCAACCGAGTGCGCGCCCCGCTCCACCGGATCTCATCCTGCGTGGCGGTCCCTGCCGCCGATGAAACGCGAATAGAAGCGTGAGGACGCTCGCCTCTGGCGACCGTCAAGACCGGTGCTGATTCGGCTCGCACGCACGCCCTTGGCTGAGTGGAAGGCCGTGCGCGCTCGCGAATATGCTTGATTCGACCAGCCGCTTCATAGAAGCGAAGCGAGGGGTTAATGCCAGAGGAGGGGGTCGAACCCACACGCCGGGTGACCGGCGGGAGATTTTGAGTCTCCTGCGTCTGCCAATTCCGCCACTCTGGCCCAGGGGCAGGCCTGAGAGTGTCTCCCAAGCCTTCCAAACGACCAGTATACTTCGCGCTCCCCTTCGGCCGGCCGCGCCAAGTTCAGCCGCGTTCGATCAGATAGAATCGAAAGGTTCCCCGCACAGGAAACATGACTCACATAGGCAAATCTGTAATCTTCGATGGCGAGCTCACCTCCGACGAAGATCTCCGCTTCGATGGCACGTTGAAGGGCCACCTACACGTTCGCGATGCCAACCTGACGATCGGCGATGGCGCCAATGTCGAGGCCAATATTCGCGCGAAACAGGTGATCGTGCTGGGCACGGTGGAGGGCTCGATTGCCGCCGGCGAGCGCATCGAGCTGACCGCCAGCTCGAAAGTGAAGGGCAGTCTCAGCGCCGAGCGCGTGGTCATTGCCGACGGCGCCCGCTTCACGGGCAGCGTCGACATGGGCCGCCGCACCATCGCCTCCAAAATGGCGCAGTACAAAGCCGGGCAAACCGTCGCCCGCGTCTGAACCGGATGCATCCAGATCTCACCCACGTGCAGCGCCTCGAAGACCTCGATGTGCTGCTCGAGGAGTCAAGCGATCGGCCGCTGCTCCTCTTCAAGCACAGCCTGTCGTGCGGCACCAGCTACGAAGCACTCGACGAGCTGATCGACCACCTCAACGAAGATCGGCTGCCCGCTCGCTACGCGATGATCACCGTGCAGACGCATCGCGAGCTCTCCATAGCGGTGGCCAAGCGGCTTGGCGTCCGGCATGAGACACCGCAGGCACTGCTCATTCGCGACGGCCGTGTGGTGTGGAGCGCGTCGCACTTCCGCGTGACCGGCGGCGCACTGGAATCGGCTATCAAGTCCGCTGTCCGGGGAGGCTAACGCCTCCGCTCTACGCGGTTCGGCGGGCCAGCACGCTCGCGACCATACGATCCTCGAAGTCGCCCTCCCGACTGGCCAGGATCTCCAGCGGCCGCACGAGATCGAGCAACTCCCCAGGTTTCAACAGAAAGTCCGGATTCGTCGGCTTGCCGCGTGCTGCTTGCGCTGTCGTGAAGGTCTCGTACAACAACAGACCATTAGGCGCGAGGGCCTCGATCAGCGCAGGAAAAAGCGGCCGATGCAGATAGTGGACGACGACGATCACGTCGAATGTTGAGCTGTGGAACGGAGTCGCTCCTCCCTCGAGATCGCGCACTTCTATGCGAAGCGGCAGGTGGCGCTCGCGTGCGGCCTCGTTCAACGCGCGCATCGCATCGGCATCACGATCGACGGCGACGGTCGTCAATCCATGCTCCGCAAGCCAGAGCGCGTGACGGCCGCGTCCGCTGGCCACATCGAGCGCGCGTCCGTTGCGCGGCAGCAGGCCGGCATGCTGCACGAGCCACGATGACGGCGAGCTCATGACAGCCTCCTGGCGATGGCGTGTCCGGCCACCCAGCCCGACGACCATGCCCATTGAAAGTTGAAGCCGCCCAACCGGCCGTCCACGTCCAGAATCTCTCCGACCAGAAACAACCCCGGACACACGCGCGACTGCATCGTCGCTGGATCGATCTCGTCCAACGGAATGCCACCGGCCGTCACTTCCGCGTAGCCGTACCCGCGGCTGTCAACGACCGTTAGTGGCGTTTCGACCAGCGCGTGTAACAGCCGGCGACGATCGTCGCGCGCCAAATGTGCCATCGTCATATCTGATCCAATCCCGGCCACGCTGAGCCAGGCATCGGCTACGGCCGACGGCACCCGCGTCGCGAGAATCGTCGTGACCTGCGCGCGCGGACGCTCGCGCTCCTGCTCGAGCCACCACGTCTCGAGCGACTCGAAGCTCTCACCCGGAATGAGATTCATGACCACGACGACACTGTGAGCGGCCGGTCCGAAAGGACCGGCCCTACGGGCATGGTCGGTCCGTTCGAAAGGGCCGGCCCTACGGGCACCGTCGAGCACTGCACGGTGCCAGTGTCGCGACATATTCAACACGACTGGACCGCTCATGCCGAAATGCGTCCACAGCAATGAGCCCTCGAGACGCGTCGCGATGCGGCCGTTCACACGCAGGCTGAGCATCGCACGATGCGTGACGCCGGCGAGCCTGACGTGGCTGTCGCCATCGATGACGAGCGGTGCGAGGGCGGGCGTCGTCTCCACGTAACCGTGACCCAGACGACGCACGAGATCGTAGCCGGCGCCGTCGCTCCCCGTCTTCGGAAGTGAGCGCCCACCGGTGGCGATCGCAACCGCACGCGCCGTAATCGTTTCAGAGTCAATCGATAGTTCGAATCCTTCCTCCGTGCGGAGGACGCCAGTCACACGCCGGCCGGTCTCGATCGTGACGCCATGTGCCGCTGCTTCGTTGAGCAGTGCATCGAGCACCGTCCGCGATCGATTGGTATCGGGAAACAGCTTGCCGTCTTCTTCCTCGTGCAATCGGACGCCGAGCTCCTCGAAGAATGCGGCGGCGCGTTCGGCCGGAAACGCGCGCAACACATTTCGCACGACGCGAGACGAGCCGCCCCAGAAATCGCGCTCGGTGACGACTCGGTTCGTGACGTTGCAGCGCGAGCCGCCACTGACCAGAATCTTGGCGCCGACGCGACGTGCGCCATCGAGGCACCGCACGCGCAGATGCGGAGCAGCCCGCGCGGCGAAGATCGCTGTGGCCAGCCCGGCTGCGCCCGCTCCGACGACCACGACATCTGTATGCGAAGACAAGATTGGCTTGGGAGTTGGGATCTGGGGGTTGGCAGTTCAGAATACCCGAGATGGGGGAGACAGCCACCGCATCACCCGACCGACCATCCACGGTTTACGGCGACATCATTGGCGGCGTCACCACGTTCTTCACGATGGCCTACATCGTGGTGGTCAATCCCTCCATTCTCTCGACGCCCGGCACCGGCATGCCCTTCACAGGGGCCATGACCGCGACCGTGCTGATTGCGTGCAGCATGACACTGCTCATGGGCCTCTATGCGCGGCTCCCCTTTGCGGTGGCGCCAGGCATGGGGCTGAACGCGTTTTTTGCGTTCACGATCGTGCTGCAACAGCACGTGCCATGGCAGACGGGGCTCGGGGTGGTGTTCTGGTCCGGCGTACTGTTCCTGCTCGTGTCGGCCACGCCGCTGCGCGAGACGATCGCGCTGGCGATCCCGCCGAGCCTGCGCCTGGCCGCAGCCGCGGGCATCGGTCTGTTGCTGACGCTGATCGGATTGCGCAACGCGGGATTGATTGTTGCCGACCCAGCGACGCTGCTGCGCCTCGGCACGCTCGATTATCGAGCCGTGTTCCTGCTCGCGGGCGTGCTGGTGGCCGTGATGCTCCAGCGACGGCACAACCCCCTCGCGTACCTGACGTCGATCGTACTTGTCACCGCTGGCGCCTGGATGCTGGGTTACGCGCTGCCGCCCGATCGCATCGTCAGTGCGCCTGACTTCTCGTCGGCGTTCCTGCAGCTCGATATCGGCGGCGCGCTGCAACTTGCCCTGCTGCCGGCCATCGTGTCGATCCTGTTCACGGATCTGTTCGACTCGCTCTCGACGTTCATTGGTGTCGCCAGTGCGTCGGGCCTGACCGAGCGGGATGGACGTCCGCTGAATCTCAAACGGGGGCTGATCGTGGACGCGTTCGCCACGCTGGGCGCCGGTCTGGCGGGTACTTCTTCGGGGACCGCCTACGTCGAGAGCATCGCCGGGATCCGCATGGGCGCGCGCACCGGACGCGCATCGGTCGTGACCGCGCTATGCTTTCTGCCGTGCTTCTTCATCGGCCCCCTCGTCGCGGCTGTGCCGGGCTACGCGACGGCTGCCGTGCTCATCCTGGTCGGTCTGTCAATGTTTGAGTCCGCAGCGACGCTCGACTTCGCGTCGCTCGAGGACAGCCTGCCGGCGTTCATGACGATTGTGCTCATTCCGCTGACGCTGTCGATCACGCAGGGCATTCTGTGGGGCTTCCTGCTTCACGCGCTGCTCTACACCGTGGTCGGGCGGGTGAAGGAAGTGGGGCTGGTCCTGTGGATCCTGGCGGTGCTTTCGGCGGGACTGTTGTTAATCGCGCGGTCGGGCTGAAACGGCCGGCTAAAGCCGGACACTACCACCGGTCCGGCTAAAGCCGGACACTACGTACCAAGTTTTCCTGCGCGCCAGTCGTTGCGTCGCACCGCCGCGGCATTGTCGTGCCGGAACGATCCGAAGACGAGCCCGGTCACGCCCGGCGTCGAAGACAAGCATGCCTCGACCTCAGGCGAACGGTCGCGCCATTGACGCGCCACGAAGAGCTCCACGTCGCTCTCAGAGACGACCGGCGCATATGTCGTTGCCACGTGCTCGGCCAGCATCGGGAGACCGGCGCCGTCGAGATAATTCTGCACGTATCCAGTGCCGCGATGCATTGGCCACAGCTGATGCCACATCGACGGACATTGCGACGAATTCTGGTCGATGACGAGGCGGTCCACGAGGTTCAGGCGCACCCACTCGCGCCACGGCAACGTCATGTTCCCGAGCGGCGGACCCACAACGTCGCCGCGCGCACAGCCAATCGCCAGCCGCTTGCCCGCGTGTGCGAGCGTGACGCGCAGTTCACGAAGCAGCGACGTGAGGTACGACCCGAGCAGATCGCGCCATGCCTGGACGTTGAACGGCTCGCGGATCACGTCCACGCCGTAACCGTCGAGAAAATCACGACGAGCCGGTTCGTTGAATCCGAACTGGTCGGCGCTGTCCGCCGGGCGCGACTGCGATCGCAAGCACAGGAACAGTCCGTCAAAGGTTGTGGGCTCAATGAGGCGAATCCATCGATCGATAAACGCACGACGCGCCTCCGGATACGACAGCGAGACGACGCCCGGCTGACGCTCGCGGCCGGCGCGATCGATCGCCATCCACTCCGGATGATCGCGCGTCAGATCGCTCTGCCACGCAACGTGCTGCCCGTGCAGGTCGTTGTGATAGCTGACACGCCGCACCTCGTCCGGAGCGAGCGGCCAGCCCTCGTCCCACAATGTGACGTAGAGCCATGGGGACATACCCGCTTGGCGCGCCATCGTCGGCACCATGGCGAAGTCGTCCCAGCCGAGACGCGTAGCGGCGGTTTCCGACGGATGGCGATAGCCAGCAGCAGCTGAATAGGCACCAGCAATACGCGAGCGCAGCATACGCCAATGCAGCGCGCCGGCACCAAGCTCGTCGCGCCACACGGGCAGTCGTCGCTGCACCTTCTCTGGCGTGTCGAGCCGGCCGTCACCCTCGCCGAACGAGAGGTGATCGCCCCACGAGACGCTGACAATATTCATTGTTCGGGTCGTTCGAGTCGTTCGGGTCGTTCGAGTCGTTCGGGTCGTTCAGTACAATGACGATGTATGTCCGACGAGGACCAGAAAACCCTGCCCTGCGGGTGTCAAGTGCGGACGTATCGCGACTTCCTGGGCCGCGTCGTGGGAACGATCCTCACGAGAGGATCCGAATGCCCGCAAGAAGAGCATACGCCAGGGCTCACGGTTGTGATGCCCGGCCGCGAACACGCACGACCCGAATGAACGCGAACGACCCGAACGACCCGAACGACTCGAACGCCCCGAACGATCCAGCGGTCCTGTGGCGCATGAAGCGGGGTCGAAACGCTGCGCACGCGATGATCTTTCCGGGCAACCGTCACCACACCGTCACGTGGTACTTCGATAACGTGATGGACCGGGCCGAGCAGTACGATTCGATCGCGCTGGCGATGGCGAGGGCCGAGGAAATCCGCGGCATATTGCTGCGCGACGGGTGGAAAGAGATGTAGGCACGTCCGAAGGTCGTGCCCTACGCGATATCATTTCCCTAGTGCCAACAGCCAAGCTTCACAGAACTGTCGGCGTGCGTGTGGGCCGCGTCCAGGTCGGCGGCGGCGCGCCCATCGTCGTCCAGTCGATGACAATGACCGATACCGCCGATGCGGCGGCGACGGCCCGCCAGTGCATCGAACTCGCTGAAGCCGGATCGGAGATGGTGCGCGTCACGGTGAACCTGCCGGAAGCGGCGGCGGCGGTTCCCGAGATCAAGCAGCGGATGCTGGACGCTGGCTGCACGGCACCGCTCATTGGCGACTTCCACTACAACGGCCATCTCCTGCTCACCCGGTATCCGGCGTGCGCCACGGCACTCGACAAGTACCGCATCAACCCCGGCAACGTTGGGACCGGCCGCCGTCGCGACGAGCAGTTCTCGACGATCTGCAAGGTGGCGATCGACCACGGCAAGCCTGTGCGCATCGGCGTCAACGGCGGCTCGCTCAATCAGGAACTCGTCGTCGCCAAGATGGAAGAGAACACCACGCGCGATCTGGGCAGGACCTCGGAAGAGATCCTCAACGAGTGCATGGTGATCTCGGCGATCGAGTCCACCGCCCTGGCCATCGAGACCGGACTGCGCAAGGACCAGATCATCATCTCGTGCAAGGTGTCGCGCCCGCGCGATCTGATCGCCATCTACCGCGACCTCGCGCGCACGACCGATCAACCGCTGCATCTCGGGCTCACCGAAGCAGGCATGGGGACGAAGGGTCTCGTCTGGTCCGCATCGGCGATCGGCATCCTGCTCAACGAAGGGATCGGCGACACGATCCGTGTCTCGCTGACGCCGCGACCCGGCGGCGATCGGCGCGAGGAGGTCTACGCCGCGTGCGAGTTGCTGCAGTCGCTCGGGTTGCGCGCGTTCGCGCCGAGCGTCACGGCCTGCCCGGGCTGCGGCCGCACGACGAGCAGCACGTTCCAGGAACTCGCCGAACGGACGCAGGAATACATCCGCGCGCAGATGCCGACATGGAAGCGCACCTACGACGGCGTCGAGAACCTCACCCTCGCGGTGATGGGCTGCGTCGTCAACGGCCCCGGCGAATCCAAGGCCGCCAATATCGGCATCAGTCTCCCGGGCACCGGTGAAGCCCCGAACTGCCCCGTCTTCATCGACGGCCAGCACTTCACCACACTGCGTGGCACGTACGACGAGCTCGCGGAAGGCTTCCGCGCGCTCGTCGATAACTACGTCGCCACTCGGTACGCGAAGAGAGCCTGAGCACCGAGCTGAAGTAGTTCACGGATCAGACTTTCTCCTCAGACCGTTGCTCGGTAATCAGCCGTGCGCCGCGCTGAAACGTCAGGAACGCGATCGCCCACTCGAAGAGGACGACCACGCGATTGCGGAAGCCAATGAGCATCACGATATGGAGGAAGAGCCAGGACAACCAGCCGATGGCACCCGAGAACCGGGCCCACGGCAGGTCGGCCACCGCGGAGCCGCGTCCGACGATCGCCATGTTCCCGAGATTGCGATAGACAAAGGGCAGCGACGACTCACCGCGCTCGCGACGAACGATGTTCTTCGCTGCGTGCTCCGCGCCCTGCATCGCGGTCTGTGCGACGCCAGGAAGGAGCTTCCCGCCCTGGTGCAGAAAGGCCGCCGCGTCTCCGACGACGAACACCTCGGGGTGTCCAGGAATGGAGAGGTCGGGCTCAACGAGCACGCGTCCGGCTCGATCGAGCGGGGCGCCGAGCGTACCAACGAGCGGCGAGGCAGCGACACCAGCCGCCCACACGATGGTCCCTGCATCGAGTCGCTCGTTCCCAAGCATCACCCCGTGCGCATCGATGTGCGTGACGGCGACACCCTCCCTGATCTCGATGCCAAGGCGCGTCAGCGATCGACGCGCGGCTTCCTGGAGGCTCTCGGGAAATGTCGCCAGCAGCCGGCTCGCCTCGACGAGAACGATGCGCGCGAGCGACGTGTCGATCGATCGATACTCGTCGCGCAGCGTCTGCCGCGCAATCTCGGCGAGCGTGCCGGCGAGTTCAACACCAGTTGGTCCACCACCGACGAGCACGAACGTGAGCAGCTCGCGCTGCCGTACCGGATCGGTTTCTCGCTCCGCTTTCTCGAACGCCAGCAGGATGCGGCGACGGATCGTGATGGCGTCCTCGAGTGTCTTCAACCCGGGCGCGAACGGCTCCCACTCTTCGTGCCCGAAGTACGCATGACGTGACCCGCTCGCGACGATCAGATAGTCGTAGGCGAGCGCGGCGCCGTCGGCCAGCTCAACCCGTCGCGCCGAGACATCGATGCGTGTCGCCTCGCCGAGCAGCACACGCACATTTTGGGCACGTCGCAGAATCCATCGGATCGGCGCGGCGATGTCACCGGGCGACAACGTCGCCGTTGCGACCTGATACAGCAGCGGTTGAAAGACGTGATGGTTGCGGCGATCCAGCAGCGTCACCTGCACGTCGGCCTTTCGAAGCGCCTTGGCAGCCGAGAGTCCGCCAAAGCCGCCGCCAATGATCACGACACGTGGGTGGCGTTGAACAGTGGGCATGAGGCGTTCAGCATTCTGCCTTGATTACACTATGAAGCGTGAAGACAGCCGCACCACTCACTGCTGAGCACGTCGTCGATACGGCGTGCCCGCTCGATTGCCCGGACGCCTGCAGCCTCGAGGTCACGCTACAGGATGGACGGATCACGAGCATCGACGGATCGCCGCACAACTCCGTGACGAACGGCTATATCTGCGCGAAGGTGCGCCGCTTCGCCGAGCGCATCTATGGAAGCGATCGCCTGCTGTATCCAGCGATTCGCAAAGGACCCAAGGGCCTCGGTCTCTTCGAGCGGGCGTCTTGGGACGATGCGATGGCGCTGATCGCCGAGCGGCTGGAGAACGCCAAAGAAAAATGGGGTGGTGAATCGATCCTGCCGTATTCATACGGCGGATCGAATGGACTGCTGACGCAGGACACGAGCGACGCAACCTTGTTTCGTCGCCTCGGCGCCTCTCGTCTCGCGCGCACCGTGTGCGCGGCGCCGACGGGCACCGCCAACGAAGCGCTGTACGGGAAGATGCCCTCGATCACATACGAGGACTATCCCTCGGCACGCCTCATCATCCTGTGGGGTGCGAACCCCTCGGCGTCCGGCATTCACCTCGTGCCGTACATCCGGGAGGCCCAGAGCAACGGCGCCACGCTGATCGTCATCGATCCGCGAACAACGGCGCTCGCCAAGCAGGCAGACATTCACCTGGCGATCAAACCGGGAACGGACCTGCCGGTCGCGCTCTCGATCCATCGCTTTCTGTTTGAAGAAGGGTTCGCCGATCGCGAGTTCCTCAACGCGCACACACATCACGCTGACAGGCTGCGCGCCAAAGCGCTCGAATGGACGTTCCAACGCGCCGCGGCCGAAGCCGACGTATCTGCCGCCTCTCTCGAACAGGCGGCTCGGCATTACGCAGAAGCGAGTCCCGCCCTCATCCGCTGCGGGTGGGGGCAGGAGCGGAATCGCAACGGCGGCAATTCGTCGCTGGCGATCCTGGCGCTTCCCGCAGTGGCCGGTAAATTTGGCGTCCGCGGCGGCGGCTATGCGATGAGCAATACCGCGGCGTGGGGCATCGAACGCACCTGGATTGGCGCGCCGGAACCACGCACTCGCCTCGTCAACATGAATCAGCTCGGACGTGCACTCACCGAACTCGACCCACCCGTTCGCGTGTTGTGTGTCTACAACTCGAACGCGGCGGTCACGTCGCCGGATCAGCGGCGGATCATGCGCGGTCTGGAGCGTGAGGATCTCTTCACCGTCGTCTTCGAACAGGTGATGACCGACACGGCGCGCTATGCGGACGTGATCCTTCCGGCAACGACGTTCCTCGAGGGCTACGATCTGGTTCGCGGCTACGGCCCGATCAGCCTGCGGTTAGGCAAGCCCGTGATCGAAGCCGTGGGCGAGGCGAGGCCCAACGCGGACGTCTTCGGAGAGCTGCTGCACCGGCTCGATCTCGCGGAATCCGCTGATCCTCGCGGGGAGCTCGAAGAGATGCTGCATGTGATCGCGCGTCTGCCGGGCTCGTCGGGAGACGAGCTCAGTCGTGACGGTGCAGCGATCCCACTGGCCGGTGGCCGCCCGATTCAGTTTGTTGACGTGCACCCAAGGACAGCCGACCAGAAGGTCGATCTGTTCCCTGAGTACCTGGACGCCCAGTCCCCCGCAGGCTTATACGGCTATCAGCCGGATCCGGCGACGAAAGAATTTCCCCTTGCGCTGATTTCACCCGCCAGCGAGCGAACGATCACGTCGACGCTCAGTGAATTGCCGCGGCCTGAGGTCCGCCTGCTGATGCATCCCGACGATGCAGCAGTGCGCGGATTGCGCGACGGCGATCAAGTCCGGATCTTCAACGCACTGGGGGAAGTGCGATGCGGACTGCAGGTTGGCACATGGGTCAGACCAGGAACGGTGGTACTTCCGAAGGGACTGTGGCGGAAGCACACAGCCAACGGGTTCACCGCCAACGCCCTGGCTCCCGACTCGCTGACCGATCTTGGTGGCGGGGCATGTTTTAACGATGCCCGCGTCGACGTAGGACGGGTCAGCGAATCGGAACACTCGTCGAGAAACGGCCAAAGTACTGGCCGCGCGGGCTAGAGGTCAGTCCACGCGGCGAACCATACCCGGCGGCTGGTGCATATCCTGCTGCGCGGGAATGGGTACGAGCCGACCACGTCCGCCACGGCTGCTCTGACCACCCTTGCGGCCAGCCGCCCGTGCTTCGTCCGGGGTCCACTCGTGAGCCGTGCCTTTTTCGTGGGCGGCGCGACCGCCCTTGCTGGCGATCTCGCGCTGCTTCTCGCGACTCATTGAAGCAAATCCGCGACGTTCTTTGCGCGCTCCGTCCACAACACCCTCCTGATGATTCGATTCCCCATACGCGACAACTCCGAAATCGCGCATTTCCAAGCTGTTCACCTGAAGTTCAAGCTTGATGCCAGAACTGTTATAACCAGCTCATCCACAAAGCGCGGCTGCAAAATAGGGCTGAAATAGGCGACCTCTTGGAGAGCTGTCCACCTCGTGTGACGCGGAACCCGACAGACGAGGTCCCCACGGTTGTGTAAATCGGTTCTTGTTCCCGCAATTTCTCGCCCCACGAGTGTGGAGGTAACATGCCGTCCATGGACAATTGCGCTGCACCCGTTCCCGATCGTCCGGTCGGAAATACCAGTGGCCGCATGGTGCACTGCGTGAAATTCCAGCAGGATCTGCCCGCGCTCGATTCGCCGCCGTGGCCCGGGGAGCTGGGACAACGAATCTATGACAGCGTGTCCGCCCAGGCCTGGAAGATGTGGGAAGAGCGGCAGAAGATGATTCTCAATGAGTACCGTCTGATGCCGTGGCAGAAGGAAGCGCAGGAACTGATCGCGCGGCACATGGAAGATTTCTTCTTCGGGGCGGGCGCTGCGCTGCCGCCTGGATTTGTGCCGCAGCAGGCGAAGTAGCTACGGGCGCACCAGCTCGATTTCGCGCGCGATATCGAACGCCAGCATGCCGTGCGCATCGCGCAGCGCCTGCTCCACATCGGCGGGCTCCTTCCCGCTGGCGAAAATGAACCCGAGATAGCTTCGTCCTTCAGGTAATGGAAGCAGCAGTTGGTCTGGCTTCGCGGTGATGCGGATGTCGTCGATGCCATGAAGAGCGGCAGCCTCGTTCACACCCTGCGCCCCGCGATACACACCGCGGCGGGGAATCGGGATCATCATGACACCCGACGCGTCGCTGGATGGCCTCCACGGCTCGATGTTCTCGCCCAGCGAGTGTCGAATCAGCACCTCCTCGAGGGGAACTCGTAATTCTTGCGGACCGTCGAACCGCACGGCGCGAGCGCATAGGCCGCCAATCGGCCGGGCCGCGACCTCGAGCAGGTACACACCCTTGGTGTTCACACGGCATTCGGCGTGAATCGGCCCGTGTCGGAGTCCGAGTGCACGCGCCGCTGCCGCCACCTGGTCCACGATGGCCTTCTGTACGACATCCGATGCGCGTGAGGGCGTGACATAGATGGTTTCCTCGAAAAACGGCCCGACGAGCGGGTCTGGTTTGTCGAAGATCATGAACGGCCTGAAGACGGCGTCGGTCATGACGCCTTCGATCGCGAACTCGTTGCCCGGGATGTAGGACTCCACGAGTGCACGACCATGCACCTCGTCGCGTTCATTGAGGACGTCAGGGGACTTCAGGAGACCGGCCAGGCGCTCGAAGGCCCAGACGAAGTCACTGGCCTGATCAGCCCGCATTACACCGCGGCTTCCCGCGAGGGCTAGTGGCTTGAGGACCACTGGATACGTCAAGGCCGGTGCGAGGGCGGACGGATCATCGGTCATCGACGCCTCGAAGAACGTCGGTGTCAGAAGACCGGCGTTTTGAAACGCGCGCCGGCTCGCGAGCTTGTTGCGGCTGGCGCGGACGGCCTCGGGCGGATTGCCGGGAAGCCCGAGCGCGTGCGCCACGTGCGCGGCAAGGATCGTCGGATGATCGCCTACGGCGATGATGCCGTGGATCGAGTCGGTGCGGCACGCGGCGAGAATCGCCTCGAGCGAGTACGCTTCGTCCCAGAAGTGCACCGGAATCGCGTGATCCGCCCACGGATCGTCGAGTTGATCGCAGCGATCGCTCGCAAACACCAGTTCCACACCCAGCCGCTTCGCTGCCTCGCCGAACGATCGAATCTGGTACCCGGTCGTTGTTGCCAGCAGGAGGACGCGGGTCATATCACGTCAGTCTGCTCCGGTCCCGGCTCCGCGCAGCAATACCACGCCTCGGTCATGTAGGCCGGGGTCAGACCCGGGGTCAGACCCCGGGTCAGACCCCGGGTCAGACCCGCGACGGCGTACGCGGTTTCTGCGATCGCCGCAAAGGCTTCTGTGCGCGAAGTCTGCTTACCCGCGATACGCATGACCGCCGTCTGCAATGCGTCCACCCGCGAATCGCGGTGACGCCACGGCCACGTCAACGACGCTGGATTGAAGGGCTCGACGTGGTCTCTGATTTCGGGTAGTTCGAGCAGCTTCGATTCTGCGGTCACCAGCAGACGGATCGCCAACTGGATCGGCGCGACGGCTTCGATGAGCTCGAGGCGCTCGAGTTCATTAAGCAACTCGATGTAGCTTTCGACCGTCGTCCACGGAGTGAACGGCACGAAGGTGGGGGCGAGCGCAACTCCGGCTGCGCGGCACACGTCTACTGCTCGTTCGAAGTCAGCGCGCGTGTGCCCCTTCTGCAATTTCATCAGCACCTCGTCGTCGATGGACTCGACGGCGCTGGTGATGAAGAGACAGCCGGTGTCCTTGAGCAACGGCAGCACGTCTGCATGCGCGAGCAGATGCTCGATCTTGATCGTGACGTCGTAGGTCAGCTGCGGAAACTCCGCCGCGACACGCTCCACAAGACGACGCGCATGTGTTGGGCCGTTGAAGAAATCAGGGTCGCCGAATGTAATGTGCTCGGCGCGCGCAGCGACATGTGCGCGAATATCCTGCATCACGACCTCGATCGGCACCGCCTTGAAGCGGCCCTGGTAGACCGGCACGACCGGGCAATGCCGGCATAGATGCTTGCATCCCCGCGTCGCATCGGTGCTGCCAACGAGTCGCCGCGTACCATCGGGCATCTGCAGCGCCGCATAGCGCGTCAACGGAAGCAGCGTCGTGCGGTCCGGTTGAATGAACTGGATGGATTGACTGCTTGATTGGCTGTTGGGAGTTGGGCGTTGGGCGTTGACAAGCCCCAACAACTCGAGTTCGGCGTCAGGCCCCAGCACTCGTGCGCCGCGCTCCTCGAGCCAGGCGCGATTGAGGGGGGCATACAGGCCGTAAGCTGCCAGCCGTGCATCCGGATTGACGGCTCGCACCTGCTGCAGCAGCGGAGCCGCCAAGCGTGTGGCCGTGTGCATCGGCAGGTAGAACGCGACCAGCGAAGCTGCGCGAATGTGCTCGTCATTGAGTGGCTCGCGCGACGTATCCACGCAGTCCACGTCCACGCCTGCCTGGCGCAGCATCGCGGCTGGGGCAGCCAAACCGAGCGGCTGGCGACCCAGGTCATACGTCGAAATCAGCAGAGCCCGCACGCTTTCATTGTTCCACGTTATCCTTGCCGACGTGCAGCAGACCTCTTTGGCGACGACACCGGACACCGGCTTCTTCGGACACCCGCGCGGCCTGTCCACACTCTTCTTTACGGAGATGTGGGAGCGTTTCAGCTACTACGGCATGCGCGCCTTCCTCATCCTCTACATGGTGGCGCCGGTGGCCTCGGGTGGGTTGGGCTTCTCCGACGCCGACGCCGCATCGGTCTACGGCACCTACACGGGCAGCGCGTGGGGCGCCTCGATCCTCGGCGGCCTCGCGGCCGATCGCTTCCTGGGCCAATACCGCAGCGTCCTTATCGGTGGCATCATCATCGCCCTCGGACACGTCACGCTGGCCTTTCCGCCGTTGCCATTCTTCTATTCGGGCCTCGGGCTGATCGTGATCGGGACGGGATTGCTGAAGCCGAACGTGAGCACGCTCGTCGGCTCGCTCTATGAACAAGCGGACGCACGGCGCGACGCCGGCTTCTCCATTTTCTACATGGGGATCAACCTCGGCGCGTTTATTGGTCCGCTGATCGCCGGCTACATCGCCCAGCGTGTGGACTGGCACCTCGGATTCTCGTGCGCCGCGTTCGGCATGGCGATCGGGCTCATCCAGTACGTGCTCGGCAAGAAGCGGATTCAACCTGCACTCGATCGTCTCGCCGCGCAACCGCGCTCTACGATGAGCGCGTCCCAGGCAACGGGCGTCGCCGCGGGGACCTCGGGCGCGATTGGCTTCACGGCCGACGAATGGCGGCGCATTGGCGCGATCGTCATCTTCTTCATCGTCGCAATCCTGTTCTGGGGCGCCTATGAGCAGCAGGGCTCGACGCTGAATCTCTTCGCCGATCGCTACACGCGCCTGGACATATTCGGGTTCTCCTTTCCCTCGTCGTGGTTCCAATCGGTACCGGCGATCTTCGTGATCATCTTCGCGCCCATCTTCGCATTGATGTGGATGCGCCTCGGGCCACGCGAGCCCTCGGTCCCTGCGAAGCTTGCGCTCGGTTTGCTGTTCATGGGCCTGGCGTTTCTCGTGCTGGTGCCCGCCGGTGCGGCGGCGCAGGCCGATCAGGGGGTGCGCGTCAGTCCGATGTGGCTTGTCGGGGCCTACATGATTGCCGAGTTCGGCGAGCTGTGTCTGAGCCCGGTCGGGCTGAGCGCCGTCACCAAAGTGGCACCCACTCGCATTGTCGGCATGATGATGGGTGTGTGGTTCCTGTCGAATGCGTTCGGAAACAAACTCGCTGGATGGGCGGCGGGGTTCTTCAGCACGACACCGCTCGAAACACTCTTCAGCGTGGTGACCGCTGTGCTATTGGCAGCCGCTGTGGTCATGTTCGCGCTCGTCAAACCGCTGCGGCGTCTGATGGGCGACGCCCGCTAGCGCGCCGCCATTAGAGTTCCGAAAATGGCTCTCGAGAAATACAAGGCCAAGCGCGATTTCACCAAGTCGCCCGAACCTGCCGGCACGAAGATCCCGAAATCACCAGCCGGCAGGACGCCACGGTTCTTCTGCGTGCAGAAGCACCTGGCCAGTCATCTCCACTACGACTTCCGCCTCGAGCACAAGGGCGTGTTGTTGTCGTGGGCAGTCCCCAAGGGACCATCACTGGATCCCGCGATCAAGCGTCTGGCGATGCACGTGGAGGATCACCCGATCGACTACGGTGAATTCGAGGGCGTGATCCCCTCCGGCTATGGCGCCGGTATTGTCATGCTCTGGGATCGCGGCACCTGGACGCCGGAGACCGATGACGTGGATGCGGCGCTGAAAAAGGGCGATCTGAAGTTCACGCTCGACGGATACAAGCTGAAAGGTTCGTGGGTACTGGTTCGCACAAAGGGCCGTTATGCCGGCGGATCGGAAAGCGGCGATCCCTGGCTGCTCATCAAGCATCGCGATGACTGGTCGGGCGCAGTTGATATCGCCGAGTTCGCGCCGTTGAGCGTGAAAAGCGAAGGCGACTTCGCCGACATCCTGTCGCAGGACGACCCGGATATCTGGCGATCGAATCGGCCGGCCAAGGGCGGCGAAACCGGTGCGATGTTCGAGCGCATCGTCAAACGTGCACTGGAGCTTCGCTCGACCCCGACCAAGACAGCTGCCGCGGCCAAGCCCGCCGCACAACCGCGAGCCGCGAAGTCCACCGCAAAGCCTCGCGCTGCCGCCAAGAACGCCAAGGCCGCGTCCGCGGCGCGAGGGAAAAAGCGTTAACACTGGCGACGTGGATTCCGACCCGTCGCGCACTGCGCGTCAACCCAGCATCACTGTTGAAGGCGACTTAGTCATCAAGCGCTGACTGAGGACCGACCAGACGGCGAACGCAAGACGGCGGCGATCGTGGCGCGCAATGTCGCTCTTCCAGAACGGCCCGAGTACGGCCTCGACGCCCGGATCGAGCTCGCCGAGTTCGAGCGGCGCCTTGTGCTCGGCGGCGTACTTCTTCAACGCGCCCTCTGACGGACGGCTGTTATTGGCGATCACCACGTCGACGCGTCGCCCGATCGCCCGCTCGACCCACCGCACTGCCTCAGCGGCAGTGAACCCTTCCATGCCGTGGCCTTCGGTCAGGAGATTGGTGATGAGGATGATCGGCCCGCGCACATCGGCAATTGCTTCCCTGACGCCGAGCACGAGCAGCGGCGGCAAGAGACTCGTAAAGAAACTGCCGGGACCGATGATGACCGCATCGAACGCGCGAATGGCGTGTGCCACCTCGGGATGAATCGACACTTGCGGCTCGAGCCAGAGACGACGAACTTCGTGGCCGCGCGACTGGCCCGCATCGACCTCGACTTCTCCGCGAGTACGCGTGCCATCGGCGTACTCGGCGCATACCGACGAAAGCTCCACGGTCACTGGCCATACGCGGCCCTTGCAGCCAAGCAGCGCCCGCAGACTGTCAACCGCCGACAGGAAGTCGCCGCTATAGCGCTCCATCATTGACAGGAGCAGATTGCCGCCGGTATGCCCGCCGAGCCGATCCCGCGGGTCGAGCGCGGGCAGCCGCGCCAGCAGCACGCTGCGTGCTTCGCGTTCATTGCGCGCCAAGGCCAGCGCGCATTTCAACACGTCGCCGGGTGGCAGCACGCCCAGCTGATCGCGCAGCTGGCCTGAACTGCCGCCGCTGTCGAACATCGTGACAACGGCATTCAACTTGAGCCAGGGATTGGCTTTGAGTCCTCCCAGCAGACTCGGCAACCCCGTGCCGCCGCCGACGCAGCCGACATTCACCTCGCGCAGGTGCATTGAGGCATTGTACTGTCTAGCCATGGCGTCCTCCTGGCAGGCAGCCGCAGATTCACTCGCCAGCGATCTTCGCGGCGTGTTCGGCGATCGACTTCGTTCGGTGGCCACGTATGGACCGCATGTTGAAGGCGACAATACCGCGCCGCTCACGTGTCTGGCGCTCGTAGACAGCCTCACGACGGATGACTTGAACGCGTGCGCAGCGCTGTCGCCGCGCTGGGGACGATCGCATATCGCCACGCCGCTCATCCTTCCCGAGGCCGAGTTCAGACGGTCGCTCGACGCGTTCCCTCTTGAGTACGGGGAAATTATTCGCTCGCATCAGGTCGTCTTCGGGAACAACCCGTTCATCGATATCGCCATCGCGCCGGCCGATTTGCGCCGCGCCTGCGAGGCGCAGATCAAGAGTCATCTGGTCCACCTGCGCGAGGCGTTCATCGAGTCGGGCGGACGACCAGGAGCCGTCGCCAGCCTGGTTGCCGCATCCGCACCAGCCTTTACTGCGCTGCTGCGGAACGTCGCGAGGTTGAACGGCGTCCTTACCAATGACCGTGGCGAAGCGACTCGACTTGGCGCCCAAGCCGCCCGCATTCCCGAGCAACTCGTCAGCGACCTCCTTTCACTCGAGCATTCATCACACATCATCGCCGTGGATTCGGCACGGCTCTTCCCCCAATATCTCGCCGCCGTCGAACATCTCGCGCATGCAGTCGATACCTGGCGTGCGTAGCCGCGCGGGTTTCCTGTCGGCTTGGCTCCTTGTACTACTCGTTGCGACGAGGGCAGTCGCGCAGCCGGAGACTCCGGACCTTACCCGTCCGGTCAACGATTTCGCCAATGTGATCGATCCCGAGAGCGAGCGCCAGCTCGAATCGCTGATCCGCGCGCTGCAGGAAACCACCGGCGACGTCGTTGTTGTCGCGACTATCGACTCACTTCAGGGAGAAGATGTTTACCAATACGCTGAGCGGATGTTCCGCAATCGCGGTAAAGGCATTGGTCAAGCCGGCAAGGACAACGGCCTGCTCATGCTCGTCGCGGTGAAGGATCGGCAGATCAAGGTTGAAGTGGGTTACGACCTCGAGCAATTCATCACCGATGGATTCGCCGGTGAAACCATCCGGCAGGAGATGGCGCCGCGGTTTCGACAGGGTGAGTACGGCGCCGGGGTGCTCGCGGGTGTGCAGCGCATCATCGCGCGCATTGGCGAGGGACGCAACGTGGCGATTCCAGGTGCGCCGCGTGCGCCTGAGCGGCGTCGCCCGCAAGGCGGCGGCTCAGGTGGAAACGTCTTCATCCTGATGATCGTCCTGTTCCTTCTCATCAACGGCATTGCCGGTCGGCTCGGCCGCCGACGCCGACGACGCTGGGGCGGCGGCCCGTGGAGTGGCTGGAGCAGCGGTGTCGGACCATTTGGCGGTGGATTCGGTGGGGGCGGCGGCGGGTTCGGGGGTGGATTTGGTGGATTCGGCGGGGGCGGCGGCGGTTTCGGTGGATTTGGCGGCGGTCGTAGCGGTGGGGGCGGCGCTGGGGGTTCTTGGTAGGTGGCTGGTTTGTGGTTAGTGGTGGGTGGTTTGCAAGGGTTTGATCGGTTGAGCTTTTGGATGTTGTCGTCGGTCGTTGGCAGTTGTGACGTGAGGAGCTATAGCCATGACGCTGATTCGCAAGGCCGGAGTGATAGCGCTGCTGATGGCGCTGTCGATCGGTCTCTCAGGCTGTTCGTACAACCGGTTCGTCAGCCAGGAGGAAGCCATCAAAGCGCAGTGGGCGCAGGTGGAGAACCAGCTGCAGCGGCGAAACGATTTGATTCCCAACCTGGTCGAGACGGTGAAGGGCACCGCGCAGCAGGAGAAGGATGTCTTCGGACAGATCGCCGACTCGCGCGCCAAGCTCGCCGGCGCCACTACACCGGAGCAGCGGATCCAGGCCGCCAATGAACAGAGCGCCGCGCTCGCGCGACTGCTGGTGGTCGTCGAGAACTATCCGGAGCTCAAGTCCAACACGTCGTTCAACCGGTTGATGGACGAACTCTCCGGCACGGAAAACCGCCTCGCCGTCGAGCGCATGCGCTACAACGAACGCGTGCAGGCGTACAACACCTCACGACGATCGTTCCCGTCGAATATCACCGCCGGCATTTTTGGTTTCAAGGAACATCCGCTGTTCAACGCGCCGCCAGAAGCCGAGCGCGTACCTAAGGTCAACTTCGGCAACAAGCCGTCGTAAGCTGAAGGCGGATGCCGCTCGTCGATACGCTGCTGCCAGAGTTCGACCACGAGATGACGCTGACCCGCAAGGTGCTCGAGCGGGTGCCGGACGGTCGCCTCGACTGGAAGCCGCATCCGAAATCGTACGCGGTCGGACCGCTCGCGCAGCATCTCGCCACGATTCCCATGTGGGGAACCATGACGCTGAGCGAGGTGCAAGTCGACCTCGCCTCTCTGCCTCCCAACGCTCCCCTGCACACCCGCCGCGACATCCTGGCTCTCTTCGACGGACACGTGGCGAGCGCACGCGCCGCGCTCGTCGGCAAATCGGATGCGGAGTTCAAGGCACAGTGGTCGTTGAAGCGCGATGGCCACGTGATCTTCTCGATGCCAAAGCAGGCGGTGTGGCGCTCCTTCGTGATCAGTCATCTGATTCACCACCGCGCGCAGCTCGGTGTGTATCTTCGCTTACTCGATGTGCCCGTGCCGTCCACCTATGGTCCCAGCGCTGACGAGGGCGGCCTCTGACGAGTACGCTATCGTCTCCCCGGCCTCGCCCCGCTGATCCGGCGAGGCAAGCAGTGGCCTTGATCGGCGGAGGCATCCTCTTCCTCCTGCTCGCGACGGCCAATGGCGCAGGCTATCGTTACGGCGTCTCCGATCAGGCCTTCTACATTCCGGTCGTCGAGCACGCGATCGATCCGGAGACATTTCCGCGTGACGCCTCGTTGATCGACGCGCAAGGGCGGTTGATGATCACCGACGAGATCATCGCGTCTGTCGCCCGTCTGACGTCGCTTCCGCTCGACGTCATCTTTTTTGGCGGCTATCTGCTGTCAGTGGCGTTCATCGGGATCGCGCTGGTACTCATCGGGCAGCGCGTCTCTGCAACACCATGGGTCGTCGCCGCGATTCTCGCGGCGCTCACACTGCGCCACCGCATTCCGAGGACGAGTGCGAACTCGTTCGAGCCGTACTTTCATCCGCGCATGCTGGCATTTGGATTGGGTCTGCTCGCTGTGGCCTCGCTGCTGCGGCGCCGGATGTGGCTCAGCATCGCGTTCGTCGGGGCGGCTGCGCTGATTCATGTCACGACAGGTCTGTGGTTCTCGATCCTCGTTGGCATTGCACTCGTGCGGCTCGAGCCAGCACTGCGACGCCTGGCCGTTGTCGCCGCGATGGCCGCGGCCGCGATCGGTGCCTGGGCGCTGATCGTCGGACCGCTTCGCACATCGATGACACAGATGGATGACGTGTGGCTGCAGGCGGTGGCGAGCAAGGACTCGCTGTTCGCCTCGCAATGGCCGCTATGGGCGTGGATCGCCAACCTCGCGCTGCTCGCACTCTTGTGGTGGACCCATGTCCGTCGTCGGAGTTCCGGTCAGGCCACTGCCGAGGATGACGGGCTGGTCTGGGGCGCCACGGCCCTGGTAGCCGTCTTCCTCCTCACGCTGCCCCTCATCGTTGCGCGTCTTGCCTTCCCCGTGCAGTTGCAGATCTCGCGTGTGTTCTGGCTGGTCGATGTCCTCGCGACGATCTATCTGATCTCACTGCTGATCGATGCGCGAACTGCCAAAGCAGTCGCCATCGTGCTGATGGCCGTATCCGTCTCGCGTGGTGCGTACATCATGCTGGTGGAACGGCCGGATCGGGCATTGTTCTCGATGCACGTGGTGGAGTCGCCGTGGGAGGACGCCATGCACTGGCTGTCGCGTCAACCGGTTCGCACGCACGTGCTCGCCGATCCGGGGCACTCGTGGAAGTACGGCACGAGCGTCCGCGTGTCCGCTACGCGAGATGTCTTCCTCGAGGATGTGAAAGACTCGGCGATCGCCATCTACTCGCGCGACGTGGCGCATCGCGTCGTCGAACGCGCGGCGGCACTGGGTGATTTCACGACGATGACCGCCGACCGTGCGCGTGCGCTCGCCGCCAAGTACGACCTGAACTATCTCGTCACCGAACAGCGGCTCGATCTGCCGACCGCGTACGAGAACAGCCAGTTCCGGATCTACGCGTTAAAGCCGTAGCGCGGAGGCTTCAGCCTCGGCGCACACCCGTCACTCGTACCGCAACGCCTCCATCGCGCCAATCCGCGTCGCGCGGCGAGCCGGGACGTAACACGCCGCCAGACCGACGAGCGCGAACAGCGCGGCTGCGCCAGCAAAGAGCGCCGCATCGGCAGGCGGGACGCCAAAGCGCGGCCCGGATAGCAGCTTCCCGACCGCTGCCCCGAGCAGGAGTCCAATGCCACCGCCGATCCCGACGAGCAACATCCCCTGGCGGAGTACCATGCCAACGACTCTCGTAGCGCTGGCGCCAAGCGAGAGCCGAATCCCGATCTCGCGTGTGCGTCGCGTGACACCGTAGGAGGCCACGCCGTAGAGGCCGATCGCCGCCAGAAGAAGCCCAACGATGCCAAGCGCACCGGCGACAACGGCCGCGATGCGCAGCTGGATCTCGACCGGCCCGGATTGCTGGCGTTCGAGCGTCTGCGCCGTGAGCATCGGGAGATTGGGATTCATCGAGCTCACGAGTGTTCGAAGGTCGCCGGCGAGGTTCATTCCTGCCGATCGCCGCACGAGAATCGTTGTGCTCGATGTATATCGCTGCTGCATCGGCACGAAGAGCCCCAACGGGACAACGCCTCGAAATGCTTCGTACTCGATGTCGCCAACGACGCCGACGACGGTGAGTGGCGTTGGTGTGGCGGGGCCGTTCGGATTCGGCGCATGCACAAATAGCGTTTGACCGACCGCCTCCTTGCCCGGCCACAGGCGCCGCGCGGCGGACTCGCCGACGATCGCCACCGCTGTCGTGCCTTCTCGATCGGCGTCGTTGAAGTCGCGTCCCGCGATCACGGGAATACGGAGCGTCTCGAAGTATCGCGACTCGACCAGCGTCCAATTGGCAAAGAAATACTGCTGGCCGCGCGGTGGCGATACGCCGGGAACCGTCAGCCCGCCATAGCTCATTCCGCCCGGTCCAGGCGCACGATCGGCGAGCGTCGCCGTTTCGACTCCGGGCAGCGACCGGACCCGCGCGATCAACTCACGCACGAACACGCGACCCGTCGCGGGGGTGTAGCCGGCGAGCGACAGATCCACTGACGCCACATCCACGCCGCTGGGGTCGAACCCGCGCGCAGACGATCGGACGTGGTCCAGGCCTCGCACCAGCACACCTGCGGTCAGCACCAACATGATGCTGAATGCCACCTGCGCCACGACGAACGCATTCCGTAGCCGCAACCGATCTGATGGCCCTTGCGCCTCATCCTTCAGCGCCGCGACGACGTCCGTTTTCGATGCGTGCAGCGCCGGCGCAAGCCCCGACGCGAGCGCGGCGATCAGCGAGAGGATCAACGAGAACGCGACGACACGGCCATCGAGGGGCACCGTCAGATTCACGGGCAGCGGGAACTCCGGCAACAGCAGGATCAGCAGCGATGTCATCCACCGCGCGAGCAGGAGTCCCGCGGTTCCGCCAAGCACGAAGAGGAGCGCAGTCTCAGTCAGCAGCTGCCGCATCAGTCGGCCGCGGCCCGCGCCAATGGCTGTGCGCACGGCAATCTCGCGGCGACGCACGGTGGCGCGCGCGAGGAGCACCCCAGCGAGATTCGTGCAGGCGATCACGAGCACGAGAGCCGTGAGTCCCATCAGCAGCGCGAGGAAGCCAAAAGCCGGAATACGCAGGCCGGATGGAATCAGCGACGCCACAGCCACGCGCCACACGATCGCGCCCTGGGGAAAGGGAAATCCGATCGACTTACGGAATTCTTTGGCCGCCTCGTACTCCCGCTCGAGCACCCGGCCGATCGTCTGGACCTCTATCGACGCCTGCTGTCGCGATACACCCGGAGCGAGACGTCCTCCCATCATCATGTCCCAGGCGTTGCGACGATTGGTCGGACTGAAGTCCAGCACGAGCGTCCGCTCGGGATGGAGCGCGGGAATCACCACCGCCGGGAGCCAGATGTCAGGTGCGAGAACGCTGACACCTCGGAACCCCTCGGCGGCAACCCCGACGACCGTCGTCGGCAGGCCGTTGATCGTCAGCGTCTGGCCGACGATATTCACGTCGCCACTGAATCGGCGCATCCAGAACGTGTGGCTGAGCACGACGACCGGACTGGTCCCTGGACGTTCGATGTCTGCCGAGCCAAAGAGGCGTCCTGCAGCGGCCCGCACGCCGAGCACGCTGAAGAAGTTCATGGTCGTGAACGTCCCAAACACGCGCTCGCTGGTGCCATCGCCGCGAAGACTGAGCGACTCCACATTCGGCTCATAGCCGTACACGCCTTCGAAGCTTCTGGCGCGCTCTCGAATCGCCAGGTAGTCGGGGTACTGAATCGTCTCGACGCCAAAGTCCCCATCCTCCACCCGCGCGATTTCAACGAGGCGCTCGGGGTCCGACACCCCTTGCGGGACGGTCAGGAGAAAGCCGTTGCCGACGGTGAACACCGTCGTCGTGGCTCCTATGCCAATCGACAATGACACGGCGGCGGTCAGCGTGAAGATCGGGTTTCTCTGCAAGAGGCGCGCGGCGTAGCGCAGATCCTGAAAGAACGTCTCGATGAAGGCGCCGGCGCGAGCCTGGCGCACCTGTTCCTTCACTGACGCGACGTGCAGCTCGATGGCGGCTGCACGTCGCGCGTCCCAGATACTCATACCGCTGGCGATCTTGTCCTCGACGAGCAGGTCGAACGAGGCGCGCAGTTCATCATCCAGATCGCGCTCCACCCGATCGCGTCGTACCAGATTTCGCACGGCGTGGAATATGCGCATCATCATTCGGACCTCAATGCGTCGCTGGCTGCGATACACATCGCGCGGTGGACCGGCACGTAACAGGCCACGATGGCCACAGCGACACACACGGCAACTGCGCCGATCAGCGCGATCGGATCGAGTGGCGAGACGCCGACCAACAGCATCGAGAGCACCTGCCCGGCAATCGCCCCCAGCAGGAGTCCGAGCATGGTGCCAAGAGCCGTCAGCCAGAGCGTGTGCCGCAGCACGAGGCGAACGATGGCGGCGCGCTGTGCGCCGAGCGCGGAACGCACGGCAATCTCGCGTGTGCGGCGTGACACGGTGAGCGCCGTGACTCCATAGATGCCGATCGCGGCGAGCAGCACGCCGACGAGCCCCAACCCTCCGGCCACGAACGCCACGACCCGCTGCGGCGCAAGCGCAACGGCCATCGCGTCATTGAGATGTTGAATCGACGGGCGCGCCATGTCAGGACTCAGTTCGGCTGCGACCTGCCCCAGCGGCCGCGCGACCGATGCACCCGGCCCACTTCGCACCACCAGCGTCATCTGCTGCATGCCGAACTGACGAAATGGCAGATACACGAACGGCTCGCTTCCGAAATCCACGTTGCGGTATCGAATGTCCCGCGCGATTCCGATCACCTGAACGACCGCGCCTGTGCGGTCCGCTCCATCGAGCACGAGCCGCTGCCCAATCGCGTCCTGGCCTGGCCAGAACCTGCGGGCCGCGGCTTCGCCGACGATCGCGACGTCGGGCGCTCCCTTCGCATCCTGCTCGGTGAAGTCGCGCCCAGCGACGAGCGGAATGCGCATCGCGGAAAAATACCCTGGCGCCACGATGTTGCCGCTGCCGCCGACCACCTCCCGCGAGCCACCCGGAGACTGCGCGGCGCCAGGCAGTGAGAGGCCGAACCCGAATCCTTCGCTCGACAGCGGCAGGAAACGCACCATCGATGCGGCTTCCACACCAGGCAGCCGTCGTACGCGGTCGAGCACATCGTCGGCGACGGATCCATCGATCGAGGCCACCTCGACGCCCCGCGAATCGAAGCCGGCGTCGGTTGAATTCGATCGTTGCAACGCGCGAGTGAACAGACCACCGACGATGATGAGCAGCAGGCTCAGCGAGACCTGCGCCACGACGAACGTGTTGCGCATCCTGGATCGCCCCGATGCCCCCCAAGATTCGCTCTTCAGCACTGTCGAGACATCCGCCCGGGACGCGTGCAGCGCCGGCGCCAGCCCTGACAACACGGCGGCGACGAGCGACAACCCGCACGCGAACACGATGACGCGCCAGTCGAGCGCCAGCGAGATCTGCACCGGGATCGGCAGAGCCGGCAGGAACCCGACGAGCATCGACATCATGACCCTCGCAAGCGCAATCCCGCTCGCCGCGCCTAACATGAAGAGCATCAGCGTTTCCGTCAGGAGCTGCCTGACGATCCGCGAGCGGCCCGCACCGATCGCCAGGCGAAGCGCCATTTCTCGCCGCCGTCCTGACGCGCGCGCCAGCAACAGACCGGCAACGTTGGCGCAGGCAATCACCAGCACCGATGAGGCGAAGACCGAGAGAATGAGCAAAGCCGCCGCGGCCACCGGCATGTTGCCGGCCATGGGCGACGCCAGGAGCACACGAAAGGGCCTGGGTCCTTGCTTGCGCGGATACTCTTCGCGCAGCGTGCGATCGATCCGGTCGAGATCCGCAGCCGCCTGCGCCACCGTCATGCCCGGCTTCAGCCGCGCGCCCATCACCAGCCAGCCTGCGCCACGAGCATCGAGTTGCTCGGTGGTCGCGTACATGCTCAACGGCGCCCACAGGTCGGCGGCAACGACTGTGGTCCCCTGAAATCCTTCGGCCGCGACGCCGACGACGGTCACCGGCTGGCGATTGAGCCGAACGGTCTGGCCGATGATCGCGGGATCGCCCTTGAATGTGCGAGTCCAGAATCGATGGCTGAGCACGACGATCGGACTCTCGCCCGGCCGGTCGCTTTCGTCCGCGCGGAACAGACGGCCGGCGGCGGGTCGCGTCCCGAGGGTCGTGAAGTAGTTGGTGGTGACGACCTCGGCGACGATCGCATCGGTGCCGGCGGCACTCACCAACGTCATGTCTCGCGGAAACAACGTGTGCGCGTACACGTGATCGAGTGTCGTGGTCCGCCGGCGAATATCGAGGTAGTCGGGATATGAGCCCGGATTGAAACCAAAAGGAATGCCGTCGAGGCTGCGTCCGATGTCAACGATCCGATCCGACTCGCTCACCGCTGTGGGCGAGAACCGCAGCAGACCGTTGCCGATCGTGAAGACCGCGGTGTTGGCACCGATACCGACGGCAAGCGAGAGTGCGGCGGTCAGCGCGAAGACCGGATAGCGGCGCAGCAGCCGTACGGCATAGCGAACGTCCTGACCAAGCGTATCGAGCAGGGCGCCGGCGCGGACATCCCGCACCTGCTCTTTGACCGACTCGATGCCGCCGAGTTCAACGAGCGCCGCGCGGCGCGCCGCGTCAGGCGCGTCACCGCCGCGCACTTTCTCTGCGGCCAGGATC
>Ga0126304_10000027_pt1 | contig 33348 bp, 25 predicted proteins | sample Plot25_FD_92538 | JGI IMG/M metagenome (GOLD analysis project Ga0126304, IMG submission 92538) | Serpentine soil microbial communities from UC McLaughlin Reserve, CA, USA - Plot25 | ecosystem: Environmental > Terrestrial > Soil > Grasslands | place: USA: UC McLaughlin Reserve, Lake County... | reverse complement strand
TGCCGCTGACCCTGCGCCGCAACGAAGCCCATTGTGAGCGCTGCTACCGCGCAGGTCGTCAGCAGTGGGACGCGTATTCGAGCTCGCAGTTCTGCCACTTGAAACCGCCCTTCGCCGCGGTCAGTCACTGTCGTTCGAACTCGTGTATGCCGTCATGTTCAGTCTCCGAGCGTTCGCGACGTTCAGGCGGGACGGACTGCAACTGTCATCCAACTTCGTCGGGACGGTCAACGCCGAATTGCGGGTCGGTGCGGTCACAGAGACGATCACAGTGTCCGGGCAGGCACCGCTCGTCGATGTAGGCAGCGTGTCCAAAGGAACAGTCGTCTCGCAGGAAACCTTGGCCGTGCTGCCGACGAGCAAGAGCTTCAACGGGTCGATTGTTCCTGAGCACGCGCGCCGCTGAGAATCGCGCGCAATCCGTAGTTCCCTTCGTGGCAGGCGAATTCGAACATCTGCTCGCCCGTCTTCTTCAGCGGAATCATCAGCGTCCATGGCCGCGACCACATCGTCGGGTCGTCGACGGTCACGTAGTACTCCAGCGTGTCGTCGGCAACGCGCCTGAACTTTTCCGTCAGATGCAGGTTGTCGGTCGAACCTCGCACACCGGCGTTCGAGAAATTGATCGTATCGACCACCAGCGTGTCGCCGTCCCAGTGGGCGCGCGAGTCGCCGTGGTACTGGCGGATGGCCGAAGAGACGTGAGGTCCGGCGCCGATGGGGAAGATGCGGGTATCGTGGATCATCTCCGTGCGGAGCGCGACGACGCCTGGACCCTGGGTGACGTCGAAGTAGCTCTGATAACCGGCGCGGAGATTGGGAGTGCCGGCGCTGACGCAGCGCGTGCTCATACTGAGATCCTGCACGCGATCCGCAGGACCACGGCCTTGTCGTGCCGCCGCTTGTGCGCGCGCACGCTCGGCGGCTCCTGGAGCCGGCGAGGGAATGCGGCCATCTGGCGGGTCGATGATGAGCGATGTCCGGTTGTCCCAGATACGCTCCGACAGCCATGTCTGGTCGTAGTTGCCGGTCTGCGTGTCGGCTGACGAGAACCTGGTCCTGCCTTCGAGCGCGGCGAGGATGAGCTCGTCCGCGAAGAACGCATCGCCACCGTCGATTAACCTCTGCGCGCGCTGTTTGAGAACGGCCAGCTCGGCGTCGGTCATTGTCGCGCGCATGCCCCATACGGCCGGTCGCTCGAGGGGCGTCATGCCGTTGTTGGCCCACACACCCTGGATGTCGGGCTTGCCATCGGGCATCCGTGGCACAGACCAGGCCGCCTTATGCATCGTTGCTTTCGCGGGGGTGGAGCCCTGCCCTGAGAGTCCAGCCGTGAGAGCGGTCACGACGACGAGCCACGTGACGAGTCGTGCGCGCATGTCGATCCTCTACTTCTTCAAGAGCGGGTGCACGTACCCGGCGGGCAACACGTGATCGGGGTCTGGCCTGACCGAGACGTACTCGACGTGATCGGCGACGTCGGTAAAGCCGTGATAAACGCCCGGTGGAATGATGACGATGTCACCGGGGCCGACCTTCCGCGTCTGCGCTGCCTGCTTGAATACTCCTTGGTTGCGCGGGCCGACCGCGACCTTCACGATCTCGCCGCCGGCGGGAAGCGGCTTCGCGCCCTCGACGGCCCCGCCGGTCAACAGCGTCCCTGAACCCGAGATGACGTAATACACCTCGGTAACGTGCTCGTGGTTGATCGCACTCACCGGTGCCCCTGGCTTGGTCGGGCCGCGGCGAAGCACTCCGACGCTGACATTGTACTTGCCCATGTCGACCACTTTCATCTGCCGATCGCCGCCACCGGTAGGCGCCTTGATAACGGTCTGAACATCGGCGGCGGTGATGTCGGTGGCGAGCGTTGGCGGCACTTGGCTCTGCGCGATAGTGGCGGCGTGCGACAGCGTGAGCAGGGCGCACACGACGATCAGCGTGACGCGGTTCATGAAGGATCCTCCTCGATTACTTCTTCACCCACTTCTGCAGGCACCCACCCGAGGGACTCGCGTCGCACCCGCCGGTCAACCCGGCGAAGACGTTGCCCTCGTTGTCCGCGCCCATTCCCTCCGGCCGTGTGCCCTGGACGTAATAGCGGAGCGAACCGTCTTTCGCGCTGCCGATCCGGATGCCGTTGCCCCACCCGGGATTCCGCACTATGTTGCCGCCGCCCTCCGGCGCTTGTGGTGGACCGCCGATGAATTGACTGGACTCGGAGTCCGCCACGATGAGCGTGTCGTCCCTCAGGATGGCGATGCCGCTCGGCCGGCCGAAGTGGCGCCACTCGTCGACGAACTGCATGTTGCGATCGAAGACCTGCACCCGGTTGTTCGATCGATCAGCGACGAACAGCCGGCCTTGAGAATCGAACGCGAGTGCGTGCGGCCCCATGAACTCGCCAGGGCCCGTGCCCATCTTGCCGTATTGCGCGACGAACGTGCCGTCCGTCTTCAGCCGCACCAAGCGGTCGCCATCCTGTTGCGCATCGGTCGGCCGCGGCCAGTGTCCGTCGGCCACGATGATGTCGCCATTTGGCGCGATCGCGCAGGCGGTCGGACCGATGAACGTGTCGGTGCCAGCTTTCGAAACGCCGGCCTTGCCAAGCGAGAGCATCACCGTGCCGTCGGGATTGAACTTGAAGAGCTGAAAGCCACGACCTTTCGTCGAGGGATTGTCCGCGAAGGGCCCGCTGTCACCCGCCCAGAAGTTGCCGTCGCGGTCCTGGCAGAAGCCGTGCGCCTGGACGAACATGCCGCTGCCGAACCGCCGATCGACGTTGCCCGCGGCGTCGATGTGCAGGATCGGCGGCTCCGACCGGTGATGCAGCCAGGTGCCGCCCTTGCCGTCAGGGATGATGCCGATCGCAGCGCCTGGCTTGATGTCGCCCAGTCGCGGCCAGTTGGGAATCACGCGATATGGATTGGCCATCGTGCTCGCCCAGGGCGGGTAGCCGCCGCGTGCCTGACCAGGTGCCGGGAATGTGCCGGGCGCAGTGCTGCTCTGAGGTAGCGCCGCGGGAGCTGCCTGATTCGGCGCGACCGGCGTCGCGGCGAGCTGCTCGGGTGTCAAGGCATTGGACGGCAGCGTGTTGGAAACGCCTTTGAAGCGGAAACGTTGGACGCGATTTCCCGGAGCGACTTCGACCACCACGAGATCGCCTTTCGAGTTCGCCGCAAGATGATGCGCGCCCTGGAAGTCGCCGGCCGCGGCACTCCGCGTGCCGAACTGATAGAGGATCGCCAGGCTCTTGCGATCCATCACGACGATATGCGAGTTGCCGTAGTCGGCGAGGTACATGAACTGCTGCCCGCGGTCGGGTGAGAACGCTATGCCAGCCACCGAACCATTCGCCGGTCCCCTCCGGTTGATGAACGTTTGTGTGACGTACTTGCCCGCGGGTGAGAACACCTGCAATCGGCGATTCTGCCGATCCGCCACGTAGACCAGATCGTCGTTCGACACCTTCACGGCGTGCACGGGTCCGCCGAACTGCTGCGGGCCGGGACCGTCGACATCGAACGCTGCCGCACCGCGGCCAGCGGCGACTGGCTGCGCATCGATCGGCGCGTTGCCGAAGGCGCCCCACATGCGCTTGAACGCCCCGGTGTTCGCGTCGAGCACCATCACGCGGCGGTTGCCGTAGCCGTCGGCGATGTACAACTCGTTGGTCTTCGGATTGACGAATGCGTCGGCCGGCTTGTTGACGCTCGTGCTGTCGGCATTCCCGCCGCTCTTGTTGGGGCCGCCGATCTGCAGCAGGAACTTTCCGTTCTTGGTGAACTTCAGCAGCATGTCGTCGGAGCGCTTGGTCAGCGACGTCGACGTGGGACTGCTGCCGCCGATCCAGACGTTGTCTTTGTCATCGACGAACACGCCGTGCTCGCTATCCGGCCAATCGAACCCGGGACCGGGTCCGCCCCAGGCGCGCAGGAATTTGCCGTCGGCATCGAACTCGAGCAGCGGTGGCGCTGCCTGCGCGCGCTGCGCCTCGGGCACTGTGCGCGGACGGTGCAGCACCCAGATGTGATCGTGGCTGTCGACGGCCACACCTGGGGTCTGTCCCAACACCCAGTTGTTGGGCAGCGTGGGCGGCCACGACGCATCCACGTCGAAGACGGGGATTCGTTTCGCTGTTGAGGACGTTTGCGCCTGCGCGTCACGATGCGAGGACGTCGCGACAGCGAGGGTCATCGCGATGCCAGTGGCTACCACCGACAGATTCCGCAATTCACTTCGCATAGTTGTCGTCCCAACGAATGTTCAGCCAGAAGATGTCGGGCGACACCTGACTGAAGCCGTGATAGAAGTTCGACGGGTGAAAGAACACGTCGCCCGGTTTCGTGACCACTGACACGCCCGTGTTGGGTAGACGCTGGCCGTCCTTCATCTCAAAGCCCGTGTTCACTGTCGCGCCGCCCGCGATGACGACCCAAGTGTCGATGGTCTGCGCGTGCAGCTCCGTCGACGGCGTGCCGTTCCAACGGAGGTTGACGTTATAGCGTCCACCTTCAATCAGCCGCGTGTTGCCCGACTTCTTCAGTCGCATGCCGGCCATGATCTGCTCGAGCTGCTCCTTCGAGAAGTACAGCTCACCGCTGCCGCCGTAGCTGTAGGGCAGCGTCTGTTGACTGCCGGGCGGCAGCGCAGGACCGCGAGAGGCGGGCGGTGCGCTGCCAGCGGCCCCGGCGCGCGCACCACCGGCCCGTCCGAGCAGGCCGTTGAACGTGCCGGCGCCCATCGGCGAGTCGGGTGGCCAGTCGGTGTCCCAGCGCACGTTGAGCCATGTAATGTTGCTCTCGACGCCGCTCACGCCGTGCGGCAGCCCTGATGGGATGTAGACGACGTCGCCCACTTTGATCGACCGGCTTTGGCCGCCGAGGATCTTGCCTTTCTCGAGCACGCCGCCGGTCGTCAGCGTTCCACCGCCTTCGAGCACTACCCACACATCCGCAGTGGTGGGGTGCACCAAGCCCGTTTCCGCGGCGGTGATGCGGCGGATGTTCACGTTGTATTTGCCGCCTTCGATCATGCGAAGGGTCTGGAGCTTCTTCGCATCCATGTCCTTCAGGTGCTGCGCCAGCTTTTCCGTCGGAATGGCGATGGAATGGTCCTTCGGTGCCTGTTCGAGGATCACGGTCCGGCCTTCGGCACCCGGTCCGCGGCCGCCTGCGCCCGGCGCTGCCTGGCCGCCGCCTTGGGCGAGCCCGATCGATCCGCAACCCGCGATGAGCGCGGCCCACACGGCCATGTTCCGCATGACTGCTCCTTTGCTCAGGCGACGCGGCACCCGCAGCGGGCGCATTATGCGCGGCCCGCAGTCGGGCTGCAGCCCTCGCATTTGTCATCAATTGTCATCAGCGGACGGGGCCACCCTCCAACCCGTTGAGCTCCCGTATAATCCGCTTTCGTCGCCGTCAAGAGGCTTCATGACCACGACGTCATCCCGTTTCCGGTCCGCTCGTCTTTCGGGCATGGCGATCGCCGCTCTAAGCTCGTTGTGCGTCGCCGTGTGCTCCGGCGCCGCCTGCTCGTCCGGGGCTGCGGCCCGGCAGCCGCAGCAGCTCACGCTGTGGTCGGGAATCGCCGCGGGGTTCACCAACGATTTGATCAAGCGCTTCAACACCGCGCTCCCCGACACGCACATCGGCCTGCAGCCGACGTCGGGCGGCGTAGTCGTCGTGTCGGCGGTGGACGGAGGGCAGGGGCAGCTGGGCCTCGCTCAGTCGGACGTCGTGTACCTCGCCTACCGGCGCGGCATCGAGCGCAACCAGTATCCGCACAAGAACCTGCGCGCGATCGCGGTGCTGTGGGTCAACACCTTCTACGTGCTGGTCCGGCGCGACAGCCACTTCCGATCGATCGACGATCTCAAGGGGCAGCGCGTCGGCATCATCCGGCCGGGTACGTCGGGTGAGTTCTCGACGCGAATTCTGTTGGGCGCTCACGGCATGAGCTACGCGGACGTGCACCCGATCTTCGCGCCCACCGACGATCTCGTGCCGAAGCTCGGGTCTGGCGAGATCGACGCGGTGTTCAGCGCGAACCCGCTGATGCTCGCCGCAGCCCACTCGCTGAATCAGACCATTCCATTGCGCCTGCTGCCGATTGGCCGCGCGGTGACCAACCGGCTGCGCGGAAGTTATCCGTTCCTCCGGCCGATCACGGTCGCCGCCAATCAGCTTCCGGGGCAGACTCAACCGATCGAGACGCTCGGCGCGGAGTGGCTGCTCGTGTGCCGCAGCGATCTCCCGGAGGATCTCGTTTACCAGTTGACACGTGCGTTCTTCGATCAGCTGCCGGCGCTGGCGCGCGACCACGGGGAAGCCGCGCTCATCGATCCCGAGCAGGCGCCGGCTGCCCCGATCCCGCTGCACGCCGGGGCCGCGCGCTACTACCGCGAGCGCGAGGTGCTGCGATGATCCGGATCGGTTGGCGGCGTGTCACTGACGGCGCCGTCCGCCTCCCGATTGTCATGACGTTCGTCGTCGCGATGTTTGCGGCGACCATGGGGCTCGTCTGGTTTGGCTACGTGGCGACCCGCGAGTGGCGGAGCGGCACGAATCTGCTCGTCGAGCGGCGCGCCAACGAGGCCTTGGCGCTTCTACGCGCGGCCCTCAGCGGCGACATGAAGGGCGCTTGGATCACGGCGATCGTCCCGTTCAATACCACCTACCTCGACGAAGATCCGCCGTACAACATGTTTCAGGTCTCGGCGCGCACGTTTGCGCGGTTCCCGTATCCCGAATCCTTCGTGCTGTGGAAGCACACCGCACGCGACCAAGGCGCGTCCTACGTGTTCAACCGCGCGGATCGTCCGCCGCCGTGGGAGACCCGGCCGTCCTCGGACGATCCGTTCCCGGTCGTGCTGCTGCGCGATCCACCCGCACTGGCGGAACTCGTTGCGGCGATCCGGAGGCACGCGACGGCGGCGTCGCCGTTCATCATGCTGGAGCAACCAATCGGCGGGACGCCTTATCAGATCGTCGCGCATGCCCTGTTTGCCTCCGCGCCGTCCCACACGCTCCTGGGATTCCTGGCCTTTACGGTCAACGAGCAGTGGCTGCACGCGGAATACTTCGATCCGCTGGTGGAGCAGGTCGCCAAGATCGGCGGCGGCCGCGGCGGTCTCGCGATCGCCGTGTCCGACGACGAAGGCCGTTTCGTGACCAAGGCGGCGCCGCTCGAACACGACGACGCCGGCGATCTGCACACGCGCTTCCCACTCCTCTTCATCGATCCGGCGCTCGACAAGTCGATCTCACCGCGTCGCACACGAGCCCGCGAGTGGACGGTGCACGTCCGGTCGCTGCCGGATCAGGCGCTGCTGGCGACGCTCCAAGGCGCACGGCGGATGTTCGTTCTGATCTCGATCGCAGCCGGCGCGAGTCTGCTGGCACTGGTCCTGACCGTTCGCGCCGATCGGGCGAGTGCCGCGTTGGCCTCGATGAAGTCGGATTTCGTTGCCGCGGTGACGCACGAACTGAAGACGCCGGTGGCATCCATCAGGCTGGTGGGCGACACCCTCGCTAACGGTCGCTACACCTCGCCGAAGACCGTGCAGGAGTACGCCGGCCTGCTGTCGGTGGAAGCCTCGCGCCTCGGCAACTCGATCGACAACCTGCTGACCTACGCGCGCTACAGCAGTTCCGCGGCGGCCTCGTCGACGGAGCTGGCCGACGTCGAGCCGGCCGATCTGGTGGAAGACGCACTGCAGGGACTGCGGCCGGTGCTCGCCAATCAGGAGTTCGATCTGGTCGTCGACGTGCCGCCCGATCTCCCGCAGATCTGCGTCGATCGGCCTGCGATGATTCAGGCGCTCGACAACATCGTGGACAACGCCATCAAGTACTCGACGACCGAGAAACACCTGGCCGTGCGCGGCAGGGCGACCGCGAAAAGCGTCACGCTGACGGTGCGGGATCGCGGCACCGGAATCGCCCGCAAGGACCTCTCGCGTGTGTTCGAACGCTTCTATCGTGGCGGCAATGCGACCGTCAGCGGCAGCGGCCTGGGCTTGCCGATCGCGAAGCGCATCGTCGAGAGCCATGGCGGCTGGATTGAGGTGCGCAGTGCCGTCGGATCGGGAACCGAAGTCGACGTGACACTGCCGATCCGCAGGCGGCGAAGCGCATGAGCGTAGTTGATCGAGGTGTGCAGATGGCCAAGCGCGTCCTGATCATCGAAGACGACAAGGCCATCGCGCGGCTGCTCCGTGACAACCTGGAGTACGAGGGCTTCGTCGTCGAGACATGCGACAACGGCCACCAGGCGCTGGCGTGGGTCAAGCGGTTCACGCCGGATCTGCTTCTGCTCGACCTGATGCTCCCGCACGGCGCCGATGGCTTCGACATCTGCCGATCGCTCAGCGAGAGCCCGACGCGTGTGCCGGTGATCATCCTGTCGGCCCGCGCTCAGAAGGAGGATAGAATCCGCGGGCTGACGCTCGGGGCCGACGACTACGTCACCAAGCCCTTCGCGCTCGACGAACTGCTGGCGCGTGTGCACGCGGTCCTGCGCCGGACGAAGCCGCCGATCGACCAGCTGCGGCTTGGCAACACGGTGATCGATTTCAAACGCCTCGAGGCGTACTGCGGTACCAAGCGCGTGGAGTTGACCGATCGCGAGTTCGAGATTCTGCACTGCCTGGCCGAGCGGGCCGGGAACGTGGTGACTCGGGACGAGCTGCTGCACCTGGTTTGGGGGTATTCGGACGCGCCGCTCACGCGCACCGTAGACAATTTCATTTTCCGGCTTCGCCACAAGCTGGAGCCGGATCCTCGCCATCCCACCTACATCCGCAAAGCGTACGGAGATGGGTATCGGTTGATTGCGGATGGTCCGGCCGGTCCGAAAGGACCGGCCCTGCGTTGATCAGCGCGTGCCGGCGGTGGGCAGCGGGAGTCCGAGAATCTTCGCCGGGTTGATCTTGAGCATCAGGTCGATTTCGCGTTCGGTGAACCCGTTCGCGCGCAGGAGCTTTGCGCAGTTCGCCAACGCGTCCGGCTGCCAGTTGGAGTTGAGCTGACCCGTGTCGCTCGAGATGAACGCGTGCTCGGGGCCGACCAGGCGGATCGTCTCGAGATACAGCTTCACAACCTCGGGCCTGGCGTTCGGATTGCCGAACTGCGACGTGAACTCCGCGTAAATCTCCGGACCCATCGCGACGGTTTCCTTGATCTCCGCCGGCGTCATGTCCACGATGTCGAGCAGCGGGTGCGTGACGATGATGTGCTTCACCCCGACGCGGACCGCTTCCTTCACCAGGAGCTTCACTTCGGGTGGCGAGTTGTGGCCGGTCGCGAGAATCAAGTCGCCATTGCTGTCGCGCGTCTTTGTGTTGGCGATGATCTGCAGTGCCTCTTTCACTTCCGGTAGCAGTTCGCCGCCATCCGGGCACGGCTTCGGATAGGTAATCCAGAACGGCAGCCCGTGGCATTGGGCGACCGGCACGTAACCGGGTGGACGCCGCGGCAGCTTGTGGACACTGTTCTCCGAGTCCCAGCTCGGCATCCAGACGATGCGGCCCCATCCGCCCTTCATTTCGGCCATGTGCGTGATCGCCCACGGGTTAACCGTGGTGCCGGTCGTGAGGTTCGACCCCATCCCGCCAAAGATCTCCATGTCGGGATGGAGCTTGCGCATGTAGTAGGCGAGCCCCGCGGTCTGATCGAGGTGACCCTTGATGATGAACCCGCGCATGCCGGATGCCTTGGCGCGCGTGTAGAGATCGAGCGCGTCGATCGAGCGGGCCGCCTGGCCATAGCTCGGCCCGAAGCTGTCCGGGTCCTGATGCGCATGCATATCGATCGCGCCCTTCAGTGCCGGATCGTTCGGCGCGGGATCGCTCAACGAATAGTTCGCGCGTCCGCGTCCCGCCGGACCGGCGCCCTGGCCGCGACTCGTCTCGCCCGGTTCACCGCGCTGAGCCGCGCTGTTGTCGCCCATGCCGACCGCGAGGGCCAGGCCGACCGCGCATGCGTACACGGTCATGCGTTGTACGTGGCCGGCGGATGTGCTTCTCCTCATCGTGGTCCCTTCCAGCGCGACCCGCTCGTCGCGAGTCGCGCGCAGTTGTCTGGCAAACCGGCTCGGGCCGGTTCACGATCAGAAATCGATTTGCGCGCTGAACTTCACGAGTCGGCCGTCCAGTACCTGCGTCGGCTGTCCCCATCGTGCGTTGTAGGTGCCGAAGAGCGTCACTGGCGTGTTGCTGTTGAAGAGATTGTAGGCGTCCACGTTGGCCTGCAGCCGCCGCGTGCCGAAGCGGACGATCTTGGTGCCGCGGAGATCGAACTGGTTGATCCGCGGGCCGAACACCGAGAGCGGCGTCACGAGCGGGATGACCACTGTGGTGAGGCCACCGGCGAGCGGACGTCCGAGCGACGGCTGAATTTCCGCCACCGTGAACGTGCGATTGGCCGAGTAGTTTGCGCCGGGATTGCTTTGCGCGACCGCAGCGACCTGGATGCCGTAAGGGAACGTGAACGAGCCATTGATTTTCACCCGGTTCTGATAGGGCACGTCGATCTTGCAGTTGAACAGCTGCTGGGGTGAATCGATCACATAGCAGGTGTCGGTGCCGGCCGACGCGCTGCCGCCCGCTGTCGTGCCGAGCTGCACGGCATTCCCGATGTTCCAGCCGCCGCCGAGTGTGGCGCGGCCACGCAGGCGCAGCTGGAAGTTCACGTCGACCCCGTTGTAGATCTCTTCCTGCTTGCCGTAGGCGTTGTTGCGCGTCACGAGATTGTCCACCTGTCCGAACGCCGCCGGGTTGATGTCGTAGAGGCCGCAGAGCTGCTGCCCGCTCAGCGGAAGCCGTGTATCCACCGGCACCGCGACGCAATAGGGGCTGTAATCCGCGGGCGTCACGCGCAGGTTGTCGGTCACCTGGAAGTTGCCGTACCACGTGCGGAAGTAGCCCGCGTTGACGACAAGATTCGGCAGCACTTCGCGGTCGATGTTGACCGACGCCTGCCAGTTGTACGGCCGCTTCCCCCAGCCGGTGATCCAGTTCGGGTCGGGCGAGTTGACTGGCACGAAGGTGCCGAAGTTGGGATTGGCCATCGCACCGCACTCCGCGTTGGCCGTCGTCGCTCTGAGATCGCAGTCGGGCACGAAGTTGTCACGTCGCGGATCGCCGACGGCGAAGAACTGATCGTTCCACGACCGCGTCGTGCTATTGACGGCGCCCGCTGCCTGATCGAAGAGCTGCGCGAGCCCTGTGGTGTTCGAGCCGACGTAGCGGTTGATCCCGAACTTGACTGCCGTCTTCCCGCTGCCGGCCGGATCCCAGACAATGCCGAATCGCGGATTGAGGTCCTTCCAGTTCGGGACATTGGTGCGCGCCGGGAACGAACGGGCCGGCACCAGCACGCCCGCATCCACCGACGTCGCCTTCACGGACTCGCGCAGCCAGTCGAAGCGCAGGCCGGCGCTGAAGGTCACGCGGTTCAAACGCCACTGGTCCTGCACGAACAGCGCAAGATCGGGATTGAGCTGATCGACGGTGTAGCTGGGGGACGCAAACTCCGTCAACGATCGCGGGACGCCGTTGAAGAACGTGTAAGAGACTGGCAGACCATTGACCTGCGTCGGTCCACGTGTGGTGTATGTGCGATGCCCGCCGCCCAGCCCGTACATCCAGAACACGCCGGTCTTCAGGGTGTGCTGTCCCTTGATCATCGACACGTTGAAGCGCCCGTTCGATTGGTGCGACAAGGCCATCTGCCGGAAACCGACCCCGTTGTAGCTGAAGCCGAGACCGGTGTCGTTGATCGAGACGTTATCCTGAATGCCGCCGCCGCACCCTTCGTAGTCACTCAGGAACACGTCCTTGCCGAAGCCGCCGAAGTTGAACTTGCTCACTGTGATGCCGGAATCGAAGAGCAGGTTGTTCGAATGCGGCCGGCTCCACGTGCCTTGAATCACTTCATGGCGCTGGCAGTACCCGGCGTTGGCTTCGTTCTTGATCGTGCCGGTCTCGAGCTGGCCGGTCAGCTGATCCTGGAAGTTGCGCTGCCTGTCCCACGAGAACGTGAACTTGTCCTTCGTGGTCGCCTGGAAGGTCAGGCGTCCGCCGGCGCCGCGGTTGGATTCGACAGGCTCAATGGGTCGCGATGTGTCCGGCGTATAGACGAAGTCGTTGACGTTGATGTCCTCGAACAGATTCGCGACACCGGTCGTCGTGCCCCAGCGTCGAGCGGCCGCGAAGAACCACAACCGATCGGCGAGCACGGGTCCGCCGAGCGAGCCGTTGAGATCGTAGACCTTCTTCACGCTGTTGACCGAGGTGAGCCCCTGATCGCGCAGACTGTCGTCCAGGTTGTTGCTCTGCAGGCGTTCGCCGGTGCCGCCGACGAATATCGATCCGCTGAACGTATTGCCGCCGTCCTTCGGAATGCTGTTCACCTGCGCGCCGCCGAGCGAGTACTCGGCCGACCCCATCGTGCCGAGGTCGACAACCACCTCCTGGACGGCGAGTGGGTTGGCGTAGTACCCGCGGCCTGTCCCTTCCAGGCTGCCGATGCCAGGCGTGAGCGCGTTGTAGCGCATCCCGTCCTGCAGCAAGCGCGAGTCGAACGTCTTACCGCCGTGTACTGTGATGCGAACCGATCGCTCGCCTTTGCTGCCGCCCACGTCCTGCGAGTTCGGCGGCTCCACGACAGCGGGAATCAGTGCCGCGATGCCCAGTACGCTCTTCGCGGTCGGCACCGTGTCGAGCACCTCTCGCGTCACGGTGCGCTGCTGTGTCGCACTCGTCACGTCGACCAGCGGGGTGGCACCGGTCACCGTGATGGTCTCTTCGATCTCGCTGACCTTGAGTTCGGCATCCACTTGCGCCGTGAAGTTCGTCCGGAGCTCGAGGCCGTCACGCCTGAACGTGGAGAATCCCGGAAGCGAGAACGTGACCGCATATAGGCCCGGCCGCAATTCAGGCAGCCGGTACTCGCCGCGATCGTCGGTGACGGTCGAGCGAACTTTCTCGATCAGGGCGGGGCTGGCCGCTTCAACGGTCACGCCAGGCAGAACGGCGCCCGAGGAGTCGCGGACGACGCCGGCGAGGGTGGCAGTGCTGGCGCCCTGCGCCAGCACGGACACGGGGATCAGGTTGAGGACGGCGACGAGGCAAGCGCGACGACCGAGACGTGCCAACACCACTGGTCCCTCCTTGTGTGAGGCCCGACGAAACGGGTGAAGGAGGCGCGCGCTGGCGGCGGAAACCGAGCACGGCCGCGCGGATTATGAGAAGCGCGCGGACCGCGAAGCAACGCATCAATTGTCATCAATTGTCGTGAGGACTCAGGCCATGCTGATCGTTGTGTATCGCACAGGGACGTAATTCCTTCATCGTGCGGTGGACTTCCGATCGCGGGTGCGTCGTCTGCTGCCTGCCGCTCGCGCACGATAACGATGCGGACACGTTTTCAGGAGACATTCGCGCGATAGGATTTTTACATCGTGACGAATCGCCTCGATCGAGGGCAGACTGCCGAGGGCGTGTGGGATACCAACCGCATGCCTCCGGGGACTACATTCTTCGCGGATGGGCGGCTGATGTCAGTGGCACATCGCGGAGCGGGATCTCCTGGTGACTCTCGCCGCGGCCGACGGACCCAGCGGCCGCGCCCGCTTCGTGGGTCATGCAATCTCGAGCCGGGACTGCAGGGCCGCAGCGACCTGTTGATGTTCGAGGACTTCGAGCGAAGCACCTGGCAGTCGGCGTGGAGTGAGATCGACTTTCAACAGAATCTTTCAGCCGTCTCCTCGCCGGTGTTTGCGGGCAGTCGAGGGCTCGAAATGCGGGTACCAACGGGTCAGCACGACGGTGCGTCGTTCTGGGGCAACATCTACGTCGGCGGGGGCTGGGTGGCCGATCGCAACATGGCCATCCACTTCGACAACATCGTCGTCGCGCGAAATCGAATCGGTGGAGGAAGCACGCCGTCATCTGAGGTGCCCCCGGCCCCGCAGAACATCCGCATCCTCTCGTCAGGCGCTGAATAGTCAACGGGCCCGCCGCGGCGGCCGATCTACTACAATGCGCGGCCATGTCGATGGTCGCGTCGAACCGAGTGGTGTCCGATGCAACGAGTCCCGTCGCGTTCTCGGACACTATCGCCCCAACTGCTGTCTCAGAGTCGTATCGGTTAGGTCTCCTGGCCGTGACGATTGCGATGATCCTGGTACCGATGCTGTACCTGCTGCTCATCGCCCTCGTCACGTGGTTCCTCGTCTGGCACGTGACGGCGAACACTTGGATCCTCAGCCTCAGGGGATCGGGTGGCGCGCAGTGGCGGTTCCTCGCGTACATCACGCCAGCCGTTGTCGGCGCCATATTGCTCTTCTTCATGGTCAAGCCGATCTTCGCCAGGCGGGCGCATCGCGCCGACCCGGTGCAGGTACTGGAGAAGGAACAGCCGGTTCTGCACGCGCTCATTCGGGAAATCTGCCGTCAAGTACGTGCGCCATTTCCAGCACGCGTGTATGTGGATTGCCAGGTCAACGCGTCAGCGTCGCTGAAAGGCGGTGCCGTCGGCGTCTTCGGTCGCGATCTCGACCTGAAAATCGGCCTTCCGTTGGTGACCGGACTGTCGGTGCGTCAATTGAGCGGCGTCCTCGCCCACGAGTTCGGTCACTTCGCGCAGGGCGGCGGGATGCGCATGACCGCGTTGATTCGCGGCGTCAACCTCTGGCTGTATCGTGTCGTGCACGAGCGGGACACGTGGGATAGCACGCTCGAAGAATGGTCGAAGGAAGGTGATTGGCGTGTCACCCTCCCGATGGCACTGGCGCGTGGGTCGGTGTGGGTGTCGCGACAAGCCCTGGCCGGGGTGATGATGGTGGGCCACGGCGTCAGCTGCTACATGATGCGGCAGATGGAGTTCGACGCGGACAGTTACGAAGTCAAAATCGCCGGCAGCGAGTCGTTCGCGCGAACCTTTGTCCGACTCCGCGAGTTATCGGCCGGCTCGCAGCTCGCGTACAGTCAGTTCCCGCAATTGCTCGAGCAACAGGCGATCCCCGGCGATATGCCGCAGCTCGTCGCCGAATGCAGCCGCCGCCTGCCAGACGCGGTTCGTGCGAAGGTGCAGAAGATTGTTGACGAGCGTACAAGGACGTTCGATACACATCCGTCCGACGCCGACCGCATCGCTGTCGCACAGGCGTTCGCGTCAAGCGGTGCGCTCGTCGGCGGAGACCAGCCAGCGACGAGCCTCTTTCGCGATTTCGATCGTCTATCGGCGACGGTCACACGCCATCACTACGAATCCGACCTTGGCATCGAGCTCGGGAAGATGCGGCTCATCGCCAACGATGAAGCATTGCGCGGAGCCGAAGATCATCAGCGCACGGAGCTCGCGCTTCGCGAGGTGTTCGCATCTCGTGTCAGCATCACGCGACCACTGCGGATTGCGCTGGAGGAAGCTGCCGCGGGAGTCGTGGACATGGGAGAAACTCTCGCGCGAGCGCGAGCCGCGGTGAAGGAATCCAGCCTTTCCGAGGAGTCTTATCGCCGCTTCGAGCAGTTCCAGTTTCGTCGGAATCTGGCATTCTGTGCCGAGCAGCTTTTCCTCGCCGGCCTGCCGGCCATTGATGCCAAACACTTCCAGCTTGCCGAGCCGACGCTGGCCGGAGCGCAATCAACCCAGAATTGGGCACTGCAGGAACAAGACAAGCTGCGTGCATACCTGGATCCATTCGACACATTGGTGACGCGCCGCATCAGTCTTGGCGTGCTCATGCTGGAGCGCCTCGGGCGCGATGGCGAGGCGCGCGCGCTGGCGCTCGCGGTCACGGCGCTGGCGGGTGCCGTCCCGTTTGTCCTAGACGCACGTCGATCGCTGATGGCCACGGACATCCTCGACCAGGTCACTCCGGCGCTCAAAACGTCTACGCATTTGCGCGAGCGGACCGGCGGTCTCGCGACGACGGTCGAGCGCTGCCGAAGGAGTGCGTTTGAGGTCTTCAGTAAAGCGCCGATACCGACTGGCGAGTTGAATGACGCATGGCGGCGCCTGCTTGGTGACGCGCCGCACATGCCGCGTGCCGACTTCCTGCAGCGATTACTGGATCTGTACTGGTCATGCCTGTCGCGGCTCGTGCGACTGGTGAGCGATGCCGACGCATCGCTCCCGGTCACGATGTGAGCAGGCGGAGCGCGTCCGAGCAGCGGTCCTCAATCTTGAGCGCTAGTAGGTCGTCGGCTCTGGTCCGGCCGAGATTGATGGCAGCGACGGGTTTGCCCGCATCGGCCGCCGCTGTCACGAAGCGATATCCGGAGTAGATCATCAGCGACGATCCGACGACGAGCATTGCGTCGGAGGAGGCAATCGGCGCCATCGCTCGCTGGACGCGTTCGGCCGGTACGTTCTCGCCGAAGAACACGACATCCGGCTTCAGCAGTCCACCACACGCATCACAGGCAGGTACGTCGAACGTCTCGAACGCGACGCCCTCGAGATCGGCGTCTCCGTCAGGCGCTTCGACGGCATCGAGAGCGGCAAAAGACCGATTCCGTCCTTCGAGTTCGCGCTGTAACTCGTCACGCGACGTTCGTTGTTCGCAACCCAGGCAGCGAACGGTGTCGATGCGTCCGTGCAGATCAATCACGTTTTCGCTGCCAGCCGCGTGATGCAGGCCGTCGACGTTTTGCGTGACGAGCTGAACGATCCGTCCGCGGCGCTCGAGCATCGCGAGCGCGTGGTGGGCGTCGTTCGGACGCGCCAACCGCATCCGGCGGAAACCGGCGAGGCTCCTCGCCCAGTACCGCTGACGCGCACGCTCGTTGCCAACGAACTCCTGGTAGCGAATCGGCGGGCGGCGTTTCCATTCGCCGATGCTGTCGCGGTAATCAGGAATGCCCGAATCGGTGGAGCAGCCAGCACCGGTGAGCACGAAGAGTCTGGGATGACGTTCGACGAAATCGGTCAACGCGTGGCTGAGTGTGCTCGATGTGCCTTGCATTCGCCGTTGAGAATTTTAACGGTAGACTCGTGTCTGTAGCACTGCAGTGCCGGGGACGAGGAGAACTGACGTGGAACGCGACAACTTGAACAACGCCGCGAAGACGCTCGAGGACGCATTTTTTGCCAAGGAGAATGCTCGGCTTTTGCAGCAGCTGCGTGACCGGGCACGGCAGCAAGAGCAGCGAGCGGCGATGCGCGAGGTCGTGCGCGTCGACGATGACGCATTAATCGATCACCTCATTGCGCTCGGGCTCGAGCCCGGGACGGTGCTCGCGTTGCAACTCGTGCCGCTTGCGGCCGTCGCCTGGGCAGACGGCCAGATCGAGCCGCGCGAGCGGGACGCCGTGCTGAAGGCCGCCGCCGCCCAGGGCGTAACCACGGACAGCGTCGCCGGGCAGATGCTCAATACCTGGCTCGTCCAGCCGCCCAGTGCGGAGCTCGTGGACGCGTGGACGCGTCAGATGCGAGCACTGTGGCCGTTGCTCTCGCCCAACGAACGGGACGAGATCCGCGCGTCGGCGCTCGATCGCGCGCGCAGCGTAGCGGAGGCGGCGGGCGGCTTCCTCGGGTTGACCTCGCGGATCTCGCCGCAGGAGAAGGCGGTTCTGGACGGCCTGGCACAGACGCTCGCGGACTGAACCCGCGCGTTCGAGTTCGTCGTACTCGTACCGATCAGGCCTCGTTGCCTGCATCGTCGCGATCGACGGCCGATTCGGCGCTGTCGGGATCGACGTCCTGCGAGCGCGGTTTACCCGTTCGGCTGCGTGCGTCCTCCGCGCGATCGTGCGGAATGGCTCGGCTCGAATGAGGACCGTCTTCGTCGCTGACCTCGTCCCGCTTCGGCCACACGTCCGATTCATTTCTTTTCTCAGGCACTATGCACCTCCCATGACATGCGGTTCTACTCGTCGGCGAGTCTCGGCGAGCGCGCACGCAGTTCATCAATGCGCTTCGAGGCTTCGGCCTTGGTCAATGTGTCGTCGAATTCTTCATTCGTCTCGCGGCACAGCGTTTCGAGGTACGACCGCTGCGCGTCGGTCATCGGCTCGTCGCCGGTCTTCCACTCATCGGGATCGCGCTGAACCGCTGGCTGGGCGGTATGGTTGGTGGTTTCGCGTTTCATGAGGCGAATAGATCGCAAAAGCCAAGCCATCCTGTGCGACCGTCGATTGCGCTGCTCCGCAGTGAGAATGCGGCCGTGATCTTCAAGCGCCGCAGGCGCGATAAATGACAGAGCCATACGGCCATACCCCAGCTTCTGCCGTCGCGGATCGATGGCTAGACTTCGGCCGGACCGGACGATAATAAGGCGAGGTATGAGAACCGCAGTCGCAACCGTGGCTATCCTGCTGTACCTCGCCGTGTTGAGCGGCTCTTGGTCCGAGGGTCAGGCGCAGTCCGCGCCCGCTGCTGCGGCTCAGCCCGCGGCGGTAGCCTCGGTGTCCCAGCAACACGCGCTGATCAATCAGTACTGCGTCGCATGCCACAATGACCGGCTCAAGTCCGGCGGCCTCGCATTGTCTTCGCTGAATCTCGACGCGCCTGACCAGAGCGCAGAAGTTGCCGAGAAGGTGATCCGCAAGCTGCGCGGCGGTCTGATGCCGCCCGCTGGCGCGAAGCGTCCGGATGCCCACGCGGCCGCCGAGTTCGTGTCATGGCTCGAGACCAAGATCGATAGCGCGTCTACAGTGAGCAATCCGGGACGCGTGGCGCTGCGCCGTCTGAATCGCCGCGAGTACGGTTACGCCGTCCGCGATCTCCTCGGTCTCAACATCGACGCCAGTGCCTGGCTGCCCGACGACAACGTCAAGGGCAACTTCGACAACAACGCCGCGGCACTGCAGGTTTCGCCGAACTTCATCGATCAATACATCTATGCGGCGCGTGCGGTCGCGCTTGAAGCGATCGGCAACCCGAAGGCGCTTGCCGAAACGACGACGTACGGCGACGTCGCCAACATGGTGATCTCGCTGCCGCCTCAGGGAGCCCCCGGCACGGGCCGGCAGCAGCATCGGCTCGAAGGCATGCCCTTCGGCACCCGCGGCGGCTTCATCGTCGAACACAACTTCCCGGCCGACGGCGATTACGAGCTCACCATCGGCGACATGGCGCTCGCGCGCGAAGTGCCGCGGATGGAGTTCGAGAACACGGTGATCGCGCTGCTCGACGGCGTGGAGTTCTATCGCACGACGATCGGGGGGGAAGCGGACCACAAGGCGATCGATCAAACGCTGGATCCAGCGGTCGAAGCGATCAACGGACGACTGCGGAAGATCCGCTTCAAGGCCATGCAAGGGCAGCACAAGCTGGCGATCACCTTCGTGCATCGCAGCTTTGCCGAGAGCGACGAGCGTGTGCGCACGATCGCGCTCGAAGGCGGCCAGGAGCGCATCCAGGCTGCGCACGCGTTACAGCTTCGCGGGCCGCTCTCCGTGACTGGCTTGAGCAAATCGGCCAGCCGCTCGAAAATCTTTATTTGCAAGCCCACGAGTTCGCGCGACGAGGCGGCCTGTGCGAACAGGATCGTCGAGGATCTCGCGCGGCGTGCGTTCCGTCGTCCTGTGACCGCCGAAGACGTCAACCCATTGATGGCGTTTTACAAGGCGGGCTCCGCGACCGGCGGCTTCGAAGGCGGCGTGCGCGATGCGCTCAGCGCGATTCTCGCGAGCCCGCATTTCCTCTATCGCGCCGAAGCGGGCGTCGGCATCGCTGCGACTCGCACGCTGAGCGATCTGGAACTCGCGTCGCGTCTGTCGTTCTTCCTCTGGAGCAGTCTGCCGGACGAGGAACTGGTGAAGCTCGCGACGGCCTCGCGTCTGAGCAAGCCCGATGTCCTGGCCGCGCAGGTCACGCGGATGCTGGCCGACCCGCGCGCGAAATCGCTGAGCGACGACTTCGCGTTCCAATGGCTCCACATCAAGAAGCTGGACGAGATCACGCCGGACCGGGCGCAGTTCCCGCACGCGAGCGGCCTGCTGGATCCGCGGGCGATGTTCAAGGAAGAACTGCGGCGGTTCGTTGACGACGTTTTACGTAGCAACAGCAGCGTGATGGACCTGCTGACCGCCGACTACACCTTCCTCAACGAACGGCTCGCGATGCATTACGGCATCGAGACAGTGAAGGGCGCGAACTTCCGTCGCGTGACGCTCGACAACCCGGCGCGTCGCGGTCTGCTCGGCAAGGGCGCCATCCTGATGATGACCGCGTATCCCAATCGCACCTCGCCGGTATTGCGCGGCGCGTGGATCCTCGATCGCCTGTTGGGCACGCCGCCTGCTGACCCGCCGCTCGAGGTGCCCTCATTGCCGGAGAACAGACGCGGTCAGCCGGCAAAAACGCTGCGAGCGCGGCTCGAACAGCACCGCGAGAAGGCGACCTGCTTCGCCTGTCACGGTGTGATGGATCCGCTCGGGTTCGCGTTGGAGAACTTCAACGCGGTGGGGCAGTATCGAGCCAATGACCCCGACACGCAGACGCCGATCGAGGCTGCGGGTCAGCTGCCGGATGGCACCGCGATCAATGGGCCCGACGATCTGCGCCGCGCGCTCGTCGAGCGGCCCGATCATCAGTTCGTGCAGGCGTTCACCGAGAACCTGATGACCTACGCGCTCGGTCGCAGTCTCGATTATCACGACATGCCGGCAGTCCGCCGCATCGTCCGTGAGGCGAAGGCCGACAACTACCGTTTCAAGGCCATCCTCCTTGGCGTCGTCTCGAGCGATGCGTTCCGCAAGAAGGAAGTCGAGGAGCACGAAGCCGCGCCGGCGAAGCCGCCGGTAAGCAGCGCATCTTCGAAGCCCACGTCAAACCAGCCAGGTAACGTAGGGCGGGTCCTTTCGGACCCGCCTCAGCGAGGAGTGCAGTGATGTCGTTCCTGACCAAGAGGCATTTGTCACGGCGCACGGTTCTCAAAGGCGCCGGTGCAACCATCGCGCTTCCGCTGCTGGATGCGATGATCCCGGCCGGGACGGCGTTCGCGCAGACACTCGCGGCATCGACGACGCGTCTTGGCTTCGTCTACTTCCCGCACGGCGCCCTGCAGGATCAGTGGCAACCGACAAAAATGGGCCGCGACTTCGACTTCCCGTTCATCATCCAGCCGCTCGAACGGTTCCGTGACTACGTGACGGTCGTCAGCGGTCTGCGGAACAAGGGCGGCGAGAGTTCCAGCCCGCACGGCATCATCGAAGAGACCTGGTTGAACTGCGTCAGCCCGCGCTCACGTAATGTGAAGACCGGGGCGGGCATTACGGTGGACCAGATCGCGGCGAAGCACCTGGGCAAGGACATGTCGCTCCCGTCGTTGGAACTGTGCGGAGAACCCGGCGGCATGATCTCGTTCCGGACGCCGGGGCAGCCGCTGCCGATGGAAAGCAACCCGCGCAAGGCGTTCTACGCGATGTTCGGCCAGGGCGACACGGCGGCAGAGCGTGAAGCGATTTTGAGCACGACCGGCAGCCTGCTCGACTACGTGCGCGACGCGACCGCCAGCCTGAACCGCAAACTCGATGCGGGCGACCGCGCCAAGGTGAACGACTACCTCGATTCCGTTCGTGAAATTGAAGGCCGCGTGCAGAAGCTCGAGGCCAACGCGAAATCGCTTCGCGACGATATACCCGGTGCGCCGCTCGGACCGCCGGAGGAGTTCGGCAGCCTCCTCGACATCCAGTTCGAGATGATCGCGCTCTCGTGGCAGACCAATCGCACCCGGATCGCGACGATGAAGATGGTCGAGGAAGCGAGCATGCGGACATATCCGAATCTCGACGTCCATGAAGCGTTCCATCCGACGTCGCACTGGGGCGGATTCCCGGACCGCATCGCCAACCTGCGGAAGATCCAGAACTACCACACCGCAGTGTTCGCGAAGTTCGTGAAACGTCTCAGCGAGATGCGCGAGGGCAACGGCAACGTGCTCGACAACTCGCTGATCCTGTTCGGCAGCAACATGTCGAATAGCGACGCTCACAACAACGATCCGCTGCCGCAGGCGCTGATCGGTCGTGGCGGTGGGGTGAAGGGCAACCAGCACCTGCACTTCCCACAGGACACACCGCACGCCAACATCCTGGTGACGATGCTGAACCGCGCGGGCGTGCCGTCGCAGGATTACGAGAAGTTCGCCGACAACACCGGCGTCTTTACGGAAATCTGATCGTGAGAACGATCGTTGTCATCGCCGCTGCGCTCGCGCTGGCGTCGCCTGTCTACGCACAGAAGAGTGGTGTAGTGTCCGGCTTTAGCCGGACCACAAAGAAAGAAGACGTCAACCGCCGCAACCCCGACGGCAGCACCCCGTTGCAGTGGGCGGTCTACAACGGCGACGTGACCGAGGCCAAGCGCTTGCTGCGCGCTGGGGCGGACGTGACGATCGCCAACAAGTACGGCGCGTCGCCGATGACGCTCGCCGCCGAAGTCGGCAACGCCGAGATGCTGAAGGTGCTGCTCGAAGCCGGCGCGAACGCCGATTCACCAAATCCCGACGGGCAGACAGCGCTCCTCGCCGTAGCGAGGACCGGCAACGTGGAAGCCGCGCAACTGTTGCTGGATCACGGCGCCGTCGTCGATGCGAAGGAAACGTTCGGCGGGCAGACTCCGCTGATGTGGGCGTCAGCGCGCCGGCATCCGGCGATGATGCAATTGCTGATCGCCAAGGGCGCCGACGTCAACGCCATTTCCACCGATCGCAACTACCAGCGTCACGTGACCGCCGAAGGGCGTCCCAAGAATCTCGACAGCGGCGGATTCACGCCGCTGCTGTATGCCGCGCGTGAGAACTGCGCGGCGTGCGTGGACGTGCTGCTCAAGAACAAGGCGGATATCGATCTGCCGGATCCCGATGGCGTGTCGCCGCTGCTCCTGGCGATCATGAATGCCAATTGGGACGTCGCGCAGCAACTGATCCAGGCTGGCGCCGATGTCAGTCAGTGGGACATCTTCGGAGAGACGCCGCTGGCAACCGCGATCGATTTGCGCCAGCGTATCGACGGCGGACGGGCGTCCATCGATCCGCCGAACCAGACCAAGGGCATCGAGATCCTCAAGCTGCTTCTCGAGCGCGGCGCCGATCCCAACATGCAGTTGTTCTTCAAGCCGGCGAACGCGCGGGGTGCAGTGGCCACGCGCGGCGCCACGGCGCTGATTCGCGCCGCCGTCAACGCCGATCTCGAAGTCGTGAAGCTCCTGCTGGAGCATGGCGCCGACGCCACCGTCTACACGGCAGACCGCCAGACGCCGATCCATGCCGTCCTCGCCGGCCGCGCGCCCGAGCCGCAGGCGCTCGAACTGATTCGCCTCTTGCAGAAGGCCGGCACCGACGTCAACGTCGTCGCGCTGATCAACCACCCTGAGGAGATCCGTGGCGGCACCGCCCTGCACTACGCCGTTCGCAAGCGCTACAAGACCATCATCAAGGAGCTCGCCTCGTACAAGATCGACATGGACGCCGTCGATCAGGACGGCCTGACGGCGCTCGACTACACGCAGTCGCGCGGCTTCATGCCATTCATGGCGCTGCAGACGCCGCTCTACAAGGAGGAGGCGCAGCTGCTGCGCGAGCTGGGCGCGACGAAGCTGATGGCGAAGAATCCGGTATGGCCGGTGCTCGGTCCGCCGCAGGGAGTCTGGGACGACATCTGGCCGCTCGGCGAATCAACCGTTCATGAGCCGGTCTACAAGCCGCAGATCACCAGTGCGCCCTGAAGACGTAGTGTGCGGCATCAGCCGGACCTCCGGTGTAGTGTCCGGCTTCAGCCGGACCGTAGGGCCGGTCCTTTCGGACCGGCCTCGTCTCTCGCGACGAGTCTTTCTGTATCTGAGTGCGGCCGCACTCATAGAGGCGGGTGTTTACACCCGCCTATCCGCCCAACAGAGAATCACGACGACGGATCTTGGCGGCGCGATGCTGCTCCAGGGTGCCGGCGGTAACGTAATCGCGTTGCCCGGCCCTGAGGGCGCCTTGATGATCGATGGCGGCCGCGTCGCAAGCGCGAACGCGCTGCTTGAAGCTGTCACGAACGCGACGAAAAGCAGTCGCGTTCAGATGCTGATCAACACGCACTGGCATCCCGATCAGACCGGCGCCAACGAAGCGGTCGGGAAGAGTGGCGGGGTCATCTTCGCGCACGAGAAGACGAAGACGATGGTGAGCAGCACGGTTTACTCCGCCATCGGTTTCACCAGTCGCGTACGTCCGCTCGCCAAGGAAGGCCGACCCACGAAGACGACACGCGGTGACGGCTCTATGGAGTTCGGGAGTCAGCAGATCGAGTATGGCTACATGCCCGCGGCCCACACCGACGGCGATCTGTTCGTGCACGTTCCGAAGCTGAATCTAGTAGCGGCTGGCGGCGTCGTGTCAGCGGAAGAGTGGCCGCTGCTCGACTACAAGAACGGCGCATGGCTGGGCGGCCGCGTCCGCGCGCTCGAACGGCTGGCGACAATCGTCAAACCCGATACCCGTGTAGTTCCCGCAACTGGTCGCATGATGACCGGCACTGACATCGGGCGCCATCGCGACATGTATCGGACGCTGTTCAGCACGATGATTGGCTATCTGAACATGGGCCTCGGACCCGAAGACGCCGTGGTGCGCAACCCGCTCAAGGAATATCAGTCCGAGTTCGGCGATCCGAAAGAGTTCACCTACGGCGCTCTCCGCAGCATGATGATCGCCTATGTGCCTGATTGAAAATCTCCGAGCATCGCGCCCTAGCGCCAGCCGCTGCGCGGTGAGTGAAACACTGCGGCGTTTATGGGACTCTCCGGGGTAGGCTCCCCGCTATAATCAGGCCTTGATTTGAGCCGGGCGCGCGGCGCGTTGCGAGGCTCTGGCGGACGGTTAGTTCGGCTTCTTTTCAGTAGCTATGTGGTGGCACCCGGTGCCGATCACAATTCGCGGAGGCACAGATGATTGGACGAGCTTTAGGATATATCGTCGTATCCGGGTGCCTGATGGCAGGGGCTGGTGCCTCGCTCCAGGCGCATCATTCCCTGGCCGGCGTGTACGACATGAAGGCGGAGAAGGAAATCGCGGGCACGCTGACCGCGATCAAGTTCGTGAATCCGCATGGATCGATGACGATCACGGTGAAGAACCCCGACGGCACGACGACCGACTGGGTATTCACCACCGGCTCGGCCACGACGCTCGCCGATCGGGGGATCAGCAAAGTCGGCCCGAATGCGCTCAAGAGCGGCGAACCAGTGACGGCGAAGTTCATCCCGGCACGGAACGGGAGTCCATTGGGATTCCTCAAGTCGATCACGCGGGCGGACGGCAGCGTGTTGAATATCTCCACCGGTAGCGCGACTGACTAACCGAGAACGGGAGATCACTATGGCTTCTCGACAAAAACTGATGTGGACGTATGTGGCGATCGTGGCGACGCTCATGATCGGCATGCCGTCCCTCTCCAGCGCTCAAGACCGAGGCGCAGGGCCGGCAGGCGCCCAGGCTCCCGTACAAGGCGGAGGTCGCGGCGGCGGCCGAGGGGGCGCGCCGCCCTACACCCCGGCGCCCGGTGCCAAGGACTTGAAGTCAGTTCTGTTCAACTGGGCCTGGTACATGGGCATGCTGCGGAGCAGTGAGGAATACGACGTCCTCATGACGCTCGACTATCAGGGCAAGGGCACCATGCAAGTGAACGGACAGCCCTGCAACGTGACGATGTACCGAAGCGACATCAGCTATCGCGCGTCCGGTGAGCGCATCCGGATTACCGGCACTCGGCCCAACGGCCAGAGTTGTTCCACGATCGAAGTCGTCAGCGGCGCGTACGCATGGAACGAAGACATTCAGGGTGCCGAGCTCGTCCCTGGCCAGGGCAAAGCCACTCCGATGGCGGCCGCCGTCGAGGAGCGGATGATTCGCCTGTGGTCAGGCCCGCAGGGTGCGTTCAAGGCCGCATTCGCAGGGACGTCGGATCCACCGTCAATGACCCCCAGACCGCAAAAGCTGGCAGCCGATGTGATGACGATCGGCAAAACGTCTGTCGCGTGGACAGGCAACAAGCCGGTGTTGACGTACCTGATCCCGGGCGTCCCCAAGGCCACCGCGACCGCCACACTCAATGACAAATTCATGGCCGAGAGTGTCGTGGTGAAGCACGGCGCGAACACATACGAGTTCACGTACAGCGACTACAAGGACTGGAACAATCCGCTCAATCCGGCCGAAGCCATGTACGCCGGCAGGATGACGGAAAAGAAGAACGGCACCGTCGTCCGCGACATCACGACGACGTTGACGGAAACCGGACAGATGTATGTCGTGGTGCCTGTTCCGGCAAGCGTCAAGGCGGCAATCAAGCCGACGGTTCAGCCGCCCAACTGGACGATCACGCCAAACAACCCCCAGCCCGCGGCGCAGGCGGCAAATGTTCCAACGCCGCGGCGGGCCGATGGGAAGCCAGACCTGTCAGGAGTCTGGGGTGGGCCCTATAACCCAATCACCGGTGGTGGAACGCGCCGCTGTGGTCCGACGCAGTCAAAGGTCAACTGCAACATCCCGATGGACAACTTCTGGGTGGACTACGAGTGGCTCTCGCCCTGGCGGTTTGGCCTCATGGGTCATCCCATTTACAAACCCGAGCACTGGGACAAGATTCAGGAACTCGATCAGTGGACGAACAAGTTCGATCCGGTCATGACGTGTCAGCCGCTGGGACTCCCACGGCACGGCACGCCCCGGCGGATCATCCAGACGGATAACGACGTCATCTTCTTCTATGGAGCGAATGCCGACTACGGCGGCGGAGCCGCGGAATTCCGCGACATCCCCACGGATGGCCGACAGCGGAACGCGCGGACGGCGAGCCAAGCCTATTACTATGGGAACAGCATAGGCACCTGGGAAGGGGATACGCTCGTCATCGACTCCATCAATTTCGTTGATACAACGTGGTTAGGACGCGGGGGCCTCTTCCACTCCAGCAGCATGCATATCATCGAGAAACTCACGCGTGTTGGAAATGAACTCCGATACGACATGACGATCGAAGATCCGGAGGTGTTCGTTCAGCCCTTCGTGATGCCGACCCGCATCCTGCGCCTGGGCGGCGGCGGTTTTGGCGGCGACGGAATCCAGGCAGAGCGCTCGTATTGCGAGGTGTACGAAGAGGGCAACGTCACGAATCAGCTTCGACACTAAAAACTGACCAAAAGTACTAGTCAAGGGACAGAGAGCAACTGTTCTCTGTCCCATCCACTGTCCCGTTATTCGATCCGCAGCGCCGCGAGGGGATCGATCCGCATTGCTTTCCGCGCAGGCACGGCGGCGGCGAGCGCGGCGATCAGCAACAGAGCAACCGGCACGCTGATGAACGTGATGGGATCGGGCGACGCCACGCCGTACATCTGGCTGTCGAGCAGCGGCGCAAGCGCCACTGCGCCGGCGACGCCGATCGTGACGCCAATGGCCGCGAGCTTCGTGGCCTGGCCTACGACCATCGTCAGTAACTGCGACGGCTCCGCGCCGAGCGCGAGCCGCACGCCCACTTCACGCGTGCGTTCGCTCACGACCAGCGACATCACGCCGTAAACGCCAATGGTCGCAAGACCGAGCGCAAGCACGCCGAACGCGCCGACGATCAGCAGGATGAATCGGCGCGTCGACACCGTATCCGAGCGCAGCGTCGACATCGTGCGCATGTCATAGAGCGGGATGTTCTTGTCGATGCGGCGGACCTCGGCGCGAACCGTTTCTGCGAGCAGTGCCGGATCGCCGGTCGTTCGGAGAACGATGAACGGAGCGACGGGTGGGTTTTGAAGAGAGGTGATGTACAGCTCGGGCTGCGGCTCTTCTTCAAGGCCACGGTGACGGATATCACCGATGACGCCGACGATCGTCATCCAGGGGCCGTTCGGTGCCGAGCCGATTCGAACGTGCTGCCCAAGCGGATCCGTGTTCGCAAACAGCTTGCGGGCGGTCGTCTCGTTGATGATGGCGACCGGCGGCGCAGTCGGGCCGTCGGTCGGATCAAAGAAGCGTCCGCGGCGGATCGGAATACCCATCGCCTGGAAGTAGTTGTGCATGGCGCGCTGGAACTGAACTTCCGGCAACTCGGCGACAGGCAGCGGCACACTCTCGCGCTGAATCGTCGCCGCCACCGACGTGCTGCCAAGCGGCACTCGCGTCGTGCCGCCGACCGATGCAACGCCGGGCAGCGCTTCCATGCGCGCAAAGAAGTCGCGGTAGAAAGCAAGGCGATCGTTGCTGTCGGTCAAGTTGACCGGCAGGTTCATCTGCCACGTGAGCAGCCTGGTCGTGACGAAGCCGGGATTGACGTTCGTCACCGAGACAAAGCTGCGGAGCAGCAGGACCGCGCCGGTAGTGAGCACGACGGCGAGCGCGAGTTCGGCGACGACGAGCGTGGCGCGCGCGCGGCGGCGCATCGAGCCGCCGACATTGGCGCGGCTCGCATGCTGAAGGCTGGCCTGCGGACTGATGCCGGCCGAGCTCATCGCCGGCAGCACGCCAACGAGAATGCCGGTCAGCATCGTGGTGATCCCCGCCGTCAACAGCACGCGCCAGTCGATCGACACTTCGTTCGTGCGCGGAATGTCGGCCGGCGCGAGCGCAATCAGTCCGCGGAGCGTCCACCACATCACGACCAGTCCGACCACACCGCCGGCGATCGCAAACGACACGGTCTCGGTCAATAGCTGCTGTGCAATGCGCGATCGCGCGGCGCCGAGTGCGGCACGCGTGGCCAGCTCCTTCTCGCGCGCGATGCTGCGAGCGAGCAGAAGATTGGTGACGTTGACGCACGCCATCACGAGCACGAACGCGATCCCGGTCATCAGGATCAATAGCGCCGGCCTGATCGTGCCGACTGACTGATCGATCGACGGCACCACGGTCGCGCTCCAGCCTGTGTTCGTCGCCGGGTATGACTGCTCGAGCCGTGCCGCGACCGTCTTCATGTCGGTTTCGACCCGCTGCCGCGTCACACCGGGTTTCATGCGGCCGATCGCCCCCCACCAATGGGCGCCGCGGACGATCTGACCGTTCGGCGTCAGCATCCGGTTCGCGACTGCGGTCGGACCGGAGAAGCTGATCGGCAGCCAAATATCAATGCCGGACACCCGCGTGAATCCGCTGGGGCGAAGCATTCCTGGATAGGGGAAGACGAAGTCGGGCGGCATCACGCCGACGACCTGGAATTGGTAGCTGCTCAACGCGAGTGTCTTGCCGATGATGTTCGGATCGGCGCCGAAGCGGCGGCGCCAATAGCCATCGCTCAACATGGCGACCGGTGCCTGCTCGTTCACGCCGAAGACGCGTCCGACCTGCGCCGAGCGACCGAGCAGGTTGAACATGTTCGGCGTCACGAACAGCGAGTACGCGATCTCCGCGCCGCTCTCGCTCACCATCTGCATCGGCGTGACGATGGTGAAGTAGCCCTCGAGGCCGTCGAGCGTCGTGTTCATCTTCTGGAAGTCGAGGAAGTTCGCTGGCGACAACGGATTGCGCGACCGGTTCTCCTTCGTGTTGAAGCTCCACACGTTCACCAGCCGCGCATCATCACGATACGGCAACGATCGCAGCAGCACGCCGTAGACGAGGGCGAAGATCGCCGTGGTGGCGCCGATGCCGAGCGCCAGCGTCAGGATCGTCAGTGTGGTGAACAGGGGTGTCTTGATCGCGAGTCGCATCGTGTGCCGGATATCGCCGCGCAACACATCCCAGAACATCGCGTGTCTTCCAGATGATTCGTACAGATGCGGAGTCGAAGCGGGGAAATAGGCCCAGCGTGTGAGGGCGGCGCCGCGTTCTTGTAATCCGTTGGTGACGTGTTTCAGTAACGAAGGAAATCCGCGCCGTGAGCGGTCGAACTCATCGCGCATCTCCGCACCGAATCTCTTGCGGAATGCTCGCGGGTAGGCGAGGAGCGCGATCGAAAAAAGGACGTTCCTCACGCCTTTGCCTTCAGCAACCGCCGGCTGCGCGCCGCCGCCAGCTGTCCCTGGAGTCGTCCGACCTCCGCCCTGGCGACGGCAATGCCGCGCGAGGTGAGCCGATAGTAGCGCCGCCGCTCGTCATCGTTCTTCGGATCGGGAGACTTCAGCTCTTCGATGAGCTCGCTCTCGAGCAGTCGCGCCAAGGCACGATAGAGCGTGCCTGCGTGCAAGGACACAGCCCCGCCGGACCGTGTTTCCACCTCTTGCAGGATGGAATAACCGTGCCGCTCACTGTCGGCCAGCGCCAGCATGATCTCGAAGGCGACGGGGGTCAGGGGAAGAAAGAATTCAGGCCTGAATTTGTCCATGAGTGCCGCGCAACTATACGCTCAAGGCACATAGACGGACAAGCCAACCAATTGGTTGCCCGACGAGGCGCGCCAATCACGGGGGCCTCGTCGCGCTATTGTGGCAAAGCGAACGCGATATACGCGCTTGGCAACGCCGGTCCGCCGCCGCCGCGACCTTGACGGGCGCCGGCGCCTCCGGGTGGGCCGGCCTGCCCCGGGTTGCCGAATATCGCGGGGAATGTACCGTTCGCCTGTGCCACGGGTAGCACGACGAATTGCCGCCCGTTTACGTGATAGGTGGCCGGCATGCCCTCGGCGCCGTTCGGCAGACTGTGCTGCCACAGTTCCTTCCCCGTGGCGCGCTCGTAGGCGTGCACTTTTCGCTCCGGACCTATGGCGAGGAAGATCAATCCGCCAGCCGTCACCAGCGGTGCGTTCCTCGGAAACTGCACGCCGGTGTTGTTCGGGATGTTGTACTCGGGCGGCGCTTCCTGAACGCCCGTCGGGATCCGCCACACGATGTCGCCGGTGTTGAGGTCGTACTTCACCATCTCCGACCATGGCGGTGCCGCCGCGGTCATCGCACCGCCAGCGAAGTTGATTTGCATGAAGCTCACCGGCGATTGAAATTGGACCTGGCCGCCCTTGGCCGCGTCGACGAGCTCTTTGGCCTTCGCCATCAGCTCCGCCTTCTCTTCCCGCGTGACGATCGCATTGCCGCCGCCACGACCCCCGCCACCACCACCGCTGCCGCGCGCGCCAGTTCCGGCCCCGCCGGGCTCCGCGGGCATGGTGATACGGAGGATCGTCGGCAACGACTTGTGGACGACATAGAACTCGCCTCGATCGGGATCGACTGCGCTGGTGCCGAAGTTGGCGCCGCCGTTGTGCCCCGGCATCGACACTGAGCCTTCGAAGCTCGGGGGAGTAAACATCCCCTCGTTGCGGTACGACCGCAGCCGCGCGCGCACTTCGTCCTGCGCCTCCTTCGGCAAGTACGGGTTGATATCCTTTTCGGTGAACGACTGCCTGGCGAACGGCGCCGGCTTCGTCGGGAAGGGTTGCGTTGGAGACGACCACTCACCAGGGACGTCGGTCTGAGGAACCGGCCGCTCGACGATCGGCCAGATTGGCTGGCCCGTCTTTCGATCGAAGACGTAGAGGAACCCCTGCTTCGTCGCCTGCGCGACGACCTGCCGGGGCTTGCCGTTCTGACGAATGGTCAGCAGCTTGGCCGACTGCGGAATGTCCCAGTCCCAGAGATCGTGGTGAATGAGCTGCTGATGCCAGAGCCGCTTGCCGGTGCGCGCGTCGATCGCGACGAGCGAGTTGGCGAACAGATTGTTGCCCTTGCGATCGCCGCCGTAGAAGTCGTAGCGCGGGCTGCCGAATCCGACGAACGCGATGCCGTTCTCCTCGTCAACGGTGAACTCGCTCCAGTTGTGCCCGCCACCGCCGGCCTTGTAGTGGCCCTCCGGCCACGTCTCGTATCCGAACTCGCCTTCGTGCGGAATGACATGGAAGATCCACGCAAGCTTTCCAGTCCGCACGTCGTACGCGTGAACGTCCGAGGGCGGGCCGCCGTAGTTGGCTCCGCCAGGCAGCGGGATGATGAAGAGATTCCCGAAGATGCGACCGGGATTGCTGGTCCCGACAGGACCTGCCGGCTTCCGCTCCATCGCGTCGCGGAGATCGACACGACCGTTGTTGCCAAAGGAAGTGATGGGCTCACCATTCTGCGCATTCACGGCGATGACGTCGCCGCGCTGCAGAAAGATGAACCGGCGGTCGGATCGATCGGCGCTCTCCCAGTAGTTCATCCCGCGCGCGCCCGATGGCGCCACGCCTTCCTTGCGCCAGATCTCCTTGCCGGTCGCGGCATCGATCGCGGCGAGCGCGCCGCCACCAACTGGCGCGTACATCACGCCGTCGATGACGACGGGATTGAAGATGCTGTTGCCGGTGATGGGAAGACTCCACGCCACCTCGAGCTTCGCGACATTGTTCGTGTTGATCTGATCGAGCGCAGAGTATTGCGAGGAATGCGCACCGCCCGCGTAGGACTGCCAGGTCGTGTACGGTTTCGCCGACACGCGACTCGTGCTGGCCTGCCTGCGCGGAGCGAGCCCAGAAGGCGAGTCGAAGGGTTGCGATTGTCCGGCCAGGGTGGCCAGTGCGATTGCCACCGCAATTCCCGTCAGCACGATGATTCCACTCGCTCTGCGCATCAGATGACCTTTCTCGACGCTGTCTACCGGAGCGCCTTGGCGGTGTTCCTCTCGGCGCGCCAGGATTGTACAGTGGAGCACCGAGGGACGGTCATGGCCGATGGAAGTGCTACGGAATCGAGTTTCGATGGACAGAAGGCCGAGGCATTCGCCGGTCGCCTGCTGACGGCGCTCAACGATGGCGCGCTGTGTCTGATGGCCTCGATCGGACATCGCACCGGTCTCTTCGATGCGATGCGCGATCAGCCGCCGCACACCTCGAGCGAGATCGCGTCACGCGCCGGGCTCAACGAGCGCTACGTGCGTGAATGGCTCGGCGCGATGGTCACCTCGGGCGTCGTCAACGTCGATGCGCAGGGGACTCGATACCATCTGCCGCCGGAGCACGCCGCATATTTGACGCGGAAGGCCGGCGCCGACAACTTCGCGGTGTTCACGCAGTACGTCCCGATCCTCGGCCAGGTCGAGGATGCCATCATTCACTGCTTCAACAACGGCGGCGGCGTGCCCTACGAGCAGTTCCCGCGGTTCCACGAGGTCATGGCCGAAGACAGTGGCCAGTCCGTGCTCTCGTCCCTGCAATCGCATGTCCTTCCGCTCGTCCCGGGTCTTGCCGATCAACTCGAGCGCGGCCTGCGATGGCTCGATGCCGGATGCGGCAGCGGTCGCATCCTCAACCGGTTGGCAGAGCTCTTCCCGAACAGCCGCTTCGTCGGAATGGATCTCTCGAAGGATGCCGTGCGCGTTGCGCGTGAGGAGGTGACGGCCAAGGGCTTGAAGAACGTCGAGTTCGTGGCGGTTGACCTCAGCGAATTCGATCGGACCGCCGAACCCGAGTCGTTCGACGTCAGCACCACGTTGGACGCCATTCACGGTCAAGGCAAGCCGCTG
>Ga0126304_10000026_pt1 | contig 33427 bp, 36 predicted proteins | sample Plot25_FD_92538 | JGI IMG/M metagenome (GOLD analysis project Ga0126304, IMG submission 92538) | Serpentine soil microbial communities from UC McLaughlin Reserve, CA, USA - Plot25 | ecosystem: Environmental > Terrestrial > Soil > Grasslands | place: USA: UC McLaughlin Reserve, Lake County... | reverse complement strand
GTGATTCGGCCCTGGCACGGCTCGGCCGCCGAGCAAGCCAAGGCCATCCTCGAGCAGGTGCACCCCATCCGGATGGTGGGGGCGTTCCACACGATCTCGGGGGAAGCGTTGCAGAACCTCGACCAGGAGATGGAGAGCGACGTCCTGGTCTGCGGAGCCGACGCGGAGGCGAAGGCCGTCGTCGGCGGCCTGGTCGACCAGATCCCGAACCTCCGCTGGGTGGACGCCGGTGATCTCACGCAAGCTCGGACACTCGAGCCGCTCACGGCGCTGCTCATCTCGATCAATCGTTCCTACAAGATCCGCGAGGCCGGGTTCCGGATCACCGGCCGGGATTCGTGGGGGCTTCCGGGGTCCTAGCGCGCGGGTGGATCGCGCTCAATCGAGCTCGACGAGCGGGTCCCCGGGCTGGACGTTCTGCCCGGCCTGCACCGGGATCTCGGTGACGACGCCCTCGCGCGGGGCCGGGATCGCGTTCTCCATCTTCATCGCCTCGAGGATGCAGACGACGTCGCCCGCCTGGATCTCCTGACCCGGCTCGACGAGCACTCGCAGGATCGTGCCCTGCATCGGCGCAGCGATGACGCTGTGCACGCGGTCGCCGCCGTGGGCGGAGTGACGCGAGGGCACCTTCGGGGCGGTGTCGCGCCGCTGGTCGAAGATCCGGACGGGCACCCGGCGCCCATCAACCTCGAGCAGGAGCTCGGCCGGTACCGGCTGCCTGGTGTCGGACGGCGGCGGCGCCGGTGTGCCGGTCTCGGGGAGCTCGGCGTCGCGGAGCGCCTTCTCGAGCCACGTCGTCGAGTGCGTCGACTTGGAGAACGCGCGCGTGCCGAGGATCCACCGGTGCAGCGGGATCGTGGTGGGGACGCCCTCGACGTGGAACTCGGACAGCGCGCGGTCCATCCGCGCGATCGCCCGGAGGCGAGTCTCCGCGGAGACGATCACCTTGGCGAACATCGAGTCGTAGTCGGCCGGGATCTCCCGCCCGGCGCGCACGGCCGTGTCCACCCTGACGAACGGCCCGGACGGCTCTCGATAGGCCGTGACGCGGCCCGGCCCCGGCAGGAAATTGCGGGCCGGGTCCTCCGCGTTGATCCGGCACTGGATCGCGTGTCCCGTCGGCCTCACCTCCGAGAGGTCGAGCTTCTCGCCGAGCGCGACGCGGATCTGGAGGGCCACCAGGTCGAGGCCGGTCACCATCTCGGTCACCGTGTGCTCGACCTGCAGCCGCGTGTTCATCTCCAGGAAGTAGAAGCTGCCGTCCTCGTCGAGGATGCATTCGACGGTGCCGGCATTCACGTAGCCGGCCTCCTTGGCGAGCGCCATCGCGGCCTCGCCGATCCGCGACCGCAGGTCGGCGTCGACCACCGGCGAGGGCGTCTCCTCGATCAGCTTCTGATGGCGACGCTGGACCGAGCAGTCGCGTTCCCCGAGGAAGAACACGTTCCCTCTGGTGTCCGCGAACACCTGCGCCTCGACGTGATGCGCGCGGTCGATGTACCGCTCGAGGAACACGTCGGGGCGGCCGAAATACGCCTGCGCCTCCCGCGTCGCTCGGGCGAGGGCGCTCTCGAGCTCCTCGGGCTTTCGCACGACCTGCATGCCCTTGCCCCCGCCGCCGAACGCGGCCTTGACCAGGACGGGGAAGCCGATCCGTTCGGCCTCGGCCCGCGCCTGGTCGAGCGTGACGGGTTCGGGCGTCCCGGGGACGATCGGGACGCCGACACGGTCGGCCGCTCGCCGAGCGGCCGACTTGTCGCCCATCATCTCGATCGCCTCGGCCGGGGGCCCGATGAACGTGAAGCCGGAGTCCGCCACCGCGCTCGCGAAGTGCGCCCGCTCGGACAGGAACCCGTAGCCAGGGTGGATCATCGTCGCCTTCGCCCGCGAAGCCGCCTCCAGGATCGCGCCGATCGACAGGTAGGAGTCGGCGGCCAGCGCCGGCCCGATCCGGTGCGCCTGGTCGGCCATCTCGACGTGCAGCGCGTCGCGGTCGGCGTCGCTGTAGACGGCGATCGACGTATAGCCGAGCTCTCGGACCGTTCGGATGATGCGGACCGCGATCTCGCCGCGGTTCGCGATCAGGATCCGAGGTTTCGCCACGCGCTCCGCTCCGTCATGCTTGCTCGATCGGACCCTCGGCCTTCCGATGGTCCGCGGAACCCGGTACCCACCGAACAATCGGGTACCCCCCAACGGGAGTCAATCGTCTGGTGCTGTCCGAAGACGCCCTGGTCCGGGCGCTCGAACGCGTGGGTGTGCGTGCACCCGTGCGGTTCGAGGAGGTTACTGCCTCGACCCAGGCGACGGCCCTCGAGTTGGCGGCCGCGGGCACGCCCGAGTGGACCGTCGTCGCCGCCGGCCATCAGACCGAGGGCCGCGGCCGCCTTGGGCGCACGTGGCTCGATCGGCCCGGCCGGGCCCTCATGTTCTCGTTCGTGCTGCGACCGGAGCTCGATCCGGCATCGGGCGGGCTGCTCACGCTCCTGGCGGGCACGGCGATGGCGCAGGCATGCTTCGAGCTCGCCGACCGGCGCGCCGCGTGCAAGTGGCCGAACGACATCCTGGTGGCGGGTCGCAAGGCCGGGGGGATCCTGGCGGAGTCCCGCCTCGACGGCGTCCGGTTCGAGCACGTGGTGATCGGCGTCGGCGTGAACCTCGGGGCCCCGCCCCCCGACCTTCCCGATGCCGGAGCCGTCGCGGCCGAGGACGACGAGCTGCTCGGGACGTTCCTGTCCGCGTTCGTCCGCGGCTACGAGCCGGCGCACCCGGCGTTCGCGGGGAGCGTGATCGCCGCCTACCGGGAGGTCTGCGCGACGCTGGGGACCCGCGTCCGGGCCACGACGGCGGCCGGGGCGATCGTCGAGGGCGAGGCCGTGGACCTGGACGAGCGCGGCGGACTGGTCGTGCACACCACGGCGGGCGACGAGGTCGTGCGGTTCGGGGAGGTCGAGCACCTGGAGTAGGATGCGCTCGTGCCGTTCCCCCGCAAGCTTCTCATCGAGAACGAGCAGCTGGTCCTCGAGCTGCGACCACACTGGATCGCTCTGGTGTTGCCGGCGATCGTCACGATCCTCGTGATCGTCGGGTGGTCCCTCGCGGTGTCCTACGGCCCCGACAGCGGAACGGGCCGCGACGTCACACTGTGGGGCGCGACCGCGATCGCGATCTTCGTCCTGATCTGGTTCCCGGTACGCAGATTCGTCGCGTGGGTGACGTCGTACTTCGTCGTGACGTCCGACCGGGTCATCCACCGCGAGGGGTGGATCGCGAAGCGCTCGATGGAGATCCCCCTCGAGGCGATCAACGACGTGCGCTTCCACCAGCGGGTGTTCGAACGGATGATCGGCGCCGGCGACCTCATCATCAGCTCGGCCAGCGAGTTCGGACGCGAGGTGTTCGGCGACATCCGCAACCCCGAGCACGTCCAGAAGACGATCTACCAGCAGAGCGAGCTCAACAAGGACCGGATGTACCGAGGGGTCGGGCGCGACTCGGCGCCCGCGGGGCAGCCCTCGGTCACATCGGGCGCGACGACGCCCGCCATGCCGCCGGCCTCCGCCTCCACCACGGGCGAGCTCGAACGCCTGGCCGAGCTGCGGAACAAGGGCGTGCTGACGGAGGACGAGTTCCAGACCCAGAAGAAGAAGATCCTCGGGGGGTAGACTCGGGGCCCGGTCGACAGCGAGACGACGGCATGGACACCCTGAACCGATCGGTAGCGCGGACACCACCGGCGACGAGGATCGAGATCGTCGGGTACGTCCTGGTTGCCGTCGGCTACGTCGTGATGACGCTCGGGATCCTCGAGATCGGCGGGTTGTTCAACATCGGGATCGGGTTCGCAGTCGCGTGGGCGGGCTGCGTGCTGATGTTCCTCGGCGAGGAGCGTCGCGAGTTCGACGAGGAGGCCGAGTTCCGCAGGGAGCTCGAGGAGCTCTGAGCTCCCGCGTCGAACAGCGAGGTCCGCGGCTCGGATGGGACAATCGCTCCGTGGAACCGAGGGTCGCCGTGGTCGGCGTGGGACACGCGGGGTTCGCGCCCGTCACCGCCGGGGTCTCCTACAAGGAGCTGATGTTCGAGGCGGCGCAGCGCGCCTACCACGACGCGGGCGTCCATCCGCGGACCGAGATCGACTCCTTCGTCTGCTGCTCGGAGGACTTCCTCGAGGGCACGTCGATCTTCGACGAGTACGTGCCCGACCAGCTCGGCGCGATGCAGCGGCCCGTCCAGACGGTCGCCGCGGACGGGCTGTTCGGCGTGGCGACGGCGATGATGCTGATCCGCTCGGGCCTCGCGACGATCGTCGCCGTCGAGGCGCACAGCAAGGTCTCCGACGTCCGAACGCTCGGCGCGATCGAGGCGTTCGCGCTCGACCCGGTGCTGAACCGCCCGCTGCGTTTCCCGACGCTCGCGATCGCCGGGCTCGACATGAACGCGTTCCTCGAACGCACCGGGCTGTCCGAGGAGCACTGCTCGATCGTCGCCGCCAAGAACCGCTCGAACGCGCTCGACAACCCGCGTGCGGCCTATCCTGCCGATCTCACGGCCGACGCCGTGGACGACTCGAGCCCCGTCGCGTGGCCGCTGAAGGCGCTCGAGGTCGCCGAACGCGCCGACGGCTGCGTCGTCGTCGTGCTCGCCGCCGAGGACCGCGCGCGCGAGCTCACCGAGGGGCCTGTGTGGCTGCTCGGGGCCGGCTGGTCCTCGGGGAGCCCGTCCCTGGAGAGCCGGACGTGGGGCGAGACCGAGCCGGTGACCCGGGCCGCCGAGTCCGCGTACCGTCAGGCCGAGATCATCGACCCGCAGGAGGAGATCGACCTGGTCGAGGCCGATGACACCTTCGCGTACAAGGAGCTGCTGCACGTGGAAGCGCTCGGGCTGGGCGAGGCGTCGGAGCTCGCGCAGCTGCTCGAGGAGGGCGAGCTCGAGCCGGGTGGGGACCTCCCGGTGAACGTCTCCGGCGGCTCGCTCGGGCAGGGGAACCTGTTCGAGGCGAACGGACTCGTTCGGCTGCTGGAATGCGTCGAGCAGCTCCGCGACGAGGCCGGCGAACGCCAGGTCGACGAGGCGTACGTGGCGGTCGCGCAGTCCGCGCGCAGCGCGCCGTCGACGTCGGCCGCGGTCGTCGTCCTCGCGAACGACGAGGGGGCGGGCGGGTGAAGCTCCGGGCCGTCGACCACGTCTGGTTCTGGGTGACCGACATGGATCGGTCGGTGCGCTTCTACGAGGAGCAGCTCGGGCTCGGGCTGCGGGTCAGGCACGGCGACGAATGGGCCGAGCTCGAGGCGGGCCCGATCCACATCGGGCTCCACGGCGCGCGCAGCGAGGGCAACGCGCCGCACGGCGGCACCGCCGTGTTCCGCGTGGACGACCTCGACCTCGCGAAGACCGCGCTCGAGCAGCGCGGCGTGGCATTCCACGAGCACCTCGGCGAGGTGCCGGGCATCGCGCGCTACGCATCGTTCGACGACCCGGACGGCAACTCGATGCAGTTGATCGAGTACGTCGCGGGGGAGGGCTAGATGGCCAGGCGGGTCGCGGTCGTGGGTGCGGGGATGACCAGATTCGTCCGGCGCGCGCGGGAGACCGGCAAGGAGCTGGCGTGGGAGGCCTCGCGCGAGGCGCTCGCGTCCTGCGAGCTCCCGCTGGATCGGATCGACGCGGTGTGCCTGACCAGCGCCCCCGACGCGTTCGACGGCGTGCATATGAAGGGCGAGTACCTGTCGGACGGGGCGGGTGCGTTCGGCCGGCCCTTCATCCGGACGTACGTGGGCGGCGGCAGCGGCGTGTTCACGGCGATCCAGGCGTACTACACCGTCGCCAGCGGGATGGCCGATGTCGTGCTCGCGGTGGCCGAGGAGAAGATGTCGTCGACGCAGCCGCACCCGCAGGGCGCCTTCCTGACGATCTTCGACAACATCCTCGAGCGCCCGCTGGGCCCGAATCTACTGTGGATCTTCGCGCTCGAGATGAACCGCTACATGACCGTGCACGGCATCGACAAGCGAGACATCGCCGCCGTCGCGGTGAAGAACAAGCGGAACGCGGCCGACCACCCGGCGGCGCTCCTCGGCCAGGCCGACATCACGATCGAGGACGTGCTCGCCTCCGAGACGCTCGCGTGGCCGGTGCAGCGCCTTGACGTCTCGCCGATCAGCGACGGCGCCGTCGCGATCGTAGTGGCGAGCGAGGAGGCCGCGAAGCAGATCACGAGCGACCCGGTCTGGATCCAGGGGGTCGGGTGGAACCTCGACACCGCCTACTGGACCAACCGCGACCTCGTGTTCCCGGACTACGTCGCGAACGCGGCTCGCATGGCCTACGGGATGGCCGGCGTGACCGAGCCGCGCAAGCAGATCCACGTCGCCGAGCCCTACGACCCCTTCGACTACAAGGAGCTGCACCACCTCGAGGGCCTGCTGCTGTTCGACAGGGGCAAGGCGCCCGAGGCGGCCCGCGACGGCGTCCTCGACCGCAAGGGGGATCTGCCCTCGTGCCCGAGCGGTGGCCTCCTCGGCGTCGGCAACCCGATCGCGGCGGCCGGCCTCATGAAGATCGCCGAGCTCTTCTGGCAGCTCCGCGGGGAGGCGGGCGCCCGCCAGGTTCCGGGCCCACCCGAACGAGGCGTCGCGCAGGCCTGGGGCGACCTCATGCAGGTGGGGACGGTCGTGGTGATGGGTCGCGAGGGCGGTCCGCCGACGACGGCGACGCGGCTCGAGACGCCGCCCGCCGCGACGCCGGCGACGTCGCTCTCGGAGGCCGAGTTCCGCTCGGCCACGGGCGCCGTCGAGGACGAGATCGGCGCACGCTACGCCTGGGATGCGGGCGTCGCGATCGGCCGGTTCCTCGACGGCCTCCGCGAGGGCAAGATCCTCGGCCGGGAGTGCCGCGTGTGCCATCGGGTGCTCGTGCCACCCCGGATGTTCTGCGAGCGCGACTTCCGCGGAACCGACGCCTGGGTGCAGGTCGAGCACACCGGCGTGGTGCAGACGTTCTCGATCTGCAACGTGCGGTGGGACATGCAACCCCTCGAGGAGCCCGAGCTTCCCGCGGTGATCGCGATCGACGGCTCGGACGGCGGGTTCCTGCACACGCTCGGCGAGGTCGAACCCGGCGAGGTCACGATCGGGATGAAGGTGGAGGCCGTGTGGAAGCCGGTGGGCGAGCGCACCGGCTCGATCCTCGACATCGCCCACTTCCGGCCGCGGCAGGAGGATCCGGGGGGCTCAAGGAGCGAGCGCGAACGCGCGGGCGATAGCCCCCCGGGAGAGGGAGACGGCTGATGCTCGAGAGGATCGTGCGTCCCGAAGAGATCCGGCGGTGGGAGGGGGACCTGCCCGTCCGCCACCGCTACACACCGGGTGTCGCCGGCGACGCGTTCTTCACGACGCTCAAGGAGCGCGGCGTGCTGCTCGGCTCGCGGTGCGAGAGCTGCGCGTACACCTACGTGCCGGCCCGCCTGTTCTGTGAGCGATGCTTCTCGGAGCTCTCGGCCGACACCGAGGTCGGCCCCGGCGGCGAGCTCGTGTCGTTCACGATCGTGTTCCTGGGGATCGAGGGGCAGCCGCTCGAGCGCCCCGAGACCCTCGGCGCCGTCCGTCTCGATGACGCGGACGGGGTCCTGATCCATCGCGTCGAGCCGGGCGAGGAGCCGCTGGAGATCGGCGAACGCGTCGAGGTGGTCGTCGAACCGGGACCCAAGCGAACCGGATCGATCCTCGATATCGCGGGCTTCAGGGTCGTCGAGGCCTAGAGCGTCGCCCGGCTCGATCTATCGAGCGGTGACCGGGGCGCGCTCAGCTCGTCGCCTTCTTCACGAGCGCGCCGATCTTCTTCTCGTCGGCGGCGGTCAACTTCGTCAGCGCGTAGGAGGTCGGCCACATGGCGCCCTCGTCGAGGTTCGCCGCTTCCTCGAAGCCGAACGTCGCGTACCTCGACTTGAACTTGTCCGCGCTCTTGAAGAAACAGACGACCTTGTCGTCCTTCGCGTACGCGGGCATCCCGTACCAGGTCTTGGGCGAAAGGCTCGGCGCGCTCGTCGTGATGATCTCGTGGAGCCGCTCCGCCATGGTGCGGTCCGATTCCGGCATCTCGGCGATCTTCTCGAGCACGGCTGCTTCGTCTTCCGCCTTGGTCCGGGCCGCCTTCCGCTCCTTGACGAGCTCCTTCATCGCGGCTCGTTCCTCGGCCGTGATCCCCGCGGTCTTCGTCTTGGTGGCGGTCGTGCTCTTGGCCGGACGCCGCGTGCTCTTCTTTGCCGTCTTGCTCTCAGCCATCACGAAGCACCTCCTTTGCGCTCGAGTTCCTCCTGGTCCTGGAGAAGCCCGAGGACGTTGCCGTCCGGGTCGATGATGGTAGCCACGAAGCGCCCGCCACCGACATCGTGCGCCGGCTCATTCACGGTGGCACCCGCTGCGGTCACCTGCGCGAGCTTTGCCTCGATGTCGAACACGTGCCAGTAGGCAACAGGACTCGTCATGCCCTGCGGTCCACCGCCAGGCACCAGCCCGATGTGCTGGCCCTCGGCATCGAAGCCGACGTAGTAATCCCCGTCGGTCTGCGGTTCGATGCCGAGCAGCGCCACGTACACCTCCTTGGCGGTCGCCAGGTCGGACACGGGATGCAGTGCGGTCTTGATCCCCTCGGTGGATGAGCCGGTCATGTTCACTCCTCTCGTCGTGCTGATCTCGATCCCCCTCATGCTAGGTGCGGATCGGTGGCGCGCGCTTCTCGATTCCTGATCGCTTCCGTCTCCCGACGTCACACGTCGATGCCCGAGACGACGTGTGGCACGTATGGCTCCTCGAGCCGGGCGATCTCGTCCCCGGTCAGCACCAGCCGCTCGGCGGCGAGCGCGTCCGCGATGTGTTCGGCCTTCGTCGCACCGACGATCGGCCCCGTCACGCCCGGCTTGTGGAACAGCCACGCGAGCGCCACCTGTGCACGTGGCACGCCACGCTCGGCCGCGATCTCCGCCACGCGCTCGATCACCGCGAAGTCGACGTCCGGCGTGTAGAGGCTGTCGCCGAACGCGTCCGTCTTCGCCCGCGTCGTCAACCGCTCGCCCTGCCTCGTCCGGGTCCCCGCCAGCAGGCCTCGTGCGAGCGGGCTCCACGGCAGGACGGCGACCCCTTGATCGATGCACAGCGGGATCATCTCGCGCTCCTCTTCTCGGTAGACGAGGTTGTAGTGGTTCTGCATCGACACGAACCGGGTGGTCGCCACGTGCTGCGCCTTGGCGAACTGCCACGCATACATGCTGCTCGCGCCGATGTAGCGAGCCTTCCCCGCCTTCACGACGTCGTGCAGCGCCTCCATCGTCTCCTCGATCGGCGTGAGCGGGTCCCACCGATGGATCTGATACAGGTCGACGTGATCGAGCCCGAGTCGCTCGAGCGAGGCGTCGATCGAGGCGAGGATGTGCTTGCGCGAGAGACCCCGGCCGTTCTCCCCCGGCATCGTCTGGAAGTACACCTTCGTGGCGACGACGTACTCTTCACGCATCCCGAAGAGCTTCGTCAGCAATCGGCCGGTGACGACCTCGCTGCGGCCACCGTTGTAGCCGTCGGCCGTGTCGAAGAACGTGACCCCGCCCTCGACGGCGCGCCGCACGATCGGCTCGGCCTCAATCTCGTCGAGCGCCCACGCCCGGCTCTCGTGCTTGCCGTAGCCCATCATCCCGAGGCAGATCCGTGATACGCGCAGCCCCGTGGTGCCCAGGTTCACGTGGTCCATCGCATCTCCTTTTCGAACGTCCCGGCATGACGATCGGAGACGTGTCGGTTCGTGTCTGGTCCCAGCGTTCGCGGATCTCGCTTCAGCAGCTCACGTGCCGCCGGTGCAGGGAGGGTCTCGATCGGCGGGATGGTTCACGTGAGCTCCTGGATGCGGATCAGGTTGCCCGCGGGATCGCGGACGGCGCAGTCGCGAACGCCGTACGGCTGGTCGATCGGCTCCTGGACGATCTCGGCGTCGCCCGCCTGCAACCGCTCGAAGGCGCCCTCCAAGTCCTTCGTCGCCAGGTTGACGCTGGCGAAGGTCCCCTTGGCCATCATCTCGGCGATGGTGCGGCCCTCGTCCTCGGTGATACCGGGGGTGGCGGCCGGCGGATACAGGACGATGGATGTGTCGGGCTGGTCGGCGGGGCCGACCGTGATCCAGTGCAGTCCGCCGTATTCGACGTCGTTGCGGACCTCGAACCCCAGCGTGTCGCGATAGAAGGCCATGGATGCGTCCGGATCGACGTGCGGGAGGAAGCTCGCGTGAATGGTTATGTCCATGCCCTCACACTAGCTGGGGCTCGGTCGCGGGCGCTTCTCGATTCCTGACCGGTCTGGTCACCTGTTTCGCCACGCACGGTGGCATCCCCGCCATCGCACCCGTCTCCTGGCGCCGGTAGGCGCTGGGTGGCGTCCCGACCAGTTCGGTGAACCGAGTGCTGAAGGTGCCCAACGACGAGCAGCCGACCTCGAAACAGACCTCGGTGACGCTCAGGTCGCCGCGACGCAGCAGCGCCATCGCGCGCTCGATGCGCCGCGTCATCAGGTAGCCGTACGGCGATTCGCCGTAGGCGAGCCGGAACTGTCTGCTGAGGTGCCCGGCCGACATGTGCGCCCCGCGGGCGAGGGCCTCGACGTCCAGCGGCTGCGCGTACTCGCGGTCGATGCGGTCGCGGACGCGGCGCAGAACCGCGAGGTCGCGCAGGTGCTGCGCCGAGGCGGGTCTGTTGGTCACCAGCCAGATGGTACCGTCGCGCCGGCGGCATCCTTTGCCGGGGTCGCGTCATCCGGCGCCCGTATGCTCTCGGGATGGCGACCTTGACGTGTGAGCGGTGCGGGCTCCCTCTGCCGGACGAGGCCCGCTTCTGCCCGAACTGCGGCTATCCGGTGGGTGCCCCGCCGCCGGAGGAACGCAAGTTCGTCACGGTGATCTTCGTCGACCTCGTGGGGTCGACCCTGCTGTCCAGCCAGATCGATCCCGAACGCTACCGAGAGGTCCTCACTCGGTACTACCGCATGGTGGCCGACGAACTCGAGTCGCTCCGCGGCCGCGCATACAACTTCGCCGGGGACGCGGTCGTCGGGGTCTTCGGCCTGCAACAAACGCACGACGACGACGCGCTCCGCGCCGTTCGGGCCGGCCTGGGGTTGGTCGACCGCGTCGGTCGCCTCGGCGAGGAGATCGGGCTACCCGTCCCCCTCCGGATCCGCGTCGGGATCCATACCGGTCCGGTCGCGATCGGCAGCGAGGCGTCCGAGCAGGGTCTGCTGTACGGCGCCACCGTCAACATGGCGGCGCGGCTCCAGCAGGCGGCCGACCCGGGGACGGTGCTCGTCTCGGAGACGACCTACCTCCTCTCCCTGTCGCAGGTCCAGTACGGCCCGATGCTCGAGGTCGAGGCGAAGGGGTTCGAGGATGAGGCTCGTGCGTGGCCGGTCGCGGCGCTCAATCCCGGCTCGGGGCGCCGAACGATCCCGCTCGTGAACCGCAAGCGCGAGCTCCGGCTGCTGCAGGACGCGTTCGACGGCGCGCGGGAGACGCGCCGCGGGCACCTGGTGACGCTGTTCGGTGAGCCGGGGATCGGCAAGAGCCGGGTGGTCGACGAGTTCGTGGCCGGTCTGCCGGACGACACCAAGGTGCTGATGGGTCGCGCGAGCCCCTTCGAGGAGGATGTGACCTTCGGCCCGCTCGCGCAGATCCTCCTGCACGAGATGGGGGAGGCGGCACACGCGCCTCCCGAGGCGCTCCGCGCGCGGCTCGAACAGATCGTTCTGGAGTGCACCCCGCCCGACGAGGCGAAGCAGATCGTCGAGCGCCTGTGCATCGCGCTCGGGATCGCCGGCGAGGCGCGCGACGAGAAGCGCTACCGAGTGGCCGAGATCCGGTCGGGGCTGCTGGCGCTCCTGCGCGGATTCTCCAGCCGGGGACCGGTGGTCCTGGTGCTCGAGGACCTGCAGGCGGCGCAGGCGCCGATGCTCGAGCTGGTCGAGGAGCTGGTGCGCGAGGCCGACGGCATCGCGTTGCTCGTGATCTGCGCCGCCCGGTACACGCTGCTCGACGACCGACCCGGCTGGGGAGGAGGGCGCGGGAACTCGGTCAACCTCTACCTGGAGACGCTCTCGCTGGACGACTCGGCGCAGCTCGCGCGGGACGCGGGCGAGGGCCTCGACGCGGCGACCGCCCAGCGGATCGCGCAGCACGCCGGCGGGAACCCGTTCTTCATCATCGAGACGACGGGGATGCTGCTGCACCAGGGGGAAGGGCTCCCTGCCGATACCGGCCCGCTGCCGCCGGCGCTGCTGCCGCCGACCGTGCAAGCGGTGATCGCGGCCCGGATCGATCACCTCTCACCCGAGGGCCGAGATCTGATCCGCAAGGCCTCGGTGTTCGCCCGCTCGTCGTTCACCCTCGCCGAGCTCGACCTGATCGCCGACCCGATCGGCGAGGCGCTCGGCCGGCTCGAGGAGGAGGAGCTGCTCGAACGCGACGGCGATCGCGCGGACGTCTGGCGCTTCAGCCACGGCATGGTGCGCGACGTCGCCTACGAGAGCCTTCCCAAGCGCGAGCGCCAGCGTCTGCACCTGTTGGTCGCCGAGGGGCTGTCCGGCAACCCCGAGATGGCCGCCCGCCGCCCGCGCGCGATCGCGTTCCATCTGGAGCAGGCGGCGCTCGCCGCGCTGGACCTCAACCCGCGCGACCGAACGCTCGCCGAACGCGCGGTCGACGCCCTGGCTCGCGCCGGCGACATCGCCCGCGAGGGGCCGAACATGAAGGCGGCCGAGGAGGACTACCGCCGCGCGCTCGAGCTCGCCGGCCCCGAGCGAGCGTGGGGGCTCCGCGAGGCGCGGATCCTCGCGAGCCTCGGGGAGATCCGTTACTGGCTCGGCGAATTCGAACCCGCCGTCCCGGTGCTCGAACGCGCGCTGAAGCTCGGCGACGGCGACCTCGCGATCCGGGCGCAGGCCTCGCGCTTCCTCGGAGACATCGAGCTCTCGATCCTGGGGGACGCCAAGCGCGCCGCCGAGCTGCTCGAAGACGCGCTCGAGGCGGCGCGCGGGCTCGGAGATCCCTGGACGCTGGCGCGGACGCTGCTCGTCGCCGCGTGGGCGCCCTACTTCCGGCGGGACACCGAGGGTGCGCGCGCGATGTTCCGGGAGGCGCTCGAGAAGGCGCGCGCGAACCCGGAGGGCGACCGGTGGTCCGAGGCTCGGTCGCTCGTGGGGCTCTCCACGCTCGAAAGCGACGGGGGCGACGAGGAGGGCTCGCTCCGGCTCGCGGCCGAGGCGCTCGTCGTGGCCGAGGCGAGCGGCGACCGGTTCTCGATCGCGGTCGCCCACGAGGCGGTCGGCGGCACGTTGCGCCGGATGATGCGGCTCGAGGATGCGGAGGAGCACATGGATCGCGCGGTCGACGCCTTCCGCAAGCTCGGCGCCCGCTGGGAGCTCGCGAGCGCCCTCACGTCCCGAGGCATCGCGCGACGGCTCGCGGGCCGGACCCAGGACGCGGTGAAGGACCTGTGGGAGGCATACCGCATCTGCCGTGAGCTGAAGGAGCGGAGCATCATCACCTGGACGGCCAGCGCGCTCGCCCGGGCGCTCCTCAACGCGGGCGACCCGGGAGCGGCCCGCCGTGTGCTGGAGGAGACCGCGTCGGTCGCCTCCGAGCAGACCGCCGCCACCGAGGACTGGCTCGACTACGCCGACGTCGAGATCATGCTCGCCGAGCGCGAGCGGGAGGCGGCGCTGGAGCGCGCGCTCTCGATCCTGCGTTACGAGCGGGGAGAAGGATCTCGAAAAGACGTGGCCGCGCGGGTGTGGTGGATCTCGCAGGTGTTCGGCGATGATGCCGCCGGGGGCGAGGAGGAGGTCGGGCGCGCCAGGGAGCTGCTCGAGCGCACGAAGATGCTCCAGGCCTTCCGCGAGGCGGAGCTGGTCACCAGCCGCTCGGCGATTTCGCAGGCCTGACGGCTAGGCTTCGAGCCGGTGGACTTCGATCTCACGCCCGAACAGGAAGAGCTCCGCTCCGCGGTGCGCGCGTTCGCCGAGGACGTGGTGGCGCCCGCGGCGGCCGAGGCCGACGAGCGTGAGGAGTTCCCCACCGAGATCGTGAAGCGCGCCGCGGAGCTCGGGCTGTTCGGCATCCCGTTCCCCGAGGAGGTCGGCGGGCAGGGGGGCGACCTGCTCTCGTTCTGCCTGTGTCTCGAGGAGATCGGGCGGTACGACTCGTCGCTCGCGATCACGCTCGAGGCCGCGGTCGGCCTGGCGGCGAACCCGCTGTTCCGGTACGGCACCGATGAGCAGCGGGAGCGATGGCTCGTGCCGATGGCACGAGGCGAGGCGATCGGCGCCTTCGCGCTCACCGAGCCGGGCGGAGGCTCGGATGCCCGTGCGATCAGGACGACGGCCAAGGCCGTCGGCGACGAGTGGGTGATCGGCGGCTCGAAGGCGTTCATCACCAACTCGGGGACGCCGCTGACGTCGGTGATCATCGTCGCGGCGCTCGACGAGGCCGCGGAGGACGGCGACGTCTCGACGATCGTCGTGCCGGTCGGGACGCCGGGGCTCACGGTCGGTGCGAGCTACCGCAAGGTCGGCTGGCGCGCGAGCGATACCCACGAGATCTCGTTCGACGGGTGCCGCGTGCCGGCGGACCACCTGCTCGGCGAACGCGGTCGGGGGTACGCGCAGTTCCTCGAGACGCTCGCCGACGGGCGGGTCGCGATCGCGGCGCTGTCGGTCGGGCTCGCGCGGGGATGCCTGGAGGAGAGCGTCCGGTACGCGGGGGAACGGGAAGCGTTCGGGCAGCCGATCGGTGCGTACCAGGCGCTGCAGTTCAAGATCGCCGACATGCGGGTGGGGGTCGAGACGGCGCGGCTCGCGTACCAGCGGGCGGCGTGGCTCCGCGACCGAGGGCGCCCCTTCGCGACCGAGGCGTCGATCGCCAAGCTGTACGCGAGCGAGGTCGCGGTCTCGAGCGCGCGAGAGGCGGTGCAGGTCCACGGCGGGTACGGGTTCGTCGAGGACTTCCCGGTGGCCCGCTTCTACCGCGACGCCAAGGTGCTCGAGATCGGGGAGGGCACCAGCGAGATCCAGCGCGTGCTCATCGCCCGGGCGCTCGGCCTGCCCGGGACCGAGCTGTAGCGTCGCCGGCACGGGTCGGCCAGCGCCCTCAGCGGGCGGAAAAGGCCCGCCCGAGGATGGTTGCAACCGGGGGCTGCAGCGGGCACGGTTGACATCCCTCTCGGCCGTCCGATAGGAAGGGCCTTCCCCAATGGCCGAAAACCACAGCGGTTCAGGCATCGTGTTCCGCCGCGCCCTCGCGGTGGTGGCGGCGCTGGCCCTCCTGACGTCGCTCGCCCAGGTCGCGGTCGCCGAGCCGGGCACCGAGGAGAAGCTCGACGCCGCCAAGGCCGAGTTCGAACAGCTGAAGAGGGAGATCCAGTCGCAGCAGCGGGTCGTAAGCGCGCTGCTGCTCGAGGCCCAGCGCATCGCCGAGCGTCGGGAGGTCGCCTACGGCGAGTGGCAGCGGATCACGGCCAACCTCCACGAGACGAGGGTCGCCCTCGCGGAGGCGCAGGCCGAGTACCAGGGCCTCCGGTCCGATCTCGAGAAGCGTGCCCGGGACGCCTACATCTCGGGTCCCGGGTCGGGTCTGGAGTTCCTGCTGGGCGCGACCTCGATCACGGACCTCTCCCTCCGGATGGAGTACGTGAACGCCCTCAGCCAGGAGGACGCGGACCTCGCGACGAACGTGCAAAACGTCCGCAACATCCTGGCCGCACGAAAAGACGATCAGCAGCAGCTCCAGGAGCGGGCCGCGCGGGCGCTCCAGAAGGTCCAGGAGGCGGAGGCCGCCCTGAAGGCCAAGCTCGCGGAGCAGCAGGACGCGCTCGACGTGCTCAACTCGAAGATGGCCCGGGCAGAGGAGCTCGTCAAGAAGCTCGAGAAGCAGTACCAGCAGGAGCTCGCCTTGCTCACCGGTCTCGATTTCCATGCGGGCACGATCTTCAAGCTCTGCCCCGTCGGTCAGCCCCACGCGCTCTACGACGGGTTCGGCGCGCCGCGGTACGGCGGCGGCTACCACCCACATGCCGGCAACGACCTCATCGCACCGCAGGGGACGCCGATCTATGCCACCTTCGACGGGTACGCCCAAGCCGGCTACAACACGCTGGGCGGCAACGCGGTCAGCGTGTCCGGGGACCTCGGGTACACCTACAACGCCCACATGATGCAACCGGGGCTGACGGGACAAGTCTCGGCGGGCGACGTGATCGGGTACGTCGGAGCGACCGGCGATACCTCCACGCCGCACCTTCATTTCGAATGGCATCCGAACTCGATCCCGTCGAACTGGCTGGTGAGCCCGTACGGCTCTTCGGTGATCGGCGACGCCGTCAACCCGTTTCCTCTCCTCGCCCAGGTGTGCTAGCGTCGCCGCCGACGCCGTTCGTTGGCGTCACGAGATGCCGATCGCGAACTTCGCCGCAACACCACTACCGCGATGACGGCGAGGACGATCAACCCGGCGACGATCGCGATCGTGGTAGCGGATGAGCCACCTCCGGAGGGCTCGGCGCCGGCGGTCGGCGAGGCCGGCTGTCCGGCGACCGAGAGGTAGCCGAGTTCGTCGATGTCCGCGCCGGCCTGCTGGATGCTCGGCAGGTCGTCGGTCTCGAGGGCGTCCCAGCGTTCGCCGGACCTCGACCAGATGATCGAGTGGCTGCCGTGGTCGTTCGCGAGCAGGGGGTACACCAGGACCACGGTCGAACGGATCGCGAGCTTCGCGACATCGCCCGAGGGCTGATAGGTCGCCTCGACCAGGTAGACGTTGCCCACGACGCGCAGCGGGTCGTCCGGATGAGCGGTCGCGCCGGCCAGGGGTTCGACCGTGACCTCGACGGTGCGCTGTCCCTCGGCGTCCACGAAGGACCCCTCGGGCAAGATCAGCGTGACCTGCGCGTCGTCCGTGGTGAAGACCGCCGTCTTGCTCCCGTCGTTCCCTAGCTTCACCGTGAAGGTCCCGGCGGTGGGCTCCTGGTTGGCGGCCGCCAGCTCGGGAGGGGGTTTCACCCACCGATAGGCCGTCGGCGGGGCGAGCCCGTCCAGGAGGGGACGCCTCGCGAGCGGGCTGAGGTGTCCGGACAACAGCGCGGTCGCGGCGTAGATCAGGCCGATCGAGAGGCCGGCGCCCAGCGCGCGCGAACGGACGCTCACGGCAGCGGGTCGAGCGGCTCGATCGGGCTCGTTGCGTAGCGCGGCGGCCAGACCACGGCGTACTCGCCCGGTCCCTGCCACTGCCACACCACACTGCTAGCGAGCACGTTCGCGCCGGCGGTCACCGTCCCGGGCTCGCCGAACCGCAGCCCGCTGCCGTTCGGAAGCGAGCCCTGCGGCAGGTCGACCCCGTTCGCGGCAATCGCAATCGCCGGGGGTGTCGGCCGCGCGGCGGTCGGGAGCACGTCGTGCAGCAGCGCCCAGGCGCCCGAGAAGCCAGCGAGCGCCGCGGCGGTCATCTCGCCGCCGAAGCGTCGGGTGTAGGCGGCCCGTGCCCGTTCGAACAGGGCCCGGCCGTGGGGCGTGAGACCCTGGACGTTCAGCGCGCCGGACGCGGGCTTGTCCGAGGCGAACAGCCCGACCGCGTCCTTTCCGAGTGTGGAGCCGAACGCCGGCATGCAGTAGCTCGAGGACGTCCCGATCCCCACGAGCACGTCGAGGCCCTGCCGCACCATCTCGCGCCGCATCGCGATCGCGTCGTGCAGGTAGGCGGAGACGAACACGACGTCCGGCCGGCTCGCCGCCAGGTCGCGGACGAATGCGTGCATGTTCACGTCCCGCGGGTCGTAGCCGAACCTCCCGACCAGGTGGAGGTCGCGCGAAGCGAGCTCGTCGAGCGCGCCCTGCGCCACCGCGCGTCCGTACGCGTCGTCCACGAGCGTGACCGCGTACGCGAGCTTCGATGGGTCGACGCCGAGCACGGGCGCGTAGTCGTCCGCGACGAAGCCGATCGCGTTGCGGCCAAGGATCGCGCCCGAGGGCGCGACCCGGAACACGAGCTCGCCGGCGCCGCGGCCGGTCATCTCACCCACCGCGCCCGTCTCCCAGAACAGCATGCCCCGGCGCGCGGACGCTTCGGCTGCCGGCTGCGAGATCGTGCTCCCGTAGCTCCCGAACACCACGCGGACCCCGTCGTCGTGGAGATGGGCGATCGCGCCCGGCGCGGCGTCCGCGCCCGGGGTGTCGACGGGGACGAGCTCGATCGGGCGGCCGCCCACCCCACCGTCGGCGTTCACGAGCTGGACGGCAAGCCGCACACCCTGGAACTCGTCGACGCCCCCGGGGCCCTGGGCGCCCGAGAGCGGGTACACCGCACCGATCCTGATCGGCTCGGGCGAGGTGGTCGTGCATGAGACGCCGGCGACCATCGCGAGCGCGAGCACGATCACCGCCGGCCGCCTCATCGGAGCACCACCATCGCGTTCGCGAACGCGTGGGTCGCGGCGGGGACCGTCCAAGTGCCCGAAGCCCACCGCTGCCACCCGAACAGCAGCCCCGCACCGACGTCGACGGGCAGGGCGGCCCACCCGTAAGCGGGGAGATGCACGAGGCCGAACAGGAACGCGGAGCCCACGACGGCGACGGCGACCCCGAACCGTTCGAGCCGCGCATACGCGAGGCGGCGGAACAACGCCTCCTCGGCCACCGCCGCGAGGAGGGACAGCGGCAGCGCCGCCGCGCCCCACGGCGATGGCACCGTGGGGCCGGCTACCCATGCGGCTCCCACCACGGCCGCGACACCGAACCCGAGCCCGATTGCGGGCGACAGGTGCCGACTGGCTCGATCGAGCGGGACGGCGATCGAGGCGAGACCGATCGCCAGGTAGGTGGCGCCCGACAGGAGGACGCGGGTGTGCGGCGTTACCTCCGACAGGGGTCGTAACGCGAGCAAGACCGATCCGACCAGGACCACCACCGTCGCGGCGACCGCGTCGCGATCCGAGGCTTGCCGATCGAGGAGGGCCGCCCGGGCGCTCACGGTTTCACCTCGAACTGGACGATGGCGACGACGCGCGGCCCGAACGGCGCGTGGTCGCTCGCGACGAACTCGACCTGGATCCGGTGCGGCCCAGGCGAGACATCGGGGATGGCCTGCTCGAGGCCTTTCGTCATAGAGATGAGCCGGTCATCCAGGATCACGTGCAGGTGTCCCTCGTTCGGAACGATGTCTGTGGTCGTCACCGGCACGAGCTTCGCATCCTTGAGCTTGACGCGGAGATTCACGGTCGAGCCGTTCACGACCTCGCCAACCCTCGGTTCGGTGATCGAGAGCTTGCCGGTGCTGGTTGGTCGTTGACCCGTCGAGCCGGTTGGGCTCGTCGCATCATCGTCACCGCCGCACGCGGCCAGGACCAGTCCGGCGACGACGATGCTCGCGAAGATCACGCTGCGTTGAAGCCTCACGGTGCCTCCTTCACGAACGTCACCGCCGCCACCACGCGGGGGTCGAACGGGGCGTGGTCGGCGGCGACGAACTCGGCCTGCAAACGGTGAACACCCGGCGCGAGATCGGTGACGTCGATCTCATGCTCCTCCCCCGACGTCATCGACAAGAGGATGCCGTCCAGGAAGACGTGGATGTGACCGGTGTCGGGTTTGAGGTCCGCCGATGTCGCATCGACGAGCGTGCCGTTCCTCACCCGAACCTTCACGTCGAGGGCCTGCCCGGTGACGACCTGCTCGGGCGCGGGCTCGGCGAACGTGATCGTGGCGCTCGAGGAGGGCCGCGGCCCCGTCGGCATCGGCCATAGGAGCGACGGGACGACCACGGAACCGAGAAGTACCAATGGCGCCACTGCAAGCATCGCGATCCCACCCGACCTCGGCAGGCGCGGGAACCCCCGGTCCCGGATCCGGCTCAGCCCGATCCAGGCCAGGACGACCCCGGCGCCGACGAGCGCCGTTGAAACGGACTCGGGCGCGCCTCCACCGTGCGCGAGCATCGTCACGGCTCCGAGGGAAAACGAGCGGCGGTCGCCTGCGGCCTCACGGGACGCTCGCGTCGACGCTGGCCGTGATCTCCTCGCCGCCCGCCGTCCGACCGAGCACCTCGAACTCCCATTCGCCGGACTCGAGGTCCACGGTCGCCGCCCAGTGGCCTGGCTCGAACCGCTCCACGGGGATGGCCACCTGCTCACCGTCTTGCGAGACGCCGGTGACCTCGACCGACTTGACGGCCAGTGCATCACCGCCCGCGTCGAAGAACGTGAAGTGCACCTGCGTAGCGCCCGACGAGCTGTCGACGAGCGTTTGGAGCTGCCGGCCCTGACCGAGATCCGCGTGGGTGATCCCCGGTCCGTTCGCCTTCTGCGTGTGCTCTGCGTGATCCTCACCTTCCGAACCGACCGCCACGGTCGTGAGCAACACTAGGATGAACGCGAGGCCGCCAACGGCCAGGAGGCCGTTCCTCGTGCCGGCCTGTGACTGCGTCGATCTGCCTCGGACCAGCAGGGCAGCGGTCACGACCACGATCCCGATCTCGAGGATGGTGGAAAGCACATCGAGGAAGGCCGCCGGTTCTGCGGTCCCGGGCTCGGGCCCGATCGGCAGGCCCGCCGTCCGCGAGACGATCCAGATCGCCACGACCGCGGCGTTCACGACGAGGCCAACCGCGAGCAACGGTCGAGTGGGCGATACCACGACGCCGAGCGCCCAGAGCGACTGGAACCACGCCACGAGCGAGAAGAACACGCCGAATGCGGCGTACTCTCGGAAGTGCTCGCCCATGACGGCGAAGTGGACGCCCGCCGCCGCGAGCGACGTGACGGCCAGCGCCGAGTACACGGCGGGGATCGGCCACGCCAAGCGCGACCGAGGAGAGTCCTGTACCGATTCCATCTTCGGTTCCTCCATGCAGATCTCTCGCGATGTTGGTCGATCCGAGCAAGGCGATCAGACTGACGGAGGGGACCGTCCGGGCCGAAACGCGACGAAGTCGGAAGCAGCGAAGCCGCCATCGACGGCGACCAGAGGGAGCGTCGCCTGCGGTCGCCACGGCCTGGCACGCGCGGCCGGGGCGGATTCAGCGAAGCACTCGGTGGTGCGGCGGAGCCACGTGGCGATCGCCGCTCCCAAGACCGCGAGCACGACCTGCGCACCCACGCCGAACACCAGGAGCGGGCCGGAGACTAGGTCGTGGAGCAGGGAACCGCTGAGGACCCGCTCGAGGATCTCCTGTCCCACGAACGCACCCGCCTGCGTGACCGCGAGGGCACAGGCCAGTCCGACGAATGATGGCGTCGGCCGCTGGGAGCTTCCCCACGCCCGCGCGACGATCGTGGCGGCCGCCACCGCCGCGAGGATGCAGGCGAGGTGGGCGAGGGCCGAGAGGTAGCCATGGCCCGAGGCCGCCAGTTCGAGCCCGCGCCGATGCGGATCGGGGTAGACGACCGCGTATGTGACGAAATGCCCCAGCACGAGGCTGGCCACGGCAATGCCGAACACCGGGAACCCTTGCGTCTTGTGACCTTCGCGCACGCGCCGCTCTCCGGATCGGTTTGCGCGATTGTACGCTTGACCTCCGACAAGGCTACCCGGAGGCGGGATGCGCGCGGAGGACGTTCGAACGGTTGGGGTCGTCGGGTGCGGCCTCATGGGCTCGGGGATCTCCGAGGTCGTGGCCCGCGCGGGGCAGACCGCCGTCGTGCTCGAGACGAGCGACGAGCTGGTCGAGCGCGGCCGTCGACGGATCGAGACCTCGACGCTCAACGCCGTCGAACGCGGGAGGCTCGACGCCCAGGAGCGCACGGCGGTGCTCGGGCGCATCTCCATGACGACGGACGTGCGCGACCTGGCCGACGTCGACCTCGTGATCGAGGCCGCGACCGAGGATCACGACACGAAGGTCGGGATGTTCCGTCGCCTCGACGAGGTCACCAGGCCGGAGGTGATCCTCGCGAGCAACACGTCGTCGATCCCGATCGCGGACCTCGGCGCCGCGACGTCGCGTCCCGACAGGGTGCTCGGGATGCACTTCTTCAACCCGGTCCCCGTGATGGGGCTCATCGAGCTCGTCAGGGCCATCTCGAGCTCGGACGACACGATGGCGTTCGGACGTGCCTACGGCGTCGTGCTCGGCAAGACCACCGTCGAGTCGCGCGACCGCGCCGGCTTCATCGTGAACGCGCTGCTGATCCCGTACCTGAACGGCGCGATCAGGATGCTCGAGGACGGGTTCGCGACGCGTGAGGACATCGACACGGCGATCCACCTCGGCCTGAACCACCCGATGGGCCCGCTGCAGCTGATCGACCTGATCGGACTCGACACCCACCTGTTCATCGCGGACGTGCTGTTCGAGGAGTTCAAGGAGGCGACGTTCGCGCCGCCGCCGCTGCTGCGCCGGATGGTCACGGCCGGGCGCCTGGGCCGGAAGGCCGGCCGGGGCTTCTACGATTACGAAGGTTGAGTCACGCTCACGTCGCGTCGAGGATCCGCTCGTAGACCTCGAGCGTCATCCTGGCGGTCTCGTCCCACGAGAATCGCTCCGCCTGGAGCCGCCCGGCGGCCGCCAGGCGTTCGGCGAGGGCGACGTCGCGGACCAGCGAAGCGATCGCGGCGGAGATCTCACGCACCGAACGCGGGTTCACACCCAGCGCCGCGTCGCCGGTGACCTCGGGAAGCGCGGACGTCGTCGAGGCCACGACGGGGATCCCGCGGCTCATCGCCTCGAGCACCGGCAGCCCGAATCCCTCGTACACGGACGGGTAGACGAACGCATCGGCCGCCCGGTAGATCGCATCGAGCTCGGCGGGCGCGAGCGCGCCCGTCATGACGATCTCGCCGGGCCCCTCGAGCGCCAGCTCCCGCATCAAGCCCTCGTGGTGCCAGCCGAGCGGACCGGCGAGCACCAGCGCGTGCGGCACACCGGCGGCGGCCACGCGCCGGTACGCGCGGACCAACCGAACCAGGTTCTTCCTCGGCTCGATCGTTCCGACGAACAGGACGTAGGGGGTTCGAACCTTCAGGCGCGCGAGGGCCTCGCCCACGTCGACCTCGCTCGGTGGCAGCGCGGCGGCCTCGGGGACCACGTGCAGCTTGCGCGGGTCGACGTTCGTGCGCGACAGGACGTCCTCGGCGGTCGCGCGCGAGGGCGTCACGATCGCGTCCGCGCGCCGGACGGCCGCGCGCAGGCCGAGCCGGTACATGATCCGCCACGCCCTCGGGAACAGGTTCGGGTAGCGGTCGAATGCCAGGTCGTGGACCGTGACGACCAGGCGCTGGCCGTGGGCGCTTGGGGGGACGGCCGAGCCGCTCATCGCGTGCATGAGGTCGGCGGAGCCGATCGCCACCGGGAGCGCGGGTCGGGCCGTGAGGTTCCACCGCGGGTACAGGCTGCGGATCGAGGCGGGCAGCTCCGCCTGCGCGAAGCCGTCCATCCACGGTTCCGAGGGCCGTGGGAACGCGAAGCGCGCGTGGAACAGCGTCACCTCGAGCGAAGGATCGCGGGCTGCGAGCGCGGGCACCAGGTTCCGGATGTAGGTCCCGACGCCGCCCGGCACGGTGAAGAACAGCTGATCGACGTGGGCGGCGACCCTCATCGCGAGGCCTCCACGCACGAGCAGCCGTTCGGCCCGACCGTCGCCGCGTGCTCGGTCCCGGGCTCGATGTCGAGGCGGTCGCCCGGCGCGAGCTCGACGTCGTCGTCGTCGAGGTGGAACGTGATCGAGCCGCCGAGGCAGAACAGCACCTTGTGGAGGCCGTGGGCGTGCGGCCCGTATGCCTCGCCGGGTCCGTTGCCCCACGATCTCGGCGCCGAGCACCCCTCGGCCCGGAACGCCTCGAGCGCGGCATCGCGTCCGCTGACCGCGGACGCGGTCTTCGATGCGGTCATCTACCCCGCGTCGCCGCGTCCCGCCTGCGGCGGGACGCCCCGGCGGGCGAAGGGCACATCTCCGAAGCGCCGCCAGGGTGCATCCGCGTGGTGCCGGGCCTGCAACGCGCCGAACCCCGTCGAGTCGATGCGGCCGGCGAGGACCCACGGGTGGGGATGCGGGCTCTCCTGCGCGAAGTAGCGTTCGAGCGCTCGGATGATCGCTTGCTCCTCGTCGGGCGAGAGGTCCGGGGGCAGCTCGAAGCGGCGGTCGTCGCTCACGCCCGGCTCACCCTTCCGCTCGGCCCTCGGCTCACAGGGGGATGTTCCCGTGCTTGCGCGCCGGGACGGTCTCGCGCTTGGTCGAGAGCATCCGGAGCGCCTTGATCAGGCGCGGCCTCGTCTCGGCGGGTTCGATCACGTCGTCGATGAATCCGCGTTCGGCCGCGATGTACGGCGTCGCGAACTTGTCCTGGTACTGCTGGATCAGCTCGGCGCGCGCCGTGACCGGGTCCTCGGCCTTCTCGATCTGCTTGCGGAAGACGACGTTCACCGCGCCCTCCGGTCCCATCACCGCGATCTCGGCGGTCGGCCACGCGAACGAGACGTCCGCGCGTAGGTGCTTCGAGTTCATCACGAGGTACGCGCCCCCGTAGGCCTTGCGCGTGATGACGGTGAGCCGAGGCACCGTCGCCTCGGTGAACGCGTACAGCAGCTTGGCGCCGTGACGGATGATCCCCTGGTACTCCTGGTCGGTGCCCGGGAGGAACCCAGGCACGTCGACGAACGTGACGATCGGGATGTTGAACGCGTCGCACGTACGAACGAACCGCGCGGCCTTCTCGGACGCATCGATGTTGAGCGTTCCGGCGAGCACCTTGGGCTGGTTCGCCACCACGCCGACCGCGCGGCCGTCCAGCCTCGCGAAGCCCGTCACCACGTTCATCGCCCAGAACGGGAAGACCTCGAAGAAGTCACCGTCGTCCACGATGCGGCGGATCACCTCGTGCATGTCGTACGGCTCCCGCGCCGAATCGGGGATCACGTGGGTCAGGCCCTCGTCGTGGCGATCGGGATCGTCGACCGGCGCGAACGCCGGTGCGTCCTCCAGGTTGTTCGACGGGAGGTACGACAGGAGGTGGCGCACCATCGCGAGGCACTCCTCCTCGTCCTGGCTCACGAACGACGCGACCCCGGAGCGGCTCGCGTGCGTCATCGCGCCCCCGAGCTCCTCGAACGTGACCTCTTCCCCGGTCACGGCCTTGATCACGTCGGGACCGGTGATGAACATATGCGAGGTCTCGCGGACCATGAACGTGAAGTCGGTGATGGCGGGGGAGTAGACGGCGCCCCCGGCGCACGGTCCCATGACCACGCTGATCTGCGGGATCACGCCCGAGGCGCGCACGTTGCGCTCGAACACGTAGCCGTAACCGGCGAGGCTCGCGGCGCCCTCCTGGATCCGAGCCCCGCCCGAGTCGTTGATCTGGATGAACGGAGCGCCGGTCGACATCGCCAGGTCCTGGACCTTGCAGATCTTCTGCGCGTGGATCTCACCGAGCGAGCCACCGAACACCGTGAAGTCTTGCGAGGCGACGAAGACCCTCCGCCCGTCCACGGTGCCGTAGCCGGTGATGACGCCGTCGCCGGCGGGGCGGTTGCGTTCGATCCCGAAGTCATGCGAACGGTGGACGGCGAAGGGGTCGGTCTCCTGGAAGGAATCCCGGTCGACCAGCAGCTCGACGCGCTCGCGGGCCGTCAGCTTGCCCTTCTCGTGCTGCTTGCGGACGGCGTCTTTCCGGGAACCGTCGAGCAGGGCGGCCCGGCGCTTGCGGAGCTCCTCGATGCGGTCCTCGACCGTGCGCACCGAAGGCTGGGGAAGATCCTGCGTCCTGGCCATGATCCTCCGGAGTCTAGCGGAGCGCCCCTTCGGCCCGGCATGCATCGGGCCGGGCTCCGGTGGGCCTACGAGAGGTCGACGCGTCCACCGGTGCGCCAGTAGCGGCCGTGATCACGGTCGAGGAACCCCTCGTCGACGAGGTGGCGGCGGAGCGCGGCGTGGTCGGTGGAGAAGCGTCCGACGATCGCGTTCACGGTCGCCTCGTCGTAGTCCACCCCGGGCTCGAACTCGAGCGCGATCCGTCCGAGCACGATGCGTCGCTTCGACTCCTTGGCGGGCACCTCGGTCAGGTGCCCGTCGCGGAAGAACGCTCTCAGCACGGCCTCCTCCTCCTCGCTCGCCGCACCGAGCGCGAGCCCGGCGTCTCGCGGCGGCCCGACCTGCTCGGCCGCCCGGCGGAGGGTCTCGGCATCGACCCGATAGGTCCGGCGATCGTCCTTCAGGCGGACGATGCCGGCGGCGACGAGGCGGTTCAGATGCTTGCGCAGCCGCGGCAGAGGGAGGTCCAGGGTGTCCGCGAGCTCGGCCGACCCCGCGTCCGAGCGGGCGAGGTGTCCCGCGATCGCCAGCCGCTCGGGGTCGGCGAGGGCGCGCAGGATGTCGTCGGGCGTCTCGGGCATGTCGGTGGCTACTCCTACCATCGCCGGATGCAGGCGACCGCGGAGCTCACGCCCGCCCAGCGCCGAACGCTCGATGGCCTGATCGGTACGGACGAACGGCCGGTGTTCGCGGTCGACGGGGTGCTTCGGGTGCGCGACAGGATCGAAGAGGCGGCTCGCGCGTTCGAGCCGCCGGAGCCGCTGTGGCTCGGCAAGTCCAATCTGAGCGACCTCAACCGCTGCCCGGGATTGTTCGACGCGGTCCGTGCGGGCGAGCGCGCGCCGTTCGCGTTCTCGGCCCGCACGGCGACGGGCCGGCTCGCGCACAAGGCGATCGAGCTCGAGGTGGCGGGTCGTGAGGAGCGCGGACCGCACGATCTCGTCGAGCAGGCGGCCGAGCGGCTGACCGAGGACGGCGCCTTCTCCGCGTACTGGGACGGCCTCGACGCGCTGCGCCGGGACGAGAGCCTGATGGACGCGGCGAAGACCCTCGAGCTGTTCCGCTCGACGATGCCGCCGCTCAGGCGGATGCGGCGCGAGCTCGCGCCCTCCACCGAATGGCACGTGCGCGTCGAGCTCCTGGGGGGGACGGTCGTCCTGTCGGGGCAACTCGACCTGGTCCTCGGTTCGGGACGGGCGGAAGGGACGGTCCGGGCCACGCGGCTCGCGATCGACCTGAAGACGGGACGCGCGTGGCCCGAGCACGCCGAGGACATGCGCTTCTACGCGCTGTTGCTGGGGCTGCGGTTCGGGATCCCACCGTACCGCGTCGCGACGCTGTACCTGGATTCGGGCGAGTGGCAGGCGGAGGACGTCGACGAACGCGTCCTGGACCGCGCCGCGGACCGCGTGATCGAGGCGATCCGCGCCGCGGCGGCCTCCGCCGCCGGCCGCCGGGGGACGCTCGCGCCCGGCCCCTACTGCACGTGGTGCCCGCGCTCGCTCACCTGCCCGTCCAGTGTGGCCCGACAGCCGCCCTGAGGTCGCCGCGGTTCGCCGCACCACCGCGTTGTCGCGTCCGCCGACGCTCGCCTATCGTCGGCCGCACCCACTGACCTCGAACGGAGCGAGCATGGCCAAGGACGTGTACGACGTCGGCGAGATCCCGCCGGTGGGCGAGGTGCCGATCCGCATGCACGCACAGCTGGTCCGGCCCGAACGGTACGGCGAACCCGAGGACGCGATCCGCGACGAGGTGATCGACGTCCCCTCGATCGGTCCCGATGAGGCGCTCGTGATGGTCATGGCGGCTGGCGTCAACTTCAACAACGTCTGGGCCGCTCGCGGCATGCCCGTCGACGTCACCAAGACGCAGGCGCGGTGGGGTGAACCGACCGATTTCCACATCGTCGGTTCGGACGCGGCGGGCGTCGTCTACGCGGTCGGCGAGCGCGTGACGAACGTCCGCCCGGGCGACCGGGTCGTCGTCCACGCGGGCCAGTGGGACCTCGAGGACCCGTGGGTGATCGACGGCAGGGATCCCGGTCTGGCGCCGTCGTTCCGGGTGTGGGGCTACGACACGTGCTGGGGGTCGTTCGCCCAATTCACTAAGGTACAGGCGCATCAGTGCCTGCCCAAGGCCGAGTCGCTCACGTGGGAGGAGGCGGCGGCGCCGACACTCACCGGCGCGACTGCATATCGGATGCTCCACGGCTGGCCGCCGAACACCGTCGAGCAGGGCGACGTCGTCCTCGTCTGGGGCGCCTCCGGCGGCCTCGGGTCGCTGGCGGTCCAGCTCGTGACGCTCGCGGGCGCCAGGGCGGTCGCGGTGGTCTCGTCGGCCGAGAAGGGCGCGTTCGCCGTGGAGCAGGGCGCGGTCGGATTCATCGATCGGACCGCCTTCGACCACTGGGGGACGCCGCCCGCATGGGACGCGCCCGAGTGGAAGACGTGGTTCGACGGCGCGAAGGCGTTCGGGAAGGCGATCTGGGACGTCGTCGGCGAACGCACGAGCCCCAACCTCGTGTTCGAGCACCCGGGACAGGACACGATCCCGACCTCGATCTTCGTCTGCGAGCGCGGCGGCATGGTCGTGATCTGCGCGGGGACGACCGGCTACGACACGATGGTGGACGTCCGGTACCTGTGGTACCTGCAGAAGCGGTACCAGGGCTCCCACCTGTTCAACGACGAGCAGGCGACCGCGTTCAACGACCTCGTGCGCGCGGGCCGCGTGACGACGACGCTCGGACACACGTATGACTACGACGAGTCCGGGCTGGCCCACCGGCTGATGGAGCAGGGCGCCCTCCCCCAGGGCAACGTCGCGGTGCTGATCAACGCGCCGCAACGCGGCCTGACCGATCTTCCCTAGGTCTTCGCGGCCCCGGTGGTCGGCGAAGGCTCCTGGACGAGCTCGACCAGCACGCCGCCCATGCTCGCCGGGTGGACGAACGCGATCGTCGTGCCACGCGAGCCTCCTCGCGGTGTCTCGTCGATCAGTGCGACGCCCTCGGCCCGGAGGCGCCCGAGCGCCTCGGTCACGTTCGCGACGCGGTACCCGAGGTGATGCACGCCCGGGCCGCGCTTGTCGAGGAACCTCCCCACCGGCGTGTCGGACCCGAGCGCCCCGAGCAGCTGCACGTACGACTCGCCCACCGCGAACAGGACCTCCTCGACGCCCTGGTCCCGCATCCGTGCGCGGTGGGTGGGCTCGAGGCCGAACGTGCGCCGGTAGCGTTCGACCTCCTCATCGAGATCCGAGACCGCGATCCCCACGTGGTCGATCTGGGTCAGCATCACGTGCTCCGGCGCTTGCGACGCTGGCTCTCGGCGAGCCTCGGCTGGATCCGTTCCATCAGCTCGTGCGCCTGCTTCACGTGGTAGGCGGGCAGCGTGAGCGCACGGGTCACGGAGGCGACGGCCTGGGCTCGCAGGTCGTCCTCGGGCTTGGTCCCGTCGCCGCGGGACGGATGCAATGCGTAGAACTCGATGATCTCGAGGAACTGCTGGAGCGAGGGTGTCAGGCCGCCGCGTTCGTAGGCGTAGATCGTCTGGCGCGCGGCGGGGAAACCGCCGGCGGCCGCCGCGTCCTGGACAGCCCGATAGCCGGCGGCCCGTCTGAGGCCCCTGAGCATCGCGCCGATCGCCCGCGCGTCCTCCCTGGTCACGGGCTGGAGCTTCTTCCTCGCCATCGCCACGCACGATAGCGGCTGACGGATCCGCGGGCAGCGCTCCACCCTCGTGGACGTCGCGTGGAACCGGCCTTTCGGCGTCCCCCTCTAGGCCGAAGGTCTGATGCACCATTCGGGGCTCGTGCATAGGATGAGGCACGCCGTCGGACATGAATGAGGGGCTGACGTGAAGCAGACGAGCCGATCGACCGCATCCGTGCTCCACGGTTCGGACGTAGCAGCGCAGGGCCGGGCAGACGTCTCCAAAGTCCGCGAGAAGACGCGCAAGCGCCGCCTGGCACGGCTCATCGTCGTGCTGCTGCTGTTCGATGCGTACCTCTGGTACCGCTATCTCACCGACAACCCATTCAAGATGCCGACGCTCGGCCCCGAGGCGATCATCTTCGCCCCGATCGTCCTGATCATGATCATGATCGTCGCGATGATGGCGATGCCGCTGTTCAGCGGCCGATCCCCCCACCAGATCGTGCGGCCGGAGGAGATCGAGGTCGGGTTGGACGAGGTCCGGGGCCTCGACAACCAGGTCGACGAGGTCGGGCGAACGCTCGACGTGTTCCTGGGATACGCGACGTTCCGCGACGAGCTGGGCGGCAACCCCCGTCGCGGGATGCTGTTCGAAGGCCCTCCCGGCACCGGCAAGACCTACCTGGCCAAGGCGATGGCCAAGCAGGCCGGCGTACCGTTCCTGTTCAGCGCCGCGCCCGCGTTCCAGTCGATGTGGTTCGGGATGACCAACGCAAAGATCCGCTCGTTCTTCCGCCGCCTGCGCAAGCTCGCGCGCAAGGAAGGGGGTGCGATCGGGTTCATCGAGGAGATCGACGCGATCGGGGGCGAGCGCGGGGGGATGAACGCGAGCCCGGATCCGACCGGACTCGGGCGCGTGGCATCGTCGTTCATGGGCGCCGGCGGCTCGGGCATGGTGAACGAGCTGCTGATCCAGATGCAGTCCTTCGACCAGCCGCCGTTCGGTGCGCGGTTCAAGGCGCGGATGATCGAGTGGGTGAACGGTTTCCGCAAGCCCGAGCAGCGGATCCCCGCGGCGAAGCCTACGTACAGCAACATCCTGTTGATCGCGGCGACGAACCGAGCCGACAACCTCGACCCGGCGCTGCTCCGGCCGGGGCGCTTCGACCGCCGGCTCTACTTCGACCTCCCGTCGAAGTCGGGCCGTCGCGAGCTGATCGACTTCTTCCTCGACCGCAAGAACCACCACCAAGTGCTCGACGACGACCACACGCGTGAGGACCTGGCCCACGAGACGTTCGGCTACACCCCGGTGATGATCGAGCACCTGCTGGACGAGGCGCTGCTGATGGCGCTCCGCGGCGGGCGCACGGCGATGAACGTGCAGGACATCCATGAGGCCAAGCTGACCGAGGAGCTCGGCTTCAAGCAGCCCGTCACCTACACCGAGACCGACCGCGTCTCGGTCGCCACCCACGAGGCGGGACACGCCACGGTCGCGTACTTCCTCGGAAAGGGCCGGCGCCTCGAGGTGCTCTCGATCATCAAACGGCGGATGGCGCTCGGGCTGCTCGCGCACGGGGACGAGGAGGAGCGCTTCACGCGCACGCGCACCGAGATCGAGTCCGGCGTCGCGATCGCGCTCGGCGGGCTCGTCGCCGAGGAGGTCTTCTTCGGCGAGAGTGGGACCGGTCCCGCTTCCGATCTGCAGCACGCGACGACGCTCGCCGCGCAGATGGTCGGGTCCTTCGGGATGGCGGGCTCGCTCGTGTCGTTCGATGCGATCGCGGAGGGTCCGATCGGATCCAAGAACCTCGTGGGCAAGGTGCTCGCCGACGGCCAGGGCAAGGCACGGGTCGAGGAGATCCTCACCGAGCAGAAGGAGCGGGTCACCAAGCTGCTCGAGGAGAACCGCGACGTGGTGATCGGCCTGCGGGATTCGCTGATCGCCCGGGACGAGCTCGTCGGGGACGAGATCATGCAACAGATCGAGCTCGTGCTCGATTCTCGGAACCCGGCCGCGAGGTAGGTCGGGGCACGGTCCGCGCTGCTCGTCTTCGCCTACGCACCGGGTCCGTGCTCGCGGAACACCGTTGGGCTTCGGCTTCGCTCGACGACGCGCGGACCGCACCCCTCCCACCCCGGCGACGTCCGGCGGTCTCCTTGTAGGGTCGCGGGATGACTACTCCGGCGGATGTGCTGCGGGCGATGTTCGAGCATCATCTGTGGGCTACCGAGACGCTGATCGACCACCTCGACCGACTCCCCCCCGAGCAGCTCGATGCCTCGGTCCCCGGAACGTACGGATCGATGATCGACACGCTCACGCACATGATCGACGGCGATACGCGGTACCTCCTGCGGTTGCGGGATCCCACGCCGCCGCTGGCCGACGATCGGGTCGGGATCGCGCTCACGCAGCTCCGCTCCGAGATGCCGGAGCATCGGCGCCGGTGGGACGTGGCGCTGAACGAACTGGAGGCCGGGGCGCTGCATGCCTCGATCCTCGCGCGGGAGGACTACCCCGACACGGACCCCGCCGAGTCGATGCTGCTGATCCAGGCGATCCACCACGGCAACGACCACCGGACGCAGATCTGCTCGACGCTGGGTGCGCTCGAGCTCCCGCTGCCCGAGATCGACGGTTGGGACTTCTGGGCCGATCGGAACCGCAGCTAGCTTCGATGGATCCGGGGGAGGAGCTCGTCGACGTGGTCGACGACGAGAACGGGGTCGTGGGCGTGGTCCCGCGCAGGATCCTTCGGACCGAGCACCTCCTGCACCGGTGCACGTACGTCTTCGTCCTGAACGCCGCCGAGCGGCTCTACGTCCACAAGCGCACGGACACGAAGGACGCCTACCCCGGGTTCTACGACGTGGTCGCCGGTGGGGTGAACGCCGCCGGCGAGTCCTACGAGGGATGCGCGCGCCGGGAGCTCGAGGAGGAGCTCGGGGTCGCGGCCGAACCCATCTTCCGATTCCTGCACCGGTACGAGGGCCCGAGCGGCCGGGTCTGGGGCGGCGTGTTCGACGTCGTGTGGGACGGCCCGATCGTCTGGCAGCCGAGCGAGGTCGTGTGGGGGGCGTTCGTCCCGTTCGACGAGGTGGATGCGATGATCGCGCGCGAGCCCTTCTGCCCGGACGGGCTCGAGGTCTTCCAGCGGTGGCGGATGGAGGCTTGGCCGGACTGACGCTTGGGCGTCACCCGACGCGACCCGGCCGGACGGCCGGGCGACGTCTTATCCCGTTCCGCGATCCACGAGCGACCCGAGCCGGCGTGCCACTCGACGGCCCGGTATCCGCAGCAGGCGGGCGGCGAGGATCACCATGAGCGCCAGCACGTCGGTCGCCGACGGAGCGGCGGGTGGGCGGGCGGTCGATAGCCCGGCCGTCACGACCGGGCTCGAGACGATCACCATTGGTTCGGCGCCGAGCTCGTAGGGGTATGCCGGAACGATCACCGTCGTCGACCTCGCCGCATCCGCCGCTCGCTCGGAGACGTCTGCACGGCGTTCCGCCGCCTCGAGCCACCCGATCAGGTCGGATATCGGATCCTCGGCCTGCCCCGACGGTAGGTAGTGTCCGAAATGGACGTGCGGCGGCCCGCCGATCGCGTCTCCGGAGTTCCCGCAGTACCCGATCACGTCGCCGACCTCGACCGGGGAGCCGCTGTCGACCGACGAGTTCCAGTCGGACAGGTGCGCGTAGTACCAGTAGCCCCCCTCGGGCAGGAACAGGCGCGCGATCCTGCCGCCCAGCGTGTCCACGTCGAACTCGACGCGCCCCGCGGTCGCGGCCAGGACCGGCGCCCCGTCCCGGCAGAACACGTCCTGGCCCTCGTGGAGATGGAACCCCCCGGCGTACCGCGACGCGTGCCACGAATCGGTCCATGCGGCCGGGCCCTGTACGATGAACGGCCGATACACGCGCCTGGTCGCGACGCCCTTGCTCATCCC
>Ga0126304_10000025_pt1 | contig 33582 bp, 25 predicted proteins | sample Plot25_FD_92538 | JGI IMG/M metagenome (GOLD analysis project Ga0126304, IMG submission 92538) | Serpentine soil microbial communities from UC McLaughlin Reserve, CA, USA - Plot25 | ecosystem: Environmental > Terrestrial > Soil > Grasslands | place: USA: UC McLaughlin Reserve, Lake County... | reverse complement strand
TCCAGAGCGCGCAGCTCCTGCGCGCGACTGAAATTCAAAGCCGCACGGAGCGTGCCGCGGAGCGGGGCGAACTGGAGACCGGGCAGCGCGAGTTCGGCGAGCTGGGCGTGTTCGAAGAGCTGCGTGCCGGCGTCTTCGTGTCTGCGGACAACATGGTCGTGTTGAGTAGCCGACGTGACTGGGCCGGCCGCTCGCTCGATCTGGGCGCACTCGGCTTGTCCCCGGATAGACAGAGCGGCGTGGCCACGGCGATGCAGCAGGCGCGTCAGAACGGACGCGTCGTCTCGCAGTTCTCCATGGACCGAAATGAGCTGGCCATCGTGATGCCGGCTGCGCTCCCGCTCGGACCCGGTGAACTGCGGCTCGATCGCCGCGCCTTGATTCTGCTGCTCTACGATTTGAGCTTCGCCAAATCGGTCAATTCTTTCCGCCTGCGGCAGCAATTTGCCGTCGCTCTCGTGGGCGTACTGGCCGCGGTCTTCGGGCTCGGTGTGGCGCTGCACTTTCTTGTCACGAGGCGAATCGAGTTTCTGCATGGGATCATGGCGCGCTTTGCGGCAGGCGAACCGATCGAGAAGGAGCCGACGCCGAATGCCAGGGGCGCGGACGAAATCTCGCACCTGTATCGCCACTTCAGCGCCATCGCCGCCACCAGCAACCGGGTCAGGCGCTCGTTGCGGACGATCAGCAACTGCAATCAAGCCCTCGTGCATGCCAGCGACGAATCGTCGCTGCTGCATGAGGTCTGCGAAGTCATCGTCCGCGATGGCGGCTATCGGATGGCGTGGGTCGGCATGGCGGATTCAACCGACGATGAGTTCCGGCACGTCGCGCACGCTGGTCCGTGGGACGAGTACGCCTCGTCACACCGGAACGGAGCCACGTTGGCGCTGCCTCTGGACGGTGACGGCCGCCCGCTGGGCAGATTGACCATCGAGGCCGCCGAGGACAGTGGCTTCGACGCGTCGGAACAGGCACTGCTGCGGGAACTCGCCGACGACCTCGCCTTCGGTATCCACGCCTTGCGTACTGCGGCCAATGAACGCCAGGCGGAGCTGGCGCTTCGCGACAGTCAGTCAACGCTGGTCATGGCCATGGACCTGGCCGGACTGGCCCACTGGGAGTTCGACGCGCGCACGAATACCTTCACGCTCGACGAGCGCATCTATACGCAGCTCGGCACGACCGCGGGGCGCGAAGGCGGTGCAACGATGAATGCCGACGACTACGTTCGTCGATTCATTCCGCGCGAGGACCATCACATCATCCGCGACTTCGCCGCAGCCGCACGGGCCGCGACCGAAGCCGGCTACACCGCGCAGTTCGAACATCGCATCCGCCGCGCCGACGGGTCGATCGGCGTCGTGCAGGTCCGCGCGTCGTATGTCAAGGATTCGGCCGGACGCATCGTGAAAGTCCACGGCGCCAATCAGGACATCACCGAGCGCAAGCGCTCCGCAGCGGAAGTCGTCGCGGCCAACGAGCGCTACGCGCGGCAGGAAGCATCGCTGACCATGCTGATGCGCAGTTACGTGCGAGCGCCGGACGATTTCACCACCATCGTGCGCGAGATCACCGAGGTGGTGGCGCGCACGCTCGAGGTCGCGGAAGTCGGCGTGTGGCGTCACGACGATCGCGGCACCTCGACTCGATGTCAGGATCTTCTCGAGTGGCCGCAGATGCGTCACTCGTCGGGCGAGGAATTGACGGAGGATGCCTGTCCGCGTTTCTTCCGATCGATCGCCGAATCGGACGTGATCGCCGCCTACGATGCCATGGCGGATACGCGAACATCCGAACTCGCCGATCGATATCTCCAGCCGCACGGTATCACCTCGATGATGTCCGTCGCGATCCGTTCACCCGGGGTGACCGTCGGCGTACTATCCTGTCACCACCAGGGACCGCCGCGCCGGTGGATGCCCGACGAGCAGGCCTATGCGCTGGCGGTCGCCAACTTGCTGTCGGCGATCACCGCGCAGGTCGAGCGGCAGCGGCTCGAGCTGCAGCTGCGGCAGGCACAGAAGCTGGAGGCGATTGGGCAACTCGCTGGCGGAGTCGCTCATGATTTCAACAACATCCTGACGGTGATCCTCGGCCGCACGCAACAAGCCGCCCACGACCGACGACTGCCGACCGATCTCCAGGAGGCGATTGCGGATATTTCGCAGAACGCCGAACGGGCAACCGCGTTGACGCGCCAACTGCTCGCGTTCAGCCGCCGCCAGACGATCGAGGTCAGGGACCTCGACATGAACATTGTCGTCGGCAACCTGACGCGGATGCTGAACCGGATTCTCGGCGAGGACATCGACGTCGAGTTTCACTACACGCCGCAGCCCGCGTATGTGCGCGCCGATCCTGGCATGATCGAACAGGTCGTGCTGAATCTGGTCGTCAACGCTCGCGATGCGATGCCGTTCGGCGGGCATCTTTCGATTGAAACCGCGCTTGTCGACGGCGCACCGGAGCCTGGCGGGCCCGTGAGACCGACGGGCTCGTGGGTGTGTCTTCGCGTAACTGATACCGGGTCCGGGATTGCCCCGGAGCATCTGCCGCATATCTTCGAGCCGTTCTTCACGACCAAGGATGTCGGGAAGGGCAGTGGACTCGGTTTGGCCACCACCTACGGCATCGTGCAGCAGCACGGCGGGTGGATCGAAGTGGACAGCCAGGTCCAGGAGGGCACGACGTTCCGCGCCTTCTTCCCGCAGGTCTCAGCCGCCGCTGTGGAAGCGCCACCAGCTCGCGCTGTGCCGCCTGTCCCGCGCGGTGAAGAGACGATTCTCGTCGTCGAAGACGAGGATGGCGTACGCGCACTCGTCCTCAAGCTGCTCGAAAGTCTCGGCTATCGTCTGCTCCAGGCTCAGAGTGGACCGCGTGCGGTCGACGTCTGGCGCGAGCACGGATCGACGATCGACCTTCTGATTACCGACGTTGTGATGCCCGGCGGGATGAACGGGCTCGAGCTGGCAGAGCGGCTGCGGCACACGCGGCCGTCGTTGAAAGTCATTTTTACCAGCGGGTACTTGGGCGAAGTGAGCCGAGACGATTTCCGGAGGCGAGAAACCGATGCGTATCTTGCGAAACCATTCAGCCTGCCGGAGCTGGGCAGGCTGGTGCGACGGACGCTCGACGCGCGAGAGCCTACCGGTGAGGGCTCTCGCTGAGCCCTGGAACCCGCGCGGCCGTGCGGTGTCGAACGAAGTAAGCCCGCCGGCGAGGCCTTCACGCAAGGAGGCCTATGCGGACCTGGACTCTCGCTGTTTCGATTTGTGCGCACGCCGCAGTCGTCGTGGCGATTTTCGTCGCGCCAATCTTCGCCACATCGGATCTTCCCGACCCTCGTCGTCCGTTGACGTTCGAGGCGATCATCGCGACGCCCGCGATCGCGGTTACACCATCATCACCATCGCCGCCACCCACCAAGTCGATTCAACCGTTCCCCATCGATGAACCGCAGGAACTGCCTGTTGACGACCCACCACTGATCGCCGTTCCGACGCCGCAGATCGATGCCTGTAATTCCTGTGGAGTCGTCGGCATACCTATCGGCGATGGACCGGCAGGTCACGACCTCACGCCCCCGCCCGTGACGCAGGCACCCAACGATCCGATTCCCATCGGTGGAAACATCCGGCCACCGACCCGCGTCGTTTACGTCGCACCGGCCTATCCACAGGTTGCGCTCGCCGCGCGGAAAGAAGGCACGGTGATCCTGCAGGCGGTAATCGACGAGACCGGCAACGTGCGCGAAGTGAAGGTGCTGCGCTCGGTCCAGTTGCTCGATGGTGCGGCGCTTCAGGCCGTCGCCAACTGGAAGTTCACGCCGACGCTGCTGAATGGAAAGGCGGTACCCGTCGTGATGACGGTCACCGTGGCGTTCGCGCTGACGAAATGATTCGACGGACGTACAAAGGAAGGGCCGCTCCGAAGAGCGGCCCGACCTCGACCTGACCTTTGCCTTTTGACCTTAGTACATGCCACCCATGCCGGGGCCGCCATGTGAGTGGCCACCGGCGGGTTCTTTCTTCTCCTCGGGGATCTCCGAGACCAGCGCTTCGGTCGTCAGCAGCAGCGAGGCGATGGACGAGGCATTCTGCAGCGCGCTGCGAACCACCTTCGCGGGGTCGATGACGCCGGCCTTGACCAGATCCTCGTAGGTCTCGGTGGCCGCGTTGAACCCGTCATCCGCGTTCTTCTGCTCCTTGACCTTCGAGACGATGATCGAGCCTTCCTGCCCGGCGTTCTGGGCAATCCAGCGCATCGGCTCTTCGATCGCGCGCCTGATGATCTGAAGGCCGACGGCCTGATCGCCTTCGAGCTTCAGCTTGTCCAGCGCCTTGGCCCCGCGAAGGAGCGCCACACCACCGCCAGGGACGATGCCCTCTTCGACGGCCGCCTTGGTGGCGTGCATCGCGTCCTCGACGCGTGCCTTCTTCTCCTTCATCTCGGTTTCGGTGGCCGCACCGACCTTGATGACGGCGACACCGCCCACGAGCTTGGCGAGTCTCTCCTGGAGCTTCTCACGGTCGTAGTCCGAGGTCGTGTCCTCGACCTGGGCGCGGATCTGCTTCACGCGGCCTTCGATGGCGGACGAAGTGCCCCCGCCTTCGACGATCGTCGTGTTGTCCTTGTCGATCGTGACCTTCTTGGCCTTGCCGAGATCCTCGAGCTTGATGCTCTCGAGCTTGATCCCGAGGTCCTCGGTGATCGCGCGGCCACCAGTCAGGATCGCGATGTCTTCGAGCATCGCCTTGCGGCGATCGCCGAAGCCGGGCGCCTTCACCGCGGCCGCCTGCAGCGTGCCGCGCAGCTTGTTCACGACCAGCGTGGCGAGCGCCTCGCCCTCGATGTCTTCCGCGATGATGAGCAGCGGCCGTCCGAGACGGGCAACCTGCTCGAGCACCGGCAGCAGATCCTTCATCGACGCGATCTTCTTCTCGTGAATGAGAATCACCGGATTCTCGAGGACGACTTCCATCCGCTCCGGGTCGGTCACGAAGTAGGCCGACAGATACCCGCGGTCGAATTGCATACCCTCGACCACGTCCAGCGAGGTTTCCAGCGTCCGCGACTCTTCGACGGTGATGACGCCGTCCTTGCCGACCTTGTCCATCGCTTCCGCGATGATCTTGCCGATGGTGGCGTCGCTGTTGGCCGAGATGGTGCCGACCTGCGCGACCATGTTGCCGGTCACAGGCCGGGACATCTTCTTCACCTCTTCGACGATCACTTCGACGGCCTTCTCGATGCCGCGTTTCAATTCCATCGGGTTGGCGCCGGCCACCACGTTGCGGGCGCCCTCGCGATAGATCGCCTGCGCGAGCACCGTTGCCGTCGTCGTGCCGTCACCAGCGGTGTCCGACGTCTTGCTGGCGACCTCGCGCACCATCTGCGCGCCCATGTTCTCGAGCGGATCCTTGAGGTCGATCTCCTTGGCCACCGTCACACCGTCCTTGGTGATGGTGGGGGAGCCGAACTTCTTGTCGAGGACGACGTTGCGTCCCTTCGGACCGAGCGTGACTTTCACTGCGTCGGCAAGCTGATTGACGCCGCGCAGGATGGCCTGCCGCGACTGCTCACCGTAAATGATCTGCTTCGCCATTTCTATGAACTCCTAGCCTATCCCTACTTGGAGGCGAGAATCGCGAGCACTTCCTCTTCACGCATGATGAGGTAGTCCTCGCCGTCAATCTTGATTTCCTGGCCTGAGTACTTGCCAAAGAGGATCGTGTCGCCGTCCTGGACGTCCAGCGGCTGTCGCTTTCCGTCGTCCTTGACCTTGCCCTGGCCAACGGCAATCACTTTGCCCTGCTGCGGCTTTTCCTTCGCCGAGTCGGGGATGATGATTCCGCCGATCTTCTGCTCGCCTTCTTCGATGCGTTGAACGATGATGCGGTCGTGTAGCGGTCTGACTTTCATGTGTCTTCAACTCCAGCAGTGTCTGGTAGTGTCGGGGCTGCGCTTCCAGATTCCAGAAGGACGCAACCCCATCGGGTGTTTCTCTAGAGAATTCGTGGCATGTCACCTGAGTGCTAGCACTCAGGCCGCGCAACTGCCAATTGTAGTTGGGCGCAAAAAACGCTGTCAAGAGGCCGCGCGGCGCGGCCAGCCCGGCCGCCGCACGAGGTGCCGTTCCCCGGGCATCTCACGACGCTGTTTCCTTGGCGTCTCACGACGCTGTTTCCTTGGCGTCTCACGACGCTGTTTCCTCGGCGTCTCACGACGCTGTTCCTTTGGCGTCTCACGACGCGGTCGTTCGGCGGAGGCGGTACTCGGCAATTTTGCGGCTCAGGGTATTGCGATGCATCCCTAAAAGATCCGCGGCCTGGCACAGATTGCCGTCGGCTTTGGTCAGGATGTGGCTGATGAACTTTTTCTCGAACTCGCGGTGCGCGTCTTCGTAGCGCACGCCTCGCGTGACCAATTCATCGACGAGGCGGTCAAGTTGCTCCTTCAGCGGCATCACGGCAGCTCGTGGCCGGTGATACGACGATACGCCTCGAGATACTTGTCCCGCGTCTTAAGCACCACTTCGTCGGGGAGTGATGGGACGGGTGGCTGCTTGTTCCAGCGGATCTCTTCGAGATAGTCGCGTACGAACTGCTTATCGAAGCTCGGTTGGGCACCGCCCGGTTTGTACTGGTCACGCGGCCAATAGCGTGACGAATCCGGCGTCAGCACTTCATCGATGAGGATGATGTCGCCCTGCGGCGTCAGGCCGAACTCGAATTTCGTGTCGGCAAGGATGATGCCCTGGGATTCCGCGTGGGCGGCGCCGTGCGCATACAAGGTCAGGGTCAGATCACGAAGACGGCGGGTGAGATCCTCGCCGATGATCCGGCCGGCTTCCGCCTCGCTGATGTTGATGTCGTGGCCACTCTCTTCCTTGGTGGCCGGCGTAAAGATTGGGGATGGCAGACGATCCGATTCTCGCAACCCCGCTGGCAGCGGCACGCCGCACACCGACCCGGACTTCTGATATTCCTTCCAGCCCGATCCTGATAGATATCCGCGTGCCACGCACTCGATCGGCACCGGGTTGGTCTTGCGCACGAGCATCGAGCGCCCACCGAGGATATCGGCGTGGCGACCGAGGCCATCCGGATAGCTCTGCGCATCGACGCTCATCAGATGGTTCGGCACAATCGACTGCGTCCGCGCGAACCAGAACGCCGACAATTGCGTGAGGACCTTGCCCTTGTCCGGAATGCCCGAGCCGAGCACGTAGTCGAAGGCCGAGATGCGGTCGGTGGCAACGAGCAGCAGCCTGTCGCCTAGGTCGAAAATGTCGCGGACCTTGCCGTGACGCTGCGGGGCGACGCCGTCCAAACGCGTTTCGAGTAGGGGAGCTGCGAGTGGCAACGTGATGATCCTAAGAGGAGGCGAAATCTTACCGGTGTTACACAGTGACCGCAACCGTACGCAATAGTCCCGGCTGTTCTCGTCAAGGAGCCTGATATATTGTGGCTTTCCCCGGGAATGAATCTGCGTACCGCTTTTGTTTCGCTTCTTGCACTCGCGCTGGTCGCCTGGTTTTTGCGACACGCAAACATCGCCGATGTGTGGACCCAGGTGCGTCATGCGCGCATGGACCTGCTCATTCTCGGCTTTATCTTCGTCATGGCCACCTACTGGGCCCGCGCGATCCGCTGGCAGTACCTGCTCGCGCCGGTGGGCCACACGAGGTTCCGCACTGTCCTACGGACGACCGTGATCGGGTTCGCAGCTCTGGCGATTCTGCCGGCGCGTGTGGGCGATGTGCTGCGTCCGTATCTGCTCGCGCGAAGCGAGGGCCTCGCCACGACAGCGACCATAGCGACGGTCGTCATGGAGCGCGTGCTCGATCTGATTGCCGTGCTCACGCTGCTGGCCATCTACGTGTGGGGCTTCACCGGCGACAGTCCGCTCCCGGATCGGCTGCTGAATCCCGTCAAGGTCTCGGCCACGCTCGCGGCGGCCGCGTCGGTTGTGCTCATGGCCGTGATGTGGGTGCTCGCCACCCATCCCGAGCGGATCGGCACGCTCGCGGCAGCGGCGGCGCGAATCCTTCCGGGCCGCTTCTCGGAGCGAGTCGGGCATCTGGCGACGACGTTCAGCGGCGGCTTCGCGGCCGCACGTAACCCCCGCGCCTTGCTCCTCGCGATGGTCTGGTCCTTTCCGCTGTGGCTGGCAATTGCGGCAGAAGCCTGGGCCGTGACCGTGGCGTTCGGTATCGACATGCCGTTTGCGGGGACGTTCCTCCTGCAGGCGCTCCTCGTGATCGGCGTCGCGGTTCCGACGCCCGGCGGCGTCGGCAGCTATCACGAGGCATATCGCATCGGCGTGACGACGTTCTTTGGTGCACCCAACGATCGAGCCGTCGCTGCCGCCATCGTCACGCACGCCATCTCCTTCGTGCCGGTCGTCCTCCTTGGCGTCGTCTTCATGGCGCAGGATGGCTTGAGCGTCAGCGGTCTGAAAGACCTGGCTGGCGCGGCGCGCCAGAAGGACGAAAAGGAAGGGGCTCACACCGATGAAGTGCCCGTTCTGCGGCCATCTGGGCGATAAGGTCGTCGACTCGCGCGAAAGCAAGGAGGGCGAGGTCATCCGTCGGCGCCGCGAGTGTCTCGACTGCGGACGGCGGTTCACCAGCTACGAGCGGATCGACGAGATCCCGTACATGGTGATCAAGAAGGACGGCACGCGCGAACGATTCGAGCGACAGAAGTTGATCGCCGGTCTGCTCAAGGCGTGCGAGAAGCGGCCCGTAAGCATCGCGGCGATCGAAGCCGTCGCCGACAAGGTCGAGGCGACGCTGCAGGAGCGGCCGGAGAAGGAAATGGCGACGCAGGAGGTCGGCGCGCTTGTGATGGACGAGCTGAAACGGCTCGACAAGGTGGCCTACGTCCGGTTCGCCTCCGTGTATCGCCACTTCCGTGACATCGGTGAGTTCATGAGCGAGCTGAAGGACCTGTTGAACGCGAAAGATTGACGTGATCGTGAGCAACCACTAACCAGCAACCAGCATGGCACTGACGCTTCGACATCCTCCGGCGCCGGCCAAGCCGCCGACGACGCCCGCACGTCGAAGCTCTGCTCCGCAGGGCCGAAAGTCTTTCTTCGACAACACGCCCGTGCTGCTGGCGGGCATCCTCGCCTTGATGCTCGCGTTGGCCGGATTGCTGGCGTTGGGCAGCCGATCGTCGGCGTTGGCGCCCGACTTTGTCGCTGACGTCGTGCTCTACGCGCTGTCGGCGACGAACCTCACGATTCTCGTCGCGCTGACATTCGTCCTTGCCCGCAACATCGTGAAGCTCGTCGTCGAGCGGCGAAAGGCGCTGCCGTTCGCACGCTTCCGCTTCAAGCTGGTGACGGTGCTACTCGGGATGACGCTGATTCCAGCGGTGCTGGTGCTGATCATCGGCAGCGAGTTGATTCGCAACAACGTCGATCGCTGGTTCAATGCGGATCTCGATGGGGTCCTGTCATCGGCGAACGGCATCGCGGGCGACTACTACGCGCAGCAGCAGCGGCTGGTGTCCTCGCAGGCCCAGCGGTTCGCCCGATCGCTGAGATTCATTGATCTCGAGGCAGCCAATTCCTCCGCCATCCGCGATCTCGTCGCGCCCGATGTTCTGCAGGAGCGTGTCGATCTGGTCGAGGTCTATCGCGTTGGTACGTCAGCCGAGCCGCGGGCGGCGCTGGTCCCCGTACTCGATGTCGCCGCGCCGTCCATCCCCCGCGAATATTCACGCGCGTCAGCGGACCGCCTGGCCGAGCGGGCGGCCGCAAGTGGTAGCGAGGAGCGAACCGTCGAACAGTCGTCCGGCGGCGGCGATCTGATTCGCACGGCGATGCCGATTCGCACGGCGCCATCCGCCCCGGTGCGTGGCGTGGTTGTCGCGAGCGAGTACCTCACTGATCAGTTTGCCGCACGTGCACGTGGCCTGACGGCTGCGTACGAGTCGTATCAGCAGCTGCGTGTTTTGAAGCAGCCGCTCGCCGGCGTCTACCTGTCGTTCTTTCTGATGCTGACGTTGATGATTCTCGTCGGATCGACCTGGATGGGTCTGTACCTCGCGAAACGCATCACACGCCCCGTGCAGATGCTGGCCACGGCGGCAGACGAGATTGGGGCCGGGCGCCTGGACCATCGTGTGACCGCGGAAACAAGTGACGAGTTCGGCTCGCTGATCGACGCGTTCAACCGGATGGCGGGCGAAGTTGCCGCCAACCGCCGGCGGCTCGAGCGCTCGTCCGTCGAGCTCGAACGCAAGCATCACGACGTCGAGGGCCGCCGCCGGTATGTCGAGACGGTGCTCGATCGTCTCGCGACCGGCGTGGTGTCGATCGACGGGAGCGGCAGTATCCGCACCTGGAACGCTGCTGCGTCGCGTCTGCTCGGCATGGATGCGCGCGTCGCCGGTCTTCCGGCATCAGCAGTGTTCGGCACCCGCGAACTGCGGCCCCTCGCCATCCTCATCGACGAAGCGTCGCGGAATCGCGACGATCTGCGTCCGCAGGATGTCACGGTCACCCTCGAAGGACGCGAGGTTCACCTTGCCGTCATGACCACGCCGTTGCGCCGCGACGACGGCACGACTGACGGCATGGTCGTGGTCTTCGACGATGTGTCACCGCTCGTGCGCGCGCAGAAGGCCGCCGCGTGGCGTGAAGTGGCGCGGCGTCTCGCGCATGAGATCAAGAATCCCTTGACGCCAATCCAGCTCTGCGCCGAGCGGCTGCGCCGGCATTTCACACAGGCGCCCGAACCGACGCGCGCGCTGGTCGATGAGTGCACCATGACGATCGTCGGGGAAGTCGAGTCGCTGAAGGGCCTGGTGGACGAGTTCTCGCAGTTCGCGCGCATGCCCGCACCGCGGGCCGTGCCCACCGAACTGCATGCGTTGTTGGACGACGCCCTGGCGCTGTATCAGGGAATCTGCACGGACGTCGAGTTCCGGCGTCACTTCGCCGAGGGACTGCCGAAGGTCGGCGTCGATCAGGAACAGATCCGCCGCGTCGTGATCAATCTCGTCGACAATGCCATTGAGGCGATGGATCGCCGCGGTGTGATCGATATCGAGACCGAGCACGACCGGACCAACAGCGTCGTGCGCGTGATCGTCGCCGACAACGGTCCCGGTATTCCGGCAGCCGAGCGCGAGAAGCTCTTCCTGCCGTACTACTCGACCAAGCAGCGCGGCAGCGGTCTCGGTCTGGCCATCGTCCGCCGCATCGTCGCCGAGCACGGTGGCAGCATCGCCGTCACCGACAACACGCCACGCGGCACCCGCTTCGCCATTGAACTCCCCGCCTGATGCCCTCGATCCTGATCGTTGACGATGAACCTGGGGTGCGCTCCGCGCTGAGCGGCGTGCTCCGCGACGAAGGCTATGAGGTCGACGCGGCCGATAGTGGCGAGGCGTGTCTCGAACGTCTGGCGCGGCAGGCCTACGACGTGGTCGTGCTCGATATCTGGCTGCCAGGGATGGATGGACTCGCCACGCTGTCACGGATGCGCGAGCGCCAGATCGACTCGCAGGTGGTGATCATTTCCGGTCACGGCAACGTCGAGTCGGCGGTGCGCGCGATCAAGATGGGGGCTTTCGATTTCGTCGAGAAGCCGCTGTCGCTCGAGAAGACGGTCCTCGTCGTCCGCAACGCGCTGCGGCAGCGAAATCTCGAAGCCGAAAACCTGGCGCTGCGCGCCAGGGTGGACGCGCAGCACCAGATGATCGGCGAGAGCTACGCGATGGCGAAGCTGCGCGAGCAGGTCGCCATGGCGGCGCCGACCAACGGTCGCGTACTCATCATCGGTGAGAACGGCACTGGCAAGGAGCTGGTGGCCCGCAATATTCACGGTATGAGCCGTCGCCGCTCGGCGTCGTTCGTCGAAGTGAACTGCGCGGCCATTCCCGAGGAGCTGATTGAGAGCGAGCTGTTCGGGCACGTGCGTGGCGCCTTCACTGGCGCGGTCGCCGATCGCCGCGGGAAATTCGAAGCCGCACACGGCGGCACGATCTTCCTCGACGAGATCGGCGACATGAGCCTGAAGACGCAGGCCAAGGTCCTGCGCGTGCTGCAGGAGCAGGTGATGGAGCCGGTCGGAGGCTCAGCGCGGATCCGCGTGGATGCGCGCGTGCTCGCGGCCACCAACAAGGACCTGCCGGTAGAGATTCGCGCCGGACGGTTCCGGGAAGATCTGTATTTCCGCCTGAACGTGGTGCCGATCTTCGTACCGCCGCTGCGCGAACGTATCGAGGATGTGGCGCTGCTTGCCGATCATTTCATGGCGATGCTGGCCCGCGAATACGGGCGTCGTCCGAAGACCTTCGATGCGGATGCCGTCACCGCGCTGCAGCGCTACCCATGGCCGGGAAACGTCCGCGAACTGCGCAATCTCGTCGAGCGCCTGATGATCATGGTGCCGGGAGATCGCGTGTCGTCGCGCGATCTGACGTTTCTCGAGCACGGTATCGTCGCGACGCCGCACGCGACGGTGTCCACGGCACCGCCGATTGCGCCGCTGCACGATGCGCGCGACGAATTCGAAAAGCAGTACATCCTGCGCGCACTGGCGGCGCAGCAAGGGAACATGTCGCGAACCGCCGAAGTGCTCGGTGTCGAGCGCAGCAATTTGTATCGGAAAATGCGGGCGTTCGGGATCATGCCGGCGCGCAGAGGCGAGGATGAGGAGCCGGTCTAGCATCCACGATCTTCCCACGCCGGCGCTGGTCGTCGACGTCGCCGCGCTCGATCGCAACATCGCCCGCATGGCCGCGTTTTTTGCGAGCGGCCCGTGCCGGCTGCGGCCGCACGTCAAAGCGCACAAGACGCCGGCCATCGCCCGTCGGCAGCTGGCCGCTGGTTCCTGCGTCGGCCTCACATGCGCCACGGTGTCCGAAGCAGAAGTCGTCAAAGACCTCTGTGACGACGTGTTGATCGCCAACGAGATCGTCAGCGCTGACGCGTGCGCGCGCGCGGCTGCGCTGGCGCGCGATATCGCGGTGACTGTCGCCGTCGATTCGAGCGCCGGCATTGACGCGTTGGCGGCGGCGGCGCGTGAGGCCGGCGTGACGGTCCGCGTCCTGGTCGATGTCGACGTAGGGCAGGGGCGTTGTGGCGTAGAGCCTGGTGACGCGACGGTGGTCTTGGCCAGGCGCGTCGCCGGCACGACGGGCCTGACCATGCGCGGGTTGATGGGATACGAAGGACATCTGCAGCCGGTGCGGGATCGCGCCGAACGCGAAACGCGTACGCGTACCGCGATGCGGGAGTTGGTCGAGACGGCGAAGCGGATCCGGGCCACCGGGATCCCGTGCGAGGTCGTGTCGTGCGGGGGCACAGGCACGTACGACATCAGCGGTCGCATAGAGGGCGTCACGGAAATTCAAGCCGGCTCATACGCCTTGATGGACACCGACTACGCAAGCGTGGGCGTCCCGTTCGAGCAGGCGTTTTTCGTGCTCGGGACGATTGTCAGCCGGCCGTCGCCGGAACGTTGCGTCGCAGACTGCGGCCACAAATCAATGACCAAGGATCACGGATACCCGTCTGTAAATGGCGTTGACGGCGCCACGGTGACGGCTCTCAACGACGAGCATGCAGTCATCGCTCTGCCCAGCTCGTGTCCGCTCGCGATCCGCGATCGCATTCAGCTGACCCCGTCGCACACGGATCCCACCGTCAACCTCCACGACGTCTTCTATGTCGTCGAAGGCGACCGGGTCGTGGATGTCTGGCCCATTTCAGCTCGCGGCTATCGCGAACATCGTGTCACGTCATCGGCATAGAGATCGCCCCGCGCGAAATTCTGTCGAGGGAAATGTCCACCGTCGAGCTCGAAGCAGACGGTTGGCGACACCTTGCTTGCGATTAAGCAACCTGAAACATTCGCCGGCCGCCAAAGAACGCGCCTAGGATAGAGCGAACAGGGCGCATCGCGCCCAAGGCTGGCCATTCCGATCATGGGAATCCCATTCGACTCGCTGAACGTCTCCGAACGTCGTGCCATCGAAGATCAACTTCGCGACGCTGAGGGGAGGTTTCGCACGCTGGTTGAACACGCCACGGACGGTATTTTCATCGCCGGCGTGGACGGACGGTACCTGGACGTCAATCCCTCCGGCTGCGCAATGCTCGGTTACACGCGCGACGAGATGCTGAGCCTTTCGATGAGTGACGTCGTCGCGCCTGAGGAGACGGCACGACTCGGCGGAGAAGTCAAGCGTCTGCTCAGCGGTTCGACGATAAGAAGCGAATGGCGTTTCCGCCGCAAGGACGGTTCGTGCTTCTTCGGAGAAGTCAGCGGCTGTGGTCTGCCGGAGTTGCGGCTACTCGGCGTTCTCCGTGACATCTCCGAGCGGAAGCGTGTGGAGGAGCGGCTTCGTGAGAGTGAAGCGCGCTACCGTCTCATCGTCGAGAACCAGACCGAGTTCATTGTCAAATGGCTACCCGACGGGACGCGGACATTCGTCAACGAGCACTATTGCCGGTTGTTCGGCCTCACAGAAGAGGAGTGCATCGGCACGAGTTTTTTGCCGCTCATCGCGCCCGAACATCACGACGCGATTCGCGAGCGCGTCGCAGCGCTGACACCGGATCACGCGGAGTTCACTGAGGAGCACGTCTCGTACGCGCTCTCCGGGCCGAGCTGGCAGCAGTGGACCAACCGCGGCATCTTTGACGAGCACAACCGGCTCGTCGAGATGCTCTCGACCGGCCGCGACATCACCGAGCGGAAGATTGCCGAAGACAAACTGCTTCAGAGCCAGACCCACCTTCTTGCGTCACAACGCATTGCCGGGGTCGGCAGCTGGGAGATGCATATCACCTCGGTCACCGACCTGATGCGGAACCCGATCCGATGGTCCGCCGAGTGCCATCGGCTGCTCGGGTATGAAGCTGACGATGTCGAGATGTCGAGTGCCGCGTTCTACCGCCGCGTCCATCCCGATGATCGGCAGCGAGTGCGCGCCGCGTTTCGCCAGGCGATCAGCCGGCGGTCGCGTTATTCAATCGAACATCGGATCCTGCTCGAGGACGGGACGGAGCGGATCCTCCACCAGCAGGCCGAACAACTCCTGGATCCAATCAAAGGCGTTCCGGTGAAGTTCATCGGCACGACGCAGGACATCACCGACCGCGTGCGGCTCGAGGAGCAGCTGCGTCAGTCGCAGAAGATGCAGGCGATCGGACAGCTGGCCGGCGGCGTGGCGCACGACTTCAACAATCTGCTCACGGTGATCAACGGCTACAGCGAGATGCTGCTGATGGATCGGGACGAGAGCGATCCGACGCGTCACGAGCTTGCCGCCATCCGCGACGCAGGCGAACGGGCGGCGCAATTGACCCGTCAGCTGTTGCTGTTCAGCCGCAAGGCCGTCTTCGAGCCGCGCGAGCTCGACGTCAACGACCTGGTGCAACGCGTCGGCGTGATGTTGCGCCGATTGATTTCAGAAGATATCGAACTGCGGTTGACGCTCGCGCCGTCCGTGCCGGCAATCCAAGCTGACGCCAATCAGCTCGAGCAGGTCGTGATGAACCTGGCGCTGAACGGCCGCGACGCGATCGAACAGAACGGACGATTGTCGATCACCACCGACATTGCCTCCTTTGATGACGCCTTCTGCCGCGCGCACCCGGAGTACCGACCCGGTCGCTTCGTGCAGCTGACGGTCGAAGACAACGGGTGCGGGATGACGGCGCAGACGAAGGCGCATTTGTTCGAGCCGTTCTTCACGACCAGGACGCCAGGCAAGGGCACCGGTCTCGGTCTTGCCACGGTCTACGGCATCGTTCAGGAGAGCCGCGGATTCATCACAGTGGCCAGCGAGGTCGGCGGGGGTACGAGGATGAGCGTGTTTCTGCCTTCGCTCGACAGGCCGGTCCTGCGCAGCCCGGCGCTCACTGTCGAGAGCGAGGTGCTGAACGGCTATGAGAACGTGCTGCTTGTCGAAGACGAGGATGCGGTCAGAAGTGTCGCGACACTCGCCTTGAGTCTGCATGGGTATCGTGTGATCCCGGCAGATAGTGGTCCGGCTGCGCTGGGTTTGCTGGAAGGTGTGCACGATACGCTGGACTTGCTCGTTACCGACGTCGTGATGCCCGAGATGAGCGGCGGCACGCTCGCCGACGCGATATGCACACGCTTTCCGTCCTGTCGCGTCCTCTTCATGAGCGGTTACAACGAAGATCTGGCCGTCAGTCACGGGAAGCTCGGGCGGAATGATGCGTTTCTCCAGAAGCCGTTCACGCCACTGACACTTGCGCGCAAAGTCCGCGAAACCCTCGACCAACCTCGCTGATTCGTTGACACACGGTGCCGCCGTCGGCTGTACAGTCCGGCGGTGGGAGGATCGAGATGAGGTCTATGGCAATCGCCCCGATATGTGTGGTGGCGGCCGCAATCTCCAGCGGCGTACTCGTCGCGCAGAATGGCGCATCGAGGCCCCGCCTTCGCGAAGACGCTTCGGCGAGGCAGGCGGTCACCGCGGCGCAATACGAGCAGTGGAAGCGCGACCTGTCGAACTGGGGTCGATGGGGGAAGGACGACCAGATCGGCGCGCTCAACTTGATCACGCCGGCCAAGCGGCGACAGGCTGCGGCGCTGGTCAAGGACGGCATCTCAGTGTCGCTCGCCGCCGATGCCGATACGACCAAAGCGGTGGACAATCCCACGCCGTACGAAGTGACCATGCAGGGTATTGGCTCTGATCGGATCGCGGTGAGTTATCACGGCATCGCCCACACGCATCTCGATTCTCTCGCGCACATCAACGAGAACGGCGTGTTCTACAACGGCTACACGCCGAATGCCGACGTCGTAGTGAAAAACCGCCATGAGAAGAACTCGATTCACAACGTCAAGAACGGCATCCTGACACGCGGCGTGCTCATCGATATCCCGCGGCTCAAAGGCGTTCCGTATCTGGAGCCGGGGACGCCAATCTACGTCGCGGACCTGGAGGCCTGGGAGAAGCAGGCCGGCGTCCGTGTGTCCGCCGGTGACGCGCTGTTCATTCGTACGGGCGTGTGGGCACGCCGTGTAGCGCTCGGCCCATGGCTGCGCGGACGTGCGGAAGGCGGTCGGTCGGCGGGGCTGGACCCGTCCGTGATTCCGTGGCTGAAACAGCGCGATATCGCGTTGTTGGGGAGCGATCACCCGCAGTATGTCTCGCCGGGCACGTCTGGTCCGCCGCGGGGTGCCGTCCACGATTTCGCGCTCGTATTTCTCGGCGTGCACCTGTTCGACAACTGCGACCTCGAGGCGCTGGCCGCCGAGGCCGCCTCGCGCAGGCGCTGGGAGTTCATGCTCACCGCCGCGCCCCTGCCGATTCGCGGCGGGACCGGTTCGCCACTGAACCCGATTGCCACCTTCTGACGACATGCTGACGTCATCGAACGAGCGGACGCTCAGCAAACTCCGCGCCCTGTGCCTCTCGCTGCCTGAAACGACTGAGACGGCGTCGTGGGGGCATCCGAATTTCAAGGCGGGCAAGAAAACGTTCGTCGCCTTCGAGCGCGTGAAAGGCCGCGCCTCCATTGCCTTCCGTTTGGAAGCGGACGAGGTCGAGCGGCGCTTGCAGCGAAAGTGGTTCTTTGCCACTCCGTACGGCCGCGGGCTGTGGGCGAGTGTGTGGGCCGATGGTTCTCTCGATTGGCGCGCCGTCCACGACCTCGTGGCGCGCAGCTATCGCGTGGTTGCATTGAAGCGGATGCTCGACGCGCTCGACGGCAAGACTCGCAAGAGGTGAGAGCGATGCGATACATGTTGTTGTCACCAGCAGATCAGCACACGCTGCTCGAGCAACTGAGCGTGATGCCGGTCTTTCTCGATGAGGCGTTTGGTGGAATGTCAGATGCGGACGCTCGGGTCGCGGGCGCTGACGGGTTCACACCGGTGGAGCAGTGCTGGCACCTGGCCGATCTCGAGTGTGAAGGATATGCCGTGCGCATTCGACGGCTGTTGACCGAAGTCGAGCCGGCGCTGCCTGATTTCGACGGCGAGCGCGTCGCGCACGAACGCAATTACAAGGCGTTATCGCTCGAGGATGGCCTCGAGGCGTTTCGCCGCGCGCGGGCCGAAAACCTCGCGGCGCTACACGCCCTCAGCGCATCTGATTGGGAGCGACGCGGTACGCAGGAGGGTGTCGGACGCGTGGGTCTCTGCGACATCCCGTTGATGATGGCGGAGCACGACGCCGCACATCGCGCGGAGATCGATGAGTGGAAGTCAGGTCAAAGGGCAAAAGGCAAAGGTCAAACGTAAGGACCTACGTGCAGGTGTAAGTCTGGGTGCAGGTGGGTGTGGGGCGATGATAGGGAAACATGTGCGTGTGGCTTGCGTGCTCGTTGCGCTGTGGGCCTCTGCAGGGTGTGATGGTCGACCACAGCCGCAGGAAGGAAGGCGCATGGATGCACTGCTCGATGAATTGGTTCGCAAGGAGCGGTCCGCACTCGATCGCTGGATACGGCTTGATCCGGACGGCTATCTCGGGATTTACGCTGAGAACGTCGTGTACTTCGATCCGACCACTGAACGTCGTGTCATCGGTCTCGACGCAATGCGAGGGCGCTTGGCGTCAATGAGAAACGTGAAGCTGCCCTTCACCAACGTTCGCTACGAGATGATCGACCCGAAGATCGACCCCTACGGAGATATCGCTCTTCTGACGTTCAATCTCGTCAACTACGGCATCTTCAGTGACGGTCGCGAAGATGTGCTCGCGCGATGGAATGCCTCCGAGCTCTACAGATTCTCCGACGGCAACTGGAGGATCGTCCACAGTCACTGGTCTTACACGAAGCCGGAGTTGAAGCAACCCTGACCTTTGCCTTTTGACCTTTGCCCGTTGACCTGTCCGCTCTACAGAAGTAGATAGCAACCCACCGCACCGACGATGGTCATCGACAAGCCCCATGCAAGGAGCTTGTTGTAGGTCGGCCTGACCTGCGCCGGATCGGAAATGCCTGCCAGGCACATCGCGCCTGTTGTGGAGAGCGGCGACATGTCGACGAGGTGCGCGCCGACGTTCATCGAGGAAGCGACGCTGAACGGATCGCCCCCGAGGCGCGCCACGAGACCAGGTACTGTCGGCAGGAACGCCGGAAGCACTACCGCGGACGTGCTGCTGTAGACCGAAATCAGTCCCGTCACGAACGCGATGACACCGGTCAGCGAGCCAGGCGAGGCGAGCCTGGCGAGGAGATCGGTGAAGAGATCGAGACCGCCAGTCTTGTCGAGCAGCGCGACGAGCACGCTAACACCGCTGAGCATCAGAATCGGATTCCACGGCATCCGACGAATCGCCTGATCATGATCGGCGACGCGCAGCGCCGCCAGGACGGCCGCCGCCGTGAACGCCGCCATGCCGATATTGGCCTCGAGGAACTGGACCGACAGCAGCACGCAGACGATCGTCGCGATCGTGACCCAGTGCACGGTCGAGAAGCGCGTATCCGCCGCTTTCTCCTCAGAGTCGCCCTGAAAACTCTGTTTGAACAGACGCCAGCCGCCGAACAGCGCATAACCGGCGAAGGCCACCATCGCATGGCCGGCGAGGTTCAAGGCGTAGGTCTGCCACTCGTGCCCACCGAGCCCGATCTTCTCCATCAGCGGCGTGACGATGACGCCGGTCGGTGCGAGGGGCGAGAGCGCACCGGATTGCGCCCCGTTGCCGACCATGATGGCCATGAGAAACGGCGGAATCGACGCGCGCGTACCGACACCCATCGCCATCGGCGCGAGCATCGCCGCGGTGGCGACATTGCCCGGCCCGAGCGTCGCGATGATCGCGGCGAGTACGAAGAACATCACCGGCACCAGCCCGGTGTTGCCGCGACAGATACGCACCGACGCGTGTGCGACGCGCTCCAGCGTGCCATTGAGCTGAGCTTGCGTGAACAGCAGCGTGACGCCGACCAGCATCAGAAACGTCTGCGTCGGAAAGCCATTCATCACCTCGGCGAGCTTCATGCCGCCGAGATACACGCCGAGAATCCACGCCAGCGCCAGGCCAAGCACGCCGACGTTCAGCTGACTGAAGCAGCTGATGATCATGGCTAGGACGAGCGCGCCGAGAGAGAGCCACGCCAGATTCATGTCAGGCCTTATCGAGCAGTCCAGCGATGAGGACAGCCGGATGCACGGCGGATTCGCCAGTGAAGTCGGCGATGTGATGACGGCAACTGGTGCCGGCGGCGACGACCACGGCGCCCGGCGGCTTGTTGCGCACGGCAGGGAAAAGCCTGCGTTCGCCAATCGCGCGCGAGATGTCGTAATGCTCGCGGGCATAGCCGAACGAACCGGCCATGCCGCAGCAGCCGGCGTCGAGATCGACGACCGTCGTGTTCGGGATCGCCGTCAGCAACGCCTTCGCGGGCGCGACGAGCGACATCGACTTCTGATGACAGTGGCCGTGGAACAGGATGGTGTTCGGGCCGGCCTTCAGCGGAAGCTGTGCGCTTCGCGTTGCGACGAACTCTTCGAACAATACGGCGCTCCGGGCGACGACTTCAGCGCGCCGGCGCGCTTCTCCACGCAGCAGTGCTGGAACATCTTCGCGAATCGCCGAGAGACAACTCGGCTCGCAGAAGATCAGCGGCCGCCCGGCATTGGCGTCTACGAAGAGCAGGTCGGTGTTCCGCGCGGCCATGGCCCGCGCATCGCTGAGCAGACCCTTCGAAATCTGAGGCCGTCCGCAGCAGCGATTTGGCGCAAGCGCTGGTCGTAGCCCGGCAGCTGAGAGCACGTCGAGCGTCGCGAGGCCGATCTCAGGGTCGTAGTGATTGGTGAATGTGTCGTTGAAGAGGAGAACATCACGGGCGGCCTCAACGCGGCCCCTGTGTTGAACGAGCGTGGCGAGCGTGTGTCGCCTGAATTCGGGCAGCCTTCGACGGCGGTCGATACCGAGCACCCACTCGTTGAGACGACGACCCAGCCCGCTGTTCACGATCCAGTTCGACAACGGCGCCAGGCGGCTGCCCCATTCGGCCGCGGCGCGCGCATTGCCGAGCGCGCGCGCCTGAAGGGCTGTGCCATGACGCTGCCAGTAGTCGGCGAGAAACTCGCTTTTGAAGCGAGCGACATCCACGCCGACTGGACATTCCGCTTTGCATGCCCGGCACTCCAGACACAGATCGAGCGTGTCGTAGACACCATCGTCTCCGAGGCCGGCTTCACCAAGGCGGCCGGAGATCGTCAGACGCAGCACATTCGCGCGCCCGCGCGTCGCGTGCTGCTCGTCGCGCGTGGCCATGTACGACGGGCACATCGTGCCTTCGAGGGTCTTGCGACATGCCCCGAGCCCGCTGCACATCTCGACCGCGCCGGAAAAGCTTCCTTCGGGGTAGTCGAAATAGGTGGGCAGCGAGCGGGCGACGTACGATGGGCCGAAGCGCAGATTGGCGGTGATCGGCGGTGCATCGACGATCTTGCCGGGATTGAAGATGCCATGCGGATCGAAGGTCCGCTTGATCGTGCGAAACGCCTCGTAGAGCTCCGAGCCGAACATCTTCTCCATGAACGGACTGCGCACCAGCCCGTCGCCATGCTCACCTGAGAGCGCGCCGCCGAATTCGAGCACGAGGTCCGAGACGTCATTGGCGATCGACGCGAAACGCCGCACGCCGTCACTGGTCTTCATGTTGACGACGGGCCGGACATGAAGACATCCAACCGACGCGTGCGCGTACACGCCCGCCGTTGTGCCATGCCGCTGCACGATGGCGAGGAAGCGTTCGATGTAGTCGCGTAGCTTCTCGGGCGCAACCGCCGTGTCCTCGACAAACGACAGCGACTTCGCATCGTCTTTCATCGCCATCGACAAACCGAGCCCGGCTTCGCGAAGGCTCCAGATGCGCGCTTGACCCGCCAGGTCGAGCGCGTGGTGATAGGCGTAGCCAAACTGGTTCTCGCGCAGGTCGCGTTCGAGCGCCGCGAGTCGAGGCGGGAGATCGTCGGCGCGGTCGGCGTAGAACTCGACGCAGAGCAGCGCAGCCGGATCGCCCTGGATGAAGCTCTGCCGCAATGCCTCGAGCATGGCACTTTGACGCGTGTAATCGAGGATGGACTTATCCATCACTTCAACGGCCGATGGCCCGTGACGCAGAATCAGCGGCGTGGCGGCGAGCGACTCGAGCAGGCTGTCAAACTGAATCGCCATCACCGCCTTGGCGTTCGGTAGCGGAACCAGGTTGACTGTGGCCGACAGCACCACGCCAAGGGTGCCCTCGGAGCCGACCATCAGTTTGGCGAGGTTGAATGGACGATCCGCTTTGATGAACTCGTCGAGGTTATAGCCGCCGACGCGCCGCAGCACGCGCGGAAACCGTCGCTCGATTTCGTTGCGTTGACGCGCCGCGATATCGCTCACCACTCGATAGCACTCGCCTTCGAGCGAGGGCTCGGCACGCTTACGCGCCAGTTCCTTGGCGTCAATCGGGCCAAAGTGCACGACGGAACCGTTCGACAGCAGGACTTCTTGTTCGAGAACGTGGTCGATCGTCTTGCCGTAAAGCACTGACCGCGCGCCGCTGGAGTTGTTCGCCATCATGCCGCCGACGGTGGCGCGGCTCGCAGTGGAAACGTCAGGGGCGAAGCGCAGGGCATGCGGCTTCAATTGCGCATTCAACTCGTCGAGCACCAGCCCCGGCTCGACACGGGCCCACCGCTCAGCGACGTTGAGGTCGAGGATCGTACGGAGGTACTTCGAGGTATCCACGACCAGGCCGGGGCCGATCGCCTGTCCGGCCTGCGACGTGCCGCCGCCGCGCATCGTGATCGGGCAGCGGAACGCCGCGCAGATCGTGACGAGCCGGATCAGATCGTGTCGCGAGCGTGGGACAACTACGCCGATCGGTTCGATCTGATAGACGCTGGCGTCGGTGGAGTAGAGCGCGCGCGAGACCTTGTCGAAATGAATCTCGCCCGTGAACTCGGTGGCCAGGGCGCGCTGGAGTCCTGCGAGGTTGAGGCTGCGGACATCGGCGCCGGTCTGTGTTGGTGCCGAGATGACCGGCAGTGTGGTCATAGAGCGCGCAGTCCATCGCGCAGCTGCGCGAGGCCGCGGGCCAGTGTGTCGCCTCCGCTGCCAAACGACACACGCAGCGTGCCTTCGCCCGCGGGGCCGTAGGCGGCGCCGTGGACGACAGCGACGCCACTGTCGTTGAGCAGGCGCTGTCGGATCTCGTTCGAGGGCACACCCGTCTCACGGACATCGAGCATGGCGAAGAAGCCGCCTTCGGGCGCAAGGACGCGGACGCCGGGCGTATCAGCCAGTGTCGTCAGTACCAGTTGTCGGCGCGCCGCGTACTCGTCACGCATGCGGCCGACGCAGTCCTGCGGCCCGCTGATCGCCGCGGCAGCCGCATCCTGAACGAACGTCGCCGGACCACGGCTCGACTGCTGAAGAGCGAGGAACATGCGCTCGATGATCGGCGCCGCCGCGGCGCAGTAGCCGACACGCCAACCCGTCATCGCGTACGTTTTCGAGAGACTGTTGATGATGATGGTCCGCGCGCGCAGTTCGTCGGACAGCACGGCAGGAGAGATATGGCGCGCGCCGTCGTAGGTGATCGCCTCGTAGATCTCGTCGCTGATCCACACCAGGTTGTGACGGACCACAACATCACCTATCGCACGCAGCTCGTCCTCGCGGAGCACCGTGCCGACCGGATTCCACGGCGTGTTCAACAGCAGCACGCGCGAGGCGGGTGTCACCGCGGCTTCGATCGCCTCGGGCCTAAACGCGAAACGGCCCTGCTCGATCGTCGATCGCACCGAACGAATCCGGCCGCCGCAAAGCAGAATCGGCGACTGATACGCGTCGTAGATGGGGTCGGGAAGTAGCACCTCGTCGCCCTCGTCCAGAAGCGCGGTCAGCGCGGCGTGAATGCCGAGCGTTGCCCCGGTGGTGACGAGGATTTCCGAATCGGCGTCGTGCGAGAGCCCGTTGTCCCGAGCCAGCTTGGCCGCGATTGCCTGACGCAGCGGCTTCTCACCGCGATTGTCCGGGTAACGCGTGCGGCCGGCCTTCATTGCCGTTGCACCGGCGTCCACGATGTGCCCCGGCGTCTCGAAGTCGGGTTCGCCGCGCATCAGCGAGATGACCGTCCGTCCGCGCGCCTGTACCTGACGGATGTCGGCCAGAATCGAATTGACGGCGGTCGGTTTGAGCAGCGCGGCGCGGCGCGAAAGATGGAGTGTGGTGTCCAGAACCGCCAGTCTACTGCAAAGTGAAACAAGTGGAATAAGTTGGAAGAAGTGGAAGAAGTTGACAAGTACAACGAGCCGATGCGACGGCTAGCAGCTGCGGCACTCAGCGCCGTGGGTTCTGCTTCAAGCGTTCGGTATTCTTCCGGGCGCTGCTGACCGCTTTCGCGAAGATCATGCCGAGTTCACGCGCTTCTTGAAGGAGCGCATCATCGTGACGGATGTCGGTGTCCTTCAAGTACTACTATGGTTCGACCTCACCGAGTTGGCTGCCCGACGCAGTTGTCCGCCGCTTCGACCGAACCGGTCGCACTTTCTACTTACTCTTCCACTTTTCCACTTTTCAACTTTTCCACTCCTTCGAACAGCCTCTTCGCGTCGGACTCGACGCGATCGGCCCGTTGCAGCGTCTGCAGCCGTCCCTTGCGCAAGCCCTCGGCACGTAGATGCCAGCTCTCCTCGCGCAACCGCAAATATTCCAATGCATCGTTGACGATCGTCTGCTGCTGCGCAGGAACATTCATGATTGCCGACAACGATGCTCGAGTCGCGCGAACGTCAGACTCGATTCCCGCGGCGATATCGGCCAAGGCTTCAGCGCTTTGATGACCTCTCCTGAAATGAACCACCTCTGCGTCATAGGCCGCAGCCGTGCGCCGTTCGAGCTCGATGACGGCGCCCATTTCTCGTGTCACATCGGCCATGCCCCGCAGCGGTGCGGCGAAGACAACGATGATGGCGAGCGTCGCTGCCATCGACGTGCACAGCCAGCGGACTGGCGGCTTGTGTTCGTCTATTCCGAAGGCGAGTATCGCGCCGCAGGCGAGTCCGACGATCGTGCCCCACGTCATGGATTCCGTGAAGCCCTCGGCTGCCAGGTGATAGATGAGGAACACCACCGCGGCCGGACAGCACCGTTTGAGGACGGCAACCGGAATGGTCAACGGCGAGCGCCAGACCCATCCCCACGCACCCGTGGCGATCAGAAGCCCGTACACACCGAACACGCCACCTGATGCACCGGCGCTGACCGCGACGGGATGCACGGAAAGCTCTCGCAGGCCTGAGATCAGGCCGGCGGCGACGAACACGAATGCAAAGGTCGTTGGTCCGACCAGTCGTTCTGTGAGTCGTCCGACTTGCGCGAGCCCGACGACGTCCGCAATCAGGTGGAGCAGTCCCCAGTGCACAAACATCGCGGTCAGAAGCCTCCACCACTCGCCGTTGGTTGTACGCGGTCCGACGCTTCCGCCCCAGTGCAGTAGCAGTTGTTCACCATCGAGACCGCTCCCGCGGAAAAGCATGACGACGTAGAGCGTCACCCACGCGATCAAGAGCACGGGTGCGACGACGGTTCGCCGGGTGCGTACCCGCAACGCGGCATCGAAGTCTTCGCACCCGACGGGTGTACTCGTGGCAAATCGCCGCGCCAAGGCGATCGCCGTCCGTGTCAGGGCGAGCGTTTTGTGGACGAGCTGGATTCGCTCATCGGGTGTGAGCTTGCGAAGGAACAGCCCCAACACGACGGCGATAAACAGCAACATCGGCAGCATGCCATCAACGGGCTCAAGATCTGCGCCCATCGATCCATGCGAAAAGACCAATGCTTTTCGTGTGAATTGCCGTGAGAGGGCCTGGAGCGTTACAAAGCTCAGGCTCGAACGACGAACCCTGTAATCGAGGTGTCGATTACCGTCCGAGCCAGTAGGACACCTTGAACAAGACGATGTCGTCGCCGGGGGCCGTGAACATCGCCTGGGCGTCGCGGCCGGGGGCGAACTGGCCAGGGTCGCTGAAATCCTGTTGCTGCCGCGTCCATACAACGTAGAAATTCGAGCCTGGCTTCATCTCCCAGCGAAACACCGCATTCAGTCGCAGCGATTTGAAGTTGTAGTCGGGATCGCTGAACGTGAACGGCGAGGCTGCGCCGACGCCATCGGGATCGGCGGTGTAGATGCGCGTTGACGGATCGAACGACAACGAGCCGATGTCGGTGCCATAGCGGAGGAAGTCGTACGTTCGTGGCTGGGCCAGTTCCTTGAACCCGTTGTAATCACCAGTGGCCAGCAGCGGCTGCATGAACACTTGGAGCGAGGCGTGCGGCGAGAAGATTACCTTCGCGCGCGTCGTCATCGCCAACTGCCATTGATCGATGCCACCGAACACGTAGCGACCGCCGAAGGTGGACACGGCCGTTGGATCATCCACGGATTTGACGTACTGCGCATAGCCGTACGAGCGGCTCCAATCGGGACCGGTCGAAAGGGTCAGGCGTTCCGACGGCTTGAGATTGAACGTGATGCCGAGACTGCGTCCCCAACCGCCGGCAGCGTTATCGCTGATCCCGGCGTTGAGGTTGAGGGACAATCGCTTCCGGTCGTCGGTGTTGAGCCAGCCATTGAGATCGATCCCGTGCGGGCTCATCGCCATGGGACCACCGCGCGTCAGCCGGTCCTCCGGAGTGCGGCGGCCGATGAAGGTCGCCGCGCCGGCCGACCAGTAGTTCAGGAACCTGACCTGTGCTTGCGATCCGACAACATCGCTTTGCAGCTCGCGGGCGAAGTTCCACGTGTACGCCTTGGCCACCCAAATGGAGCGGTCGCGTAGCAGGTGGCCCGGCGTCACGTTGCGCCAAATCACCACGGCGTGCGCACCGGCGCGATCGCCGTTGGAGTGAAAGCCGAGATCGTTGGATTCGAATCCTGGACTGACACCCCAGAGCATGGCGTTCACCTGGACGAGTCCGCTATTGCGGTTGACACTGACGCGGCCGGAGAATCCGCTGAGACTGGTGGCGTCCGGATCGAGGCGCAGGTGAGACGCGTCGGGCCGCTGGTAGTAGCGCTGCGGCGCGACTTGTAACCGGGTGATGGCTGCTGGGGATCCGTCCACGCGACTGCCGGCCGCAGCAAAGTTCATCGCCCACTCACGGTCGGCGTCCAGAAACAGATACCCATCGCCGCCGGCGACGAACGCGTGATCTGGAAGTGTCGCATTGACGAGGGGTGTGGTGATTCGTCGATTAACCGCCGTCGCCAGCATCCCCACTCCGGCGCGCCGACCAATATCCCGCTGCAGTCGGACGACGGCGTAGTTGGTCATCGGCTCGACGACGGCTTTGCCACGCACGAACGCGGTCTCCGTCGGTGCTCTCTCTGTACTGGTGACGGCCTCGAGGAGGCCGATGCTCCATCCTTTCGCCGTCTTGCCCGTGAGCTTCGCGGCGCCGAGGATCGTCGTTGCCGTCGGCGGATCGGCGAACTCGGCATCGGGTTGTAGTTGCGGCGAGCGGCCGATGCGCCGCGAGTAAAAGATCTGCGGCTCGGAGTTGTTGAAGCCCCAATTGCTATTCGAGCCACCGCGTCCGAAATTGTTGAAGATCTGCGCCCCTTCGAGGAAGAACGCGCGCTTCTCTTCGAAGAAGGTTTCGAACGCGCTGAGATTCACCACTGCAGGATCCACTTCGACCTGTCCGAAGTCGGGATTCACCGTCGCGTCGACGGTGAGGTTACTGGTCAGCCCGTACTTCATGTCGAGCCCGGCTGACGCGAAGACGCGTGAACCATCGTTGAACGGATTCACGGTGGATGCTGGCGCGACGTACTCGGCGCGACCGGCCGTATACGGCAGCAGTTCCAATCGGCGCGACGGTTTGAGGCCGTCGAGGCCGGTGAGGTGCACCATCCGCGACGCGCGGCCGGTCTCTTTCTTCGGCACCATCTCCAGCCACGATCCTTCATTGCGGCGGCGGATGTATCGCTCGACGTTGATACCCCAGGTCTGTTTGTCGGCGGACGTGAATCGCAGCTGCGAGAGAGGAATGCGCATTTCGACCGACCACCCGCCTTCGTCGACCGACACGTTGGATTGCCACACCGCGTTCCAGCTCCAGTCGTCCCAGGTGTCGTTGAACAGGACCGCATCGGTCTGCACGTTCGACGCGCTGACGCGGAACATCACGCCGGTCAGGTGGTCGTGCATGGTGTCGAGATAGAGCGTGATGCGATCGGCGTCGCCATCCCCGTCGCGCGTGGCGAGACGACGGCCGATATGTGCGGTATCGCGGTCGAAGAGACGCACGCCAACGTAAAGCGCGCGGTCGTCGTAGAGCACGCGGACTTCTGTGCGCTCAGTTGCTGGCTGGCCTTCGTCGGGATCGATCTGGGTGAAGTCCGACATGACCTGCGCCTGCGACCAGACTTCCTCGTCGAGCTGTCCGTCGATGGTTGGCGGCCGTGTCGTACGTGTGGCGCGAAAGTCGCGGACGGATGCCGGACCCTGGGCCTGCGCCGGACTCGCTGCGCCGAGTGCACAGACGAGTGACACCAGGACGAGCAGCGACCGTCCCTGGGCGAGGACAGCCTCTCTCGATTTGGCAGGCATGCCGGCGCCGCTACGCAAGTTGAATGCCTAAAACGCGGAAGACGCGTTCATGGCTGTATACTGCCCGCCACTCGAACGGAGCTTGCCCATGAAGATTCCGAATCGCACGACATCGCTCGTAGTGGCCATCGTGGTTGGTATTGTCGGCGCTCTGGTGCAGGCGCAGAACCAGCCGCAAGGTCAGACGCCGAGACCGGCAAATCAGACGCCGAATCAGCAAAATCAGGCGACGGAAGATTTCGCGGCGCCTGCATCCTTCCCGCTTGCCGCGCCCGCCGGCGTGGACAGCCGATCCTTAGCGACGGCGCCGACCAATGCGGTAAACACAGGCCCCTTCGACCCGGGGACCTGGAAGTTCGGCACGGCGTTCAACCCGCCGCCCGGCGCGAAGATCTGGAATCCTGTGAAGCTGAAGATGCTGCAGGGGGGCAAGGTCACCGGCGGGACGCTCTTCAGTGCGACCGATCCGGCGACGTATTGCGCGATGGCCGAGTCGGGCTACGACTTCATCTGGACCGAAATGCAGCACGATCAGCGTGACTGGGATCAGGCCGCCCTCATGTGGCGCACGTGTCCCTACGCCGGTGCCGTTCCCGGTGTGCGTGTCGCGCGAGCGGAGGAACGTGAGATTCAGCACGCGCTCGATGCTGGCGCGCTTGTCATCGTGGTGCCGACGATCGATACGGTCGAGGAAGCGATTGAAGCGCGCAACTGGACGTACTTCCCACCGCTCGGCCGACGAAGCGCAGGCGGCGGGCAGGCGTTCGAACCGACGATGTGGGGGAGAGTCCCGGGCGGGTATCGCAACACGGTCAACGATAACATCGTGCTCGTCCTGATGATCGAGACGCTCGAGGGGATTAAGAACGCAGCCGCGATTGCCAAGGTGCCAGGCGTGACGGCGGTGTTCGCCGCCAGCGGCGACCTCGGCAACTTCTCCGGTTATCGTCAGGGCTCACCTGATTACGAACGTCTTATCAACGTCGTGCATGATGCGGCCCTCAACGCGAAGGTCCGGCTCTGCGGACCATTGGCGTGGCGCAATCGTCCGGACTTCACGTGCTTCCAGGCGGGGACCGAGATCGCCGCAATTCGTCGCGGTGTGACGGCGGAGCTGGGAGATCTGGCGAACACGCAGCCCAAGCCGGACGTTGGACCGTTCGCCAAGTAGGGGCGAGGCATGCCTCGCCCCGGCGCCGGGCATGCGTCCCCGTTACTCCCGCAATCGTTTCTCGAGGACCTGATTCGACGAGAATCGCGCGAGCTGCAGGTAGTGCTCGGCCGCCGAAACGAGCGCCGCCTGCGGCGTCAGACCGATGATCTCGCTTTCGAGCACCGCCACACCGTAACGCTCTGCCTCGCGCCGCACCGCATCGAAGACGCGATGCATCGGCGTCTTCTCGTAGTTTGTGAGATTGATCGACACCTGGACGATGCCGCGGTCATCGAGCGCGATTCCCATGGCTTTCACGAAACGGAATCCGCCGGAGCTGTGGCGAATCGCGCTGGCGATCTTCTTCGCCACATCGAGTCGATTGGTGGCGAGATTGATGTTGAAGGCAATCAGCGGCATACGAGCGCCCATCACGATCGCGCCGGCAGTCGGGTGAGGTCGCGCCGGACCAAAATCGGGGGCCCACTCGGGTGAATCCATCCTCGCCGACAGTCCTTCGAACTCGCCACGTCTGATGTCCTCGAGATTGCGGCGCCCGGACGAGGACGCCGCTTCTTCGTAGAGGAACACGGGAATGTGGAATCGAGCTGCGACGTCGGCGGCGGTGTCCTTTGCCAGCGCGACGCACTGAGCCATCGTGACGCCATCGATCGGCACGAAGGGGACGACGTCCACGGCGCCAAGACGGGGATGCTCGCCGGTGTGGGTGCGCAGATCAATGTGTTCGACCGCCGCGCCCACCAGGGCGCGAACAGCAGCCTTCAACGGTGCCGCGTCGCCAGCCAACGTGATTACGGAGCGGTTGTGCGCCGGGTCGGATGACGCATCGAGCACACGGATACCGCCGACGGATCGCACGGCGTGGAGCAGCGTCTCAACGATCTGGGGACGTCGCCCTTCACTGACATTGGGGACGCACTCGATGATGGCCATGTGGGGAAGACTGTAACTCATTGACCCATGAAGGACTTTGTCCCATAATCGACTCGCCAGTCTTCATCGGATGTCCGAACCGCTCCGCACCGATCCAGCAGATCAGGCTCCATTGAGCGAGGCCGATCGGGCCGCGCGCATTGAGCAACTCCTTCTCTCCGGACTCGATCACTACTTCGGCGGCCGCTACGAGCAGGCCATCAACATCTGGACGCGCGTCGCATTCCTCGAGCGCGGTCACGGTCGTGCTCGTGCCTACATCGAGCGGGCACGCGGCGCGTTGGCTGAACGACAGCGCGAGTCCGAAGAGCTGACGCATACCGGTATCGCGGCCTACGAGGCCGGCGACCTGCAGGCGGCCCGCGAGCTGCTTACACGAGCGGTCGAACAGGGCGGCGCCAATGACACCGCGTTGCTCTTCCTCCAGCGTTTGAGCCGGCTCGATGTCGTGTCGGTTGCCGCACAACGTCAGGAAGCTGCCCCGAACCGCTCGCGCGGTCCGCGCCGCGAGCCATCGCACACGGCGAGACCGGCGGGCAGTTGGCTCCTGACGATTGCCGCGTGCGTGATTGTCATTGGGCTGGTTTCGGTGGCCGCGCTCGCCGCGCGCTCCTGGCTCGTCGAGTTGCCGGTGACGGCGCCGCAAGGCCAGCCGGCACGGGCTGAAGCGTTGCCAATCGTGCGCGTGTCGGAGACTCGCATGAGCCGCGCACGCGAGCTGGTCACGAGCGGGCATCCGCACGATGCGCTCGCGTTGCTCACGGAGATCGATATCGCCGACCCGCTTCGCGCCGAAGCAGATCAACTGACGGCAGATATTCAGCGAGGGCTTCTCGGCGGCGCACAAGCGCCCGGGACGGCCCCGGTGGGAGAGACGCCGCGATGAAATGCCCGAAGTGCAGCTACCTGGGCTTCGAGACGGGCGATCGCTGCAAGAACTGCGGATATGACTTCTCGCTGCTTTCCGCACCGCAGGAACCACTCGATCCCGATCTGAATCTCGAGATGCCCGACGATTTGCCCGCCCAGGCCGACCGGTCCTGGATGGATCGTCTTCACACCGGCATTGACTCCGTCGCAGAAGCGAATGAGTTGCCGGAGCCTGCGCTCGCCACTGCGACACCGGCGATGACGCTCGACCCGCCGGTGGTCGTTCGTCCCGAATCAAGCTTTCCGCTCTTCGACCCTCGCGTCGAGGAGGAGGATGACGAGCCGCTCATCAAGTTTCCGGCAACGCCGCGTGCACCGCTCTCGGTGCGGCGGACGCCCGAGCAGCCGCGGCTCCGTCCACCGGCCCGGCCCGATCGCCCCGATAGCCTGCCGTTGTCGTTGGAATTCAGCGAGGACTCACGTGCGAGCTCCGAGCTGGGGCTGCACGCGCCGATCGAGCGCATCGAGCCAATTGAGCCGCGTCGCATCCCGGCCGCGCGTCGCACGTCTGATCCCGTCGTCTCGAGTTTGCCGCGTCGTATCGCTGCCGGCCTCATCGATCACGTGATCCTGTTCGGCATCGACCTGATCGTGTTGTACTCGACATTGCGGATGGCGGGCCTCACGATGGGCGACTGGGCACTGCTGCCGCCCGTGCCGATGATCGGGTTTCTGGTGCTGTTGAAGTTGTCGTACTTCGGTGCCTTCACCGCCGCGTGTGGCCAGACGATCGGTAAGATGGCGGCACGCATCCGGGTGGTGGCCGACGATGCTCCGCTCGATCCAGCGCGTGCGCTTCGCCGCACGATGATGTCGAGCGTATCGCTGCTCGCGATGGGCGCCGGATTCATTCCCGCGATCCTCGATCCCGATCACCGCGCCCTGCACGATCGGATGGCGCGCACCCGCGTCGTGGAACTACCATCGGTCTGAGCCGGCTGCAGCCGGGACCTCCTTCATGCGCCGGCTTGCGGTGTTTCTCGCTACGTGTGGCTACGTCGGCTATGCTCCGGTAGCGCCGGGCACATTCGGGTCGGCCGCAGGCCTGGTCATCTTCTCGCTCGTACGCGCCAGCGGATCGATGTATATCGAGCTGGCCACGATCGTCGTCTTGTTTGCGATTGGCGTCTGGAGCGGCACCGAAGCCGAGCACCACTTCGGCGGCGTCGATCCCGGACCGATCGTGCTCGACGAAGTGGTCGGGATGTTGATCACGCTGGCGCTCCTCGAGGTCAACGCGATGGGAGCGTTCGCCGGTTTCATCGTGTTCCGGGCGCTGGATGTCGTCAAACCATGGCCGTCGGGCCGGTTCGAACGTTTGCACGGCGGGCTCGGCGTTATGGCTGACGACGCGATGGCGGCGGTCTATGGCAACGTCCTGATGCGGGTCCTTCTGGCGGTGGCCCCGGCTGGCTGGTTGTCGTGACGGTGCTCAGGCGGGCGGCGATTGTGGCCGTCGGCAGCGAACTGCTCACACCGTCGAAACTCGACACGAACTCGCTGCACATCACTGAACGACTCAATCGCCTCGGTCTCGACGTCGTGACGAAGGCCGTCGTCGGCGATTCACGCGAAGAGCTCACGCACATGATCCGCGGCCTGCTCGAACGTGCGGACCTCCTGATCCTGTGCGGTGGACTCGGGCCTACTGATGATGACGTCACTCGCGAGGCGGTAGCGACGGCACTCGGGCGGCCGCTCGCCGAGGATGGCACGATCACGGCACGGCTTCGCGAACGATTCAAGGCGCGCGGGTTTGCGATGCCGATGCCGGAGATCAACCGACGACAGGCCATGGTGCCTGCCGGCGCCGTGGTCATCGAAAACACGAAGGGCAGTGCGCCTGGCCTGTGGATCGATCACGAGGGCAAGTGCGTCTTGCTGCTGCCCGGGCCGCCGCGCGAGCTGAAGCCGATGCTGGGCGCGCTTGTGGATGGGCCACTCCGTGAGCGCTCGTCGG
>Ga0126304_10000024_pt1 | contig 33650 bp, 26 predicted proteins | sample Plot25_FD_92538 | JGI IMG/M metagenome (GOLD analysis project Ga0126304, IMG submission 92538) | Serpentine soil microbial communities from UC McLaughlin Reserve, CA, USA - Plot25 | ecosystem: Environmental > Terrestrial > Soil > Grasslands | place: USA: UC McLaughlin Reserve, Lake County... | reverse complement strand
TGGAAACGTGCCGAGCCAGCGCATGATCTCACCGCGGTCGGCGTGCGCCGACATCGAATCGATCTTCGCAATCCGCGCGTTCACCGAAATCGATTGTCCGTGAATCCTGACGTCGCGCGCACCGTCCACGAGCTGACGCCCGCGCGTACCGGCCGCCTGATATCCGACGAACAGCACCGTGTTGCGCGAATCGGGCAGCGCCGCGGCCATGTGATGCAGCACGCGGCCGCCGGTGGCCATGCCACTCGACGAAATCACAATCGACGGTTTACGACTGGCCGTCAATTGCTTCGATTGCTGCGGCGACGACACAGTCTGAAATCGGGTGGTCGCAAACGTCGACACCTTCTTCTCGGTGGGGCGCATATCTTCGTCAAGCTCCGTGATGCGCGCCGAATAAAACCTCAACGCCTCGTTGGCCATCGGGCTATCGACGTAGACCGGCAGCACGGGAATGCGACGTTCCTGCTCGAGACGCCGCATCCAGTACAGCAACTCTTCGACGCGGCCGATGGCGAACGCCGGAATGATCAGCTTGCCTCCGCGCTCGACGGTACTGCGAACCACCTGCGCTAATTCCTCACCGTTATCGTCGGCGACATGATCGCGGTCGCCGTAGGTGGATTCCACCAGGACGACGTCTGCGTGCACCGCGTTTGAAGGGTCGGGAAGAACGGGACGCGCGTAACGACCAAGGTCGCCGCCGAACAGAATTGTCGGACCGGACTGAAGACGCGCCACAACAAACGCCGAGCCCAGCAAATGTCCTGCCGGAAAAAACTCAATCGAAATACCGGGAAGGATCTCGATGTCGCGCTCATATCCGAGCGGCTGAAGTTGTGTGAGTGCTGCGAGCGCATCGCTCTCTGTGTAGAGCGGAAGCGCGGGCTGATGCTTTGAGTACTCATGTCGGTTCGCCAGTCGGGCATCCTCTTCCTGGATCCGTCCAGAGTCCGGCAGTACCACGCCGCACAACTCCTTGGTTCCTGCCGTGCAGAAGACACGGCCGCGATACCCGTCGCCGCGCAACCGCGGCAGGTATCCGACATGGTCGAGGTGCGCATGCGTCAGGACGACCGCATCGATCTCTCGCGGGGGAATCGGGAATTGGGCCCAATTGCGCAACCGCAGTTCTTTGAGTCCCTGGAACAGTCCGCAATCGACGAGGACACGCTTCCCGCCATGTTCCAGCAGATACTTCGACCCGGTCACGGTGCGGGCAGCACCCATAAACGTCAGGTCAGCCACGGGACGACGATATCAGGCTTACGAGCGTGCGGCCCAGGTCCGGGTGCTAATCTGTCGGGTATGGCGAACGTGTTGAAACGCGCGGCGATCTGCCTGGTACTCGTGGCGGCGACCATATCGATATCGGCCCAATCAAAAGGCCTGCTGCTGACGGTGGACGCCATCTACCACCCCGAACAGCGCATCGCGTTCAGTGGGTTTGCCGAGGACGATATCTCCTGGCTCGACTCGGCCACATACGTAGTTGCACGGCAATCCGGCAGCGGTTTCGAATGGGTGAAGGTTGACGCGACGTCAGGCCGGACAGCTCCGCTGTTCGACGCGGGTCGCATGGAGAGTGCGCTCGCCTCGCTTCCGGGAGTGACACGCGCCGAGGCCGGCCTCATCGCTCGTTCCAACGATTTGATTTTCAACGCCAGGAGAAGCGCCATTCTGGTCACAATTGCAGACGACCTGTACTTCTACGACATCGCGGGCACGAGAGCTTCACGCCTCACGATGACGACGGGCAACGAGGAGGTCGCGACATTCAGTCCAGATGGGAAGCTCGTCGCGTTTGTGCGGGGCAACAATCTTTACGTCGTCGACGTCGCGACGCAACGCGAGCGGGCGCTGACCACGGACGGTGGGCGCGAGATCTTCAACGGCAAGCTCGACTGGTTGTATCAAGAGGAGATCTACGGCCGCGATGAGTTTCGCGGCTACTGGTGGAGTCCCGACTCGGCGCGCATCGCCTTTCTTCAGCTGGACGAGCGGCCGGTTCCCGAGTACACCGTCGTCGATCACATTCCTTACCGGCCGCTCCTCGAGGTCACCGACTATCCCAAGGCCGGCGATCCGAATCCGCTTGTTAAGCTGGGCATCTCGAGCGTCATCGGCGGCGCTCCGGTGTGGACCGACGTGTCCACCTCTGCGACCTCCGACTATCTGATCGTGGACGTGAATTGGACTCCCGATTCGCAGCGCGTCGCGTATCAGATCCAGGATCGCGAGCAGACCTGGCTCGATCTGAATGTGGCCGATGTGGAGAACGGGCGATCCCGGAAGCTGCTTCGCGAAACCACGAAAGCCTGGGTGAACAACAACGGCAGTCCGATCTGGCTGAAAGACGGATCGTTCCTGTGGTTCAGCGAGCGAACAGGTTTCAAGCACCTCTATCGCATCGCCGCCGATGGTACGGCGATGCGTCCAGTGACGACCGGGCGCTGGGATGTGCGCACCTTGTATGGCGTCAACCAGGATGCGGGCGTGCTCTATTTCGCAGGAATGGAACGAAGTCCCATCGGGACGGACATCTACCGCATCAACCTTGATGGCACCGGCCTTACACGGCTTTCACAGATCGACGGTACGCATCGCGCGATCTTCAATCCCAACTTCACGCTCTTCGCCGACGTGTGGAGCAACGTCACGACGCCGCCGCAGGTTCGCCTCCATCGCAACACAGGCGCCGATATCCGCGCGATCGACCTCAACCCGGTTGCCGCGCTGCGTGACTATCAGTTGTCCACACCTGAATTCGTACAGGTGAAGACACGCGACGGATTCGTCATGGACGGCATGCTCATCAAACCCGTCGATTTCAATCCGACTCGCCGTTATCCCGTCTATCAGTTCACCTATGCGGGACCGGGTGCGTCGCAGGTGAAGAACCAGTGGGGCGGCCGCGAATACATGTTTCTGCAGATGCTCGCTGAGCACGGCGTTCTCGTATGGGTACTCGACAACCGAAGCGCAAGCGGAAAGGGCGTCGAATCGCAGTGGCCGGTCTACGGACGCCTGGGTGAGCTCGAGCTGCAGGATCTCGAAGACGGTGTCGAATGGCTCAAGAAGTTGCCGTACGTGGACTCGACGCGAATGGTCCTGAGCGGGTGGAGCTACGGTGGGTTCATGACGGCGTACGCCATGACGCACAGCACCAGTTGGTCGGCCGGCATCGTCGGCGCACCGGTGACGGATTGGCGCGACTACGACACCGTCTACACTGAACGGTTGATGAAGCTGCCGAAGAACAACCCGGACGGCTACCGGCGTACCGCACCGCGCTTCGCGGCTGACAAACTGCACGGCCGCCTGCTGCTGCTTCACGGGACCATGGACGACAACGTGCACATGCAGAACTCGGTGCAGTTCGCATACGAGCTGCAGAAAGCGGGGAAGCCCTTCGAGATGATGGTGTATCCGAAGTCGCGCCACGGTATCGGCGACGGCCGACTGAACAGCCATCTGCGTCAGCTCATGTTCGAGTTCGTGATGCGCGCGATCGGCGATGAAACACCGGCGGGCGCTCGCAGTTCAACTCGATAGCATGCTCGTCGAGCGGCTTCGCGGACAGACCCCGGTGTTGACCGCGGAGCTCCGGCCTCCACGCGCTGAGCTCGACGCCGCCGAAGGCATGGACGCGTGGATCGACACGTACCACGCAATTCGCCGCCTCAGTCGTCAGCAGGTACCGGTTTTCCTCACTGACAGCGCGGTCGGCACACAGGAGGAGAACAACCTCCGGCATCTCATTGCCAATCTCGGCCGCGAGTTGCCACACGAGATGGTGGTGCCCTTTCTCACGAGCAAGCACTCACTCGACTTCTGTTTGTCGTACGCGACACAAGCGCGCCAACACGGATTTCGATCGCTCGTTGTGCTGGGAGGCGATAAGACCGTCGGCCGGCTGCGCTGCGTAGAGCATGCCTGGGACTTGCGACACGAGATCCGTAAGAAAGAGCCGGACTTGATACTCGGCGGCTGGGCCAACCCGCACGCGGCCGCCGGACAGCAAGTGGATTTCCTGCTCGACGAGCGGTTCTGCGCCGAGTTCTATCTGACCCAGGTCGTCAGCCACGTGGATCTCGATCCGGTGAAGCGCTTTCTCGCCGAGATCCATCGGCGGGCGGTTCCGCTTCCGGGGATGTTCTGCGTGTTCTACTATCGAAGCGCGAATCCGAAGACGTTGCAGACCCTGAGCTCGTTCATGCCGGTACCGATCCAAAAATTGATTGACGAGTTCGCGACCGGCGCGAACGCGACCGAGGTCTGCGCACGAACGATCCGCGCGCTGCGGGCCGAGGGCGTGCGGCACATCTGCATCTGCAATCTCCCGATGCACGATGCCTCAGGTGTACTTGCGGCGGTCACTGCGCGGCTCTAGCTCATTTCAAGTGTCTCCCGCCATCGACACGAATCGTTTCACCGGTGACGAAGTCGCTGTCAACCAGCGCGAGCACCACCTTCGCAATCTCGGCTTCGCCGCCCCAGTGGCCGAGCGGCGTCGCGCGCTCCACCGCAGAGAATTCCTCGTCTGACGCGCCCTCGGGCGCCACGATCGGGCCCGGCGCGATCGCGTTGACGAGAATCTGATCCGACGCCAACTCCAGAGCCAGTCCTTCGGTAAGCGCCACAACACCGGCTTTCGCGACGTAGTACGGCAAAAGACCTGTGTACCGCGGCCGACCGCTTCGCGGCGTCCAGTCCGCGAAATTGATGATGCGGCCGCCGCGCAGACGCCGCATGTGTGGAGCGGCCGCGCGCGCACACAAGAATGCCGATCGGAGATCAATCTCGAGTGAGGCGTCCCAGTCCTTGACGGTCAGCTCATCGAACGGCTTGGAATGATAGACGGACGCCATGTTGACCAGCACGTCGAGACGGCCGAGGGCATCCACCGTTCCGTCCACGACGCGTTCGCAGGCTTCGGGATCGCGAAGGTCTCCTTGCAGCACCACTGATCGCCGGCCGAGTCCGCGCACGGCGGCAGCCGTCTCTTCCGCCTCGTTGCGCGACTGCCGGTACACCATCGCAATGTCGGCCCCGCCTCGAGCCAGTTCCGTAGCGACGACCGAGCCGATACGCTTGCCGCCGGTAATCAACGCAACTCGCCCGCTCAGCTCCATGGGCGCAATAGTAGCCACAGAATCCTGTGCCGTCGCCCGAAAGCGGTTTTCACCAACCGTAAGCCGGGGGCATCATGATTCAGGGTAACTCGTTGATTCTAAGGGCTCCCGATCCTGGTCCGGTTCCTGCTGGTTGTGGAAGTTCGTGGTCGACTGACGCAAGTTGGAAGGCCTCGGATCGTGTGCGTCGCGTCCCCGCCGCGGCGCACACGTCTTCCCGCCTCATCGATTCCCCCGATTACTATAGCGAGATGAAACGGCGTTCGCCTTTCGGCTTCGGCGCGACGGGTCCGGCGTCGCTCGGCGCGGCAGGTCGGCGTCTGGCTGTGGTGTGCTGCGTGTTGGTCGGAACGATCCGTCTCTCGGCATTCGAATCCGTCCTCGACCGTCGCGCGATCGAACAAGCGATCTTTCTCGGACAATCGCGGTTCGATGCCGAGCGCGCCCGTTTTCACGGCGGTTATCGGCTCGTAATCTCTCGTCCGCCGGTGGATTGGATCGACGTGATCACCCCATTCCATCGCGTAGCTCTCGCGGCTGCGATGAAGGCTCGTCTGGGTGATCGTGTCTTTGGTCAGCGCGAGGCGGCCGCCGCGCTCGCTGCCGCACCGAACCTGATCGAGTTTGTTGTCGAATTGACCTTCCATCCGCTGAACAACTACGTCGGCGTTCCCGCGTACGCGGTGACGTTGAACCGTGGTCAGGACAAGCCCATCGCCGCGCAGTCCATCAACCGCAACCCGCGGTTTGGTCCGCGAACAGAAACCGGCGGACCTGCCCTTCCAGACCCGAATGCGGCACCGATCCTCGGCAACGGTCAGCCCATGCTCGGCGGCACGATGGTGGTTCAATTCGCCGCCGACGCAATCGACGCGATGGGACGCTACGACATCGTGCTGACGGACAGCGGAAAAGAGATTTTGCGGACGGGAGTGGATTTCGGAAGGATGCGATAGGAGCGAGGGCGGGTCCACGCGGAACCCGCCCTCAAAGCGACCGTTCGTCTGTGTTACGACAGGACCTTGACGACGACGCGGCGGTTCTGGGCGCGGCCGTCGCGCTTGTTGTTCGGCGCCACGGGCTTCTCTTCGCCGTAGGAGATCACGTTCATCTTGTGGAGCGGAATCTGGTGCTGCTCGTAGAGATACCGCTTCACGGATTCCGCGCGCTCCATGCCGATGCGCTCGTTGGTTGTCGGTGAGCCGACGTTGTCCGTATGGCCTTCAATCTCGATGAAGATGTTCTTCGTGTCGTTCTTCAACTGGCCGACCATCATATCGAGACGCGCCTTCGCTTCATCCGGCAGATCCGTCTTGCCGAATTTGAAGTTGCCTTGATCCTCGCTGAGGGTCACTTCGAACACCAGCTTCCGTGCCGCGGCCTCAACGGAGGTCACACGGTTGTCCACGGTCGTCACGCGGCCGTCAACCTTCTGCGCCGCGGCGTTGGCCGCGTCAGCAGCCTGTCGCGCGCCCGTCGCCGACTTGCCAGCCTCTTCGGCCTTCTGGTCGACCTGACCGATACGCTCTTCGTTCTTCCGGGTGCGCTCCTGCGTCTCCTCGACGGTGCCGGACAGCGTGTCGACCTTCGAGTTCACGTTGCCGACTTCGGTTCGCACGAACTTCTTCGTGGCGCAGGCCGGCGCCACGGCCACTGACAAAGTGAGCAGCGCCGCCGCAAACAGACTATTCCGCATGATGGTCTCTCTCCTGTGACAACAACAACCTAACTACCATTGCGCGTGGGACCAACCATGTAGCCCCCTCGCGCGTGAACAACAAGGCTCTTCTTCCGGGTACGAATCTCGAGCGGGTGCCACCCTGGACGCGTGCCCGGCTCGAAGGTGATGAGGTACTGATGACGCAGCTCGGTGAACAAATCCTGAATAGCCGCCGATGTATGCGCAGGGGTGCTGGCAACTCGGATGTCACCACCGGTCCAACGCGACAGGTCCGCGAGATTCGCGGCCTGAACTTTGCGGCCGTCCGTTTCGATCACCTCGAGCTCGCCCCCGGGATGATCCAGCGGGTTGACGACGCGCAAGAGGTAGACGGGCACATCGATCGCGCTTGCAATCCCCGATACCTCAGCCGGCGTCATCTTGCTGGCCGTGTCAACGCCGTCGCTGATCACCAGCAGAGCCCGATGCTTGTTCGCCCGATCTGAGACGGCCCGTGCAGCCTGGCCCACGGCGTCGTAGAGCGACGTTTGTCCCCACGGTTTGCCCCGCAAGCTGACCTTGTGAATCGTGCGCGTGTCAGTCGTGAACGCCACCACTTCGCGCAGTTCGGAGTCGAAGGTGAACAGCGCGGCTTCGTCCTTGTCGCTGCGCAGGTTCATCGCCGCCACAGCCACGGCCTCGCGCGCGCGCTCCATGTTTCCGCCCACCGCCATGCTGCCGCTGATGTCGAGCAGAATGGCGAGGCTCACTGGACTATCGCCCACAAAGAAGTCGCGAATTTCCTTCTTGAAGCCTGAATCGAACACTTCGAAATCGGCTTTGGTCAGGTTCTGAATCACTTTGCGTTCGTCGTCGCGGACGGTCACGGAGACAGTAACGACCTCGACACCGGACTTGAACGTCGCCTGGGATCCCTGGCGCGCCGGTGCGGGTGAGGCGACCTGAGCAGACGCTATCTGCCCGTTGAGCGAGACAGCAGCGAGCAGTAGGGCCAGAGCGCCGGGGAGCGCGACGTGCCGCATGGACCTGAGGTATTTCATAGGGCTTGCCAGGGGCTCGATCGATGCCTGTGAATGGTTTACGGGGATCGCCTATGCCGACAGGGAGGTAATTCCTATCGTTTGCATGTAAATATTACCTCCGCTTCAATGCGGCCTAACCACTTAAGATGGGCCATGCCCACGAAGAATTCGAAACCGGTCCCGGTGGCCGGGCGCGTCAACCGCTTCTCCTATGCCATCCGCAACATCGTGGCCGAGGCGAAGACCGTCGAGGCGCGGGGGCAACGCGTTCGTTACCTGAACATCGGCGATCCAGTAGCTTTTGGCTTTCAAACCCCGGCTCACCTCGTAGAAACCGTGGCAAGAGCCATGCGCGATGGCCATAACGGTTACGTCCCCTCGGCAGGGATTCCCGAGGCGCGCGAGGCGGTTGCCGCCGACTACACTTCCCGCGGAGTTACGATTTCGGCCGATCGCGTTCTGATCACGACCGGCACGTCGGAAGGCATTGAGCTGGCACTGAATGCACTCGTGAACGACGGCGATGAAGTGCTCGTGCCGTCGCCGACGTATCCGCTCTACACCGCGGTGCTGGCGAAAATCTCCGCCCAACCTCGGTATTACCGCACCGATCCTGAGCATGATTGGCTCCCGGACCTGGATCATCTTCGGACGCTCGTCACGTCACGGACCCGTGTGCTGGTCGTCATCGATCCGAACAACCCGACCGGGGCGGTGTATCCGGCGCCAGTTCGACGCGCATTGATCGAGTTCGCGGAACGGCACGATCTGACGATTCTGGCCGACGAAGTCTACGGAGACGTCGCGTATGGCGGTCCACTGCCGCTGCTCGGGACCTTCGACCTCGATGCGCCGATCATTTCGTTTTCGAGTTTGTCGAAGGCATATTTAGCCCCGGGATGGCGCGCGGGGTGGCTCGTCGCCGGCCGCACGCCGCGACTCGACGACACCGTGGCTGCGATGAAGAAACTCGCCGATGGCCGGTTGTGCAGTCCGGGGCCGATGCAGTACGCGGTCGCCGCCGCACTCACCGGCGATCGCTCGCACCAGGTGTCGTTCCGTGCGGCGCTCGCCGAGCGCGCGCGCATCACCACCGAACGGCTGAACGCGATTCCCGGCATGCACTGCGTGGCGCCGCGAGCGGCGTTTTACGCGCTGCCGCAGATCTCGCTCCCGCCGGGACGCACTGACGAACACTTTGTGTTGTCGCTGCTGCGCGAGACCGGTATTCTGTGCGTGAACGGTTCGGGATTCGGCGTGCCGGCGAGCGACGGGTTCTTCCGCATCGTCTTCCTGGCGAAACCACGTGATCTCGAGGAGATCTACACGGACATCGCCGCGTTCACCCGCGAATATCTCGCTCGCGGCTAGCGGTACGCGGCATCGGTGACTACTCGTCAACGCGACACGCCTCGAGCGCTGATTCGATACGCGCTGGTCAGCGCCACTGTGACCGTCGCGCTTGTCTGGCTGTTGTACCTCGTTCGCGACACGCTGCTCTTGATCTACGTGGCCGGTCTGATCGCGGTCGGCCTCTCGCCACTCGTCGATCGCATCGAACAGCAACGGCTCACCACGCGCATCCGGCTGCCGCGATGGGCGGCGATTCTCTCGGTCTACGTGGTGGTCTTCACCGTCGTCGGACTGTTCGTCATGCTGATGGTGCCGCCGCTTGCTTCGCAAGCCAGGGACTTGTTCAACGCGGCTCCGGATCTGGTGAGCCGCGGGCAACAGTGGTTGATTCGACAAGGCGTCCTCGGGCGGGAGATCACAATCGGCGAAGCCGTGCGCCAGGCGCCGGCTGGCAGCGACGCGGTCGGCACCGTGCTCGCTGCGATCTGGGGGTTTGTTGGCGGCGTCTTCGGCGTCGTGACAATCCTGATTGTCACGTTTTATCTGCTCATCGATGCCGACGATATGGTCCGTGCGATGGTGCGGTTGTTCCCGCGGCAGGAGCGCGCGCGTGTGCGCGACGCGTTCCGGCGAGCCGGCGAGAAGGTGAGTGCGTGGTTGGCCGGTCAGCTACTGCTCGGCGCGATCATCGGCACGACCGCGGCGATCGGTCTGTGGATCATGGGCGTCCCGTACTTTTACGTGCTGGCGCTGATCGCCGGGATTGGTGAGCTCATTCCGATCGTCGGCCCACTACTCTCGGCGGTACCTGCGGTCGCCGTCGCCTTCTCGGTCAGTCCCGCGACCGCACTTGGCGTGGCGGTCTTCTTCTTCCTGCAACAACAAGTCGAGAACCATGTCCTGGTGCCCAAGGTGATGTCGCGACAGGTCGGCATCAGCCCGGTGCTGGTGATCACCGCGTTGTTGATCGGCGGATCGCTGCTCGGGCTGGTCGGCGCGATCCTCGCCGTTCCGACCGCCGCCATCCTTCAGGTACTCCTTCAGGAGCTCCTCGTCGAGGCCACGGCCGATTGATGCGCCGTGCGTGGCACGCGGCGGCCGCCTACCTGGCGCTGACGATCGTCACGACCTGGCCGCTCATTCGAGGTCTCGGGCGGGATGTGCCTGCGGATCTCGGCGATCCGGTCTTTGTGATGTGGGCGCTGGCGTGGGACTGCCAGCAACTTATTGCGGTTCTCCGTGGCGACGTCGCGCGACTCGCGACGTTCTTCGACGCCAACATCTTTCACCCGGTGCCGCTGACACTCGCCTACTCGGAGCACTTCATCGCGCAGGCAGTGCAGATCCTTCCGGTGTGGGCGCTCACTGGCAATCCCATCCTCTGCTACAACCTGCTCTATCTGTCGACGTTCGTGCTGTCTGGGCTCGGTGCGTATCTGTTGGTCCGCGAGATTTCGGGCAACCCGCGCGCCGCGTTCGTCGCCGGCGTGCTCTTCGCGTTCGCCCCCTACCGCTTTCCACAGAGCTCGCATCTGCAGGTGCTGTCGTCGCAGTGGATGCCGTTCGCACTCTACGGATTCCGCAGATTCTTTGATTCGATCGACGCGCAGACCGCGCGTGGGGGACGCTGGCGGCCGCTGCTTGGGGCGGCGGTGGCGCTGGTCGCGCAGAACCTCTCCTGCACGTACTACCTGATGTTCTTTGCGCCATTTGCGGTCGCCTGCGTCCTGTGGGAGATCTGGCGGCGTGGTCTGTGGTCGCGCACACGGCTATGGATTCAACTCGCCACCGCCGCAGTTCTCGTTGGCGTGGTGACCCTACCGCTCCTCCTGCCATACGCATTGGTGCAGGAACAACTGCAGATTGCGCGCAGCCGCGGCGAGCTGTCGATGTATGCCGCGGACGTCTATTCGTACGCGACCGCGGTGCACGAGCAGATCCTGTGGGGCTCGATCGCGCGAGTCTTTCCCAAGGCCGAAGGCGATCTGTTTCCGGGTCTCGTCGCCGTGTTTCTTGCGCTCATCGGCGTCGCAACGTGGCGGCGCGACGCGGCCCTCAGCGCCGCCCCTGTGACGAAGGCGGCGTGGATACTCCTCGCGGTTTCAGCGATCCACATCTTCATCGCCGCCGCCACACTGCTCTATCGCCGCTTCGTGCTCGACCTCGGGCTCTTCACGATGCGCGTCACGAACATCGATCAGCTCCTGCTAAGAGCTGTCGCCCTTGTGACACTCGCCGCCTTCGTCTCGCCGGGATGCCGGACCCGCATCGTCGCCTTCATGCGAACGCGAGGCTTCTACCTGATTGCGCTGCTTGCTGCGATGTGGCTCTCAATGGGCATCGCCCCCCAGACGCTCGGACGACCATTGAACCTGACCGGGCTGTATCACCTGCTCTACGACTACATTCCCGGCTTCGACGGCCTGCGCGTGCCGGCCAGATTCAACATGATCGCGGTGCTGATGATGTCGGTGCTGGGCGGATACGGCGCTGCCGCGTTGTCGCAGTGGCGCTGGGCAACGCCGGCGCTGGTGATTCTTACGACAGCGTTGGTTGCCGAGAGTCTCGTTCGTCCATTCCCCATCAACGGCCTCGGCACGCTTCGCGACTACACCACGCCGGAGGCGCGCGTCTACCGACCGGCTCGCGCACCGGCTGTGTATCGGCGGCTGGCACAAGAGTCCAACGTTGTGCTCGCCGAACTACCGCTCGGTCAGCCGGACTATGACATCCGCGCGATGTACTACTCCGTCGTTCATCACGCGCGGCTGCTCAACGGCTATAGTGGTTTCTTTCCACCGCACTATGGACTGCTGACGCTATCGCTGTCGGATGTGCCGTCTCACGCGATGATCGCTTGGGACGCGCTGCGCAACGGTGGCGTCTCGCATGTGATCGTGCACGAGGCGGCGTGGCTCGACGAGCGCGGACCTCGCACCACCGCTGCGCTCATGCAACTCGGCGCCACGGAGATTTTTCGCGAGGGCGGCGACGTGATCCTGCGCCTGCCCTGATTCGAAATAACCGTAAAATGGCGCGACATGCGCCAGAATCCTCTCGCGTACCTGGACGAGTCCCTCAACGATCTTCGGCGACAAGGGCTCTATCGGCGACTGCGTGTGCTCGACGGCGAGCAGGCAGCGCGGACCTCGATTGACCATCGTCAGGTCGTTAATCTTTCTTCGAACAACTATCTCGGTCTGACGACGCATCCGACGTTGCGGGCGCGGGCACTGGACGCCCTGCAGGCCTTTGGCGTCGGCACGGGTTCGGTACGCACCATTGCCGGAACGATGGCGATTCACATGGAGCTCGAGCGCCGGCTCGCGGCATTCAAACACACGGAGTCGGCCGTCGTGTTTCAAAGCGGCTTCACCGCCAACGCCGGAACCGTATCATCACTCCTCGGCCGTGACGATGTGATCGTCTCCGACGAGCTGAATCACGCCAGCATCATCGACGGTGCGCGATTGAGCCGCGCCACAATCAAAGTGTTTCCGCATCGAGACGTCGCAGCCGCTCGCCAGATCGTCGCCGCGCTCCCACGCGATCACCGCGCGCTGCTCATCACCGACGGGGTGTTCAGCATGGACGGGGATCTCGGTCCGCTGCCGGAGCTCTGCGATCTGGCCGACGAGTACGGCTGCATCATGATGGTTGACGATGCGCACGCGAGCGGAGTGTTCGGCCGCAACGGACGCGGCACCGTGGATCACTTCGGCCTGCATGGCCGGGTGGATGTCCAGGTCGGAACACTGTCGAAAGCCCTCGGCGCCTTGGGTGGATATGTCGCCGGCTCGAAATCACTCGTCGACTTCCTCTATCATCGCGCAAGGCCGTTTCTCTTCTCGACGTCGCATCCGCCGTCGGTCGCCGCGACGTGCATTGCCGCGCTCGACGTGCTCGAGAACGAGCCACAGTGGATGGAACGCCTGTGGGCCAACACTCGTTTCTTCAAAGCGGGGCTGGAGGCGTTGGGCTTCAACAGCGGCATCAGCGAAAGTCCGATCACGCCAGTGATCGTCGGCGACGGGGCACTAGCGATGACGCTGTCCGACAAACTGTTCGATGCCGGCGTTTTCGCGCAGGGCATCGGCTTCCCGACAGTGCCTGAGGGTAAGGCCCGGGTGCGGACCATCGTGACCGCCACACATACAGAGGACGAGCTTCAATTTGCGCTCGACGCCTTCAAACGAGTGGGCTCCGAACTCGGAATCATCTGAGCGACGATTCCGTCTAAGATCCTGTTTTGCCGATGAACGTCCCTCCACTGCCCCGCCCGACCGGCGGTCGCTTTTTCGAGGCCTATACCAGAGGTCTCACGACCGTTGAGCTCGAGCGCCTCTTCACGCGCGACACGCCGGAGGCGTACCGGTTTTTCTCGAGGAACGTCGACTTCAATGAGCTGAAGGATCGGCCCTGGCACTTGCGGCTGCTGGGTCGCGCACGATTGCTGTTCCTGGCGTTCACGCTCAAGCTGACCCCGGCACGCCGAGTGCTATATGGGAGCGCGCTGATCGCCAGCCTCATCGGGTTGATCGAGCTGTTTCAGAGCTTCCACTTGTTCCTGATTCCTCATCCCGCGTTCGCACCAGGGACGATGTGGCTGCTCACGGGCTTTCTCCTCCTGAACCTGCTCGTGCTACTCGAAGTCGCAGACCGGTTGTCCCTGAAGAACGATCTCGAGATCGCCCGGGAGATTCAGCAAGCGATGCTGCCGCGCGCGGAGTTTCGGGCGCTGGGCGTCGAAGCCTTCGGGATGACCCGGCCCGCCAACACCGTGGGCGGCGATTTCTACGACATCCTTCCGCTCGCCGATGGACGCGTGCTGCTGGCGCTTGGCGACGTGGCAGGCAAGGGGAGCCCCGCGGCGTTGCTGATGGCACTGCTGCTGGCGATGATGCGAACGCTCGTGGACGAAGGGCTCGAGGACGCAGACCTTGTGACGAGGCTCAACGCGCAGATCGTGAAGCACGCGCCGCGATCGCGATTCGTCACGCTGTTCATCGCCACTTTCGATCCGCGAACCGGTTCGCTCGTCTACGTCAACGCCGGCCAGAATCCCCCCCTCCTCCGCCGTACGAACGGTTCCTATGAGCGATTGCGCGCCGGCGGAATGGCACTGGGCATGTTCGACAACGCCACGTATTCGGCGGGGCGCGTCGAGCTGGCCACCGGCGATGTGCTGGTGATGTACAGCGACGGCATCACGGAGGCGGAGGATTCCCTCGAGCGTCCGTTCGATGAGGCCGGCGTGCAGGGAGTAGTGGATGGGCGGGACTGGGCGTCGGCGAAGGAGCTCGGCTGGGCGATGTTTGCGGCGGTCGAGACCCATCGTCAGGAGCGTCGGTTGCTCGACGATCTGACGGTCCTCGTTGCGCGACGCCTTCCGCCACTGCCAGTCGCCCCTGTCGCCCCGGTCGCCCCCGTCGTCGGGTAATTGGCGTCTAATAGTGCCAGGCACTGGTGGTCAGACGGTTCTTCATCCTGACGTGCGCGATCCTCTGGGGTGCTCCGCTCGCCGCGCAGCCGCGGGAGCCCGACCCGCCCGAGATGATGGTCCGAAAGTTCGAACGCGCGCTGAACGCGGGCGATCGCTCCGGCATGCTCGCGCTGTTTGCCTCCTCTGTTCCTGAAGCCCAAGTCGAGCAGTACACCAACGATCTGCTGATCAACGGCGCCGTGCGAACTGCGCTTCGCGAGCGTGCGCGCGCGCCGCTCGAGGGCGCACCGCCCGGCGACGGCTACAGCTTGATCATCGAATTCTTCATCGAGACAGCGGGGAAAGCGCGAATCCTTACCGCAAGCATGGATATCCGTCGCCCGGCGGGCGGGGACATTGAATCGTGGCGGTTCGTCGGCGTCGAAGGACTCACCTCGGTCGAAGGCCTCTACAAGCTGCGCATGAACATCAACCGGCCGCTGAGCGCGCGCAATCTCGAGGTCACGTCCGAGGATCTCGTCATCGTGCTGCAGGAGGGAACGATCTATCTCGTCGAGTGCGATGAGGGCGTGACTGGTCTTGTGCTGATCGGCCGCGGGGAGATGCGGTTCTCGCCGACGTCCACCGCCGAGCGTGGTCAAGTGAAGCTCTTCTCCGGGAGCGACACGCTCACATCATCGTTCGAAGAGGCGTATATCCGATTGAGTCCGTCCGATTACGAGAAGCGCGTCACGACGGCGAGTCTCACGGCCAGCGCGCCGCAGGATCGACTGACACGACGGGCGCTGGATATCTTCGCGCGCGAGTCGAACAAATCCTACAACGTCGATCTCCAGGATCTCAGCTCAGAGGCGTGGCACCTTCTCCCACCGGCGGACGACTTCCTCGCCGAAATCGATACCCGCAGATTCGACACGCTCACGTTCACGCGCTCGTCGCAGCAAGCCGAAGACATCACGTTGTTTCGGCGCAAGGATCGGCGCACGATCGCGCTATATCCGTCCGTCGCCAAGCTCGCCGCTCGTGGTCGCTTCTACAGCGACGATGTGCTGCGGGATTACGACGTGCTGGACTACAGCATCGACGCGAGTGTCGATCCTGAGCGGCAGACGATTCAGGGTCGGGCCCGTCTCGCTATTCGCGTCCGGTCAACCGCGCTGTCGAACGTGTTTCTGCGTCTCAATGAATCGCTCACCGTGACCGCGGTGACGAGCGTCGAGTATGGACGGCTGCTGTACCTGCGCATTCGCGGTCAGAACAACGTGCTCGTGAATCTGCCGCGACTCCTTCCGCAGGACTCCGACCTGACGTTGGTCGTCAACTACGAAGGCCGCATTCCCTCGCAGGACCTCGACGTCGATGCGGTGTCGGTGCTCGCCGATGCGCAAGAACAGGGCGCACCAACCGAGGTCACGGATCCGGCATTTCTGCTCAGCAACCGCGCGTTCTGGTATCCGCAGAACCCGGTCCCTGACTACGCAACAGCGTCGATGCGCATCACCGTACCGCAGGGGTGGACATGCGTTGCGAGCGGACAGCCCGTTCCCGCCGCGTCGGTTGTGTCACTGAAGGACATCCTGCGCGACGGCAAGCTGTTCGAGTTCAGGGCGAGTGAACCGTTGCGATACCTCGCGCTGGTCGTCGCACGATTCACGCGTATTGGCGAAGTCGATCTCTCGCTACCGGACACGTTTGCCGCGAGCACCGGTATCGATAAATTGGCGCTGACCGTGGAGGCGCAGTCGAGTCAGCGCTTCCGCGGACGCACGGTCGCACAACAGACCGAAGACATCCTTCGGTTCTACGCATCGCTCATCGGCGACATCCCGTACAAGTCGGCGACGGTGGCGCTGATCGAAAGCGACCTCCCTGGCGGACACAGTCCCGGCTACTTCGCCGTCATCAAGAATCCACTGTCGATGGGAAACGCGAACTGGCGCAATGATCCGGCGGCGTTCGAAGGGTTCCCTGAATTCTTCCTCGCGCACGAGCTCGCGCACCAGTGGTGGGGGCAAGCCGTCGGATGGAAGAACTACCACGAGCAGTGGTTGAGTGAAGGATTCGCGCAGTACTTCGCGGCGCTCTACGCGCAGAAGACGCGTGGCGAGCGCACCTTCGTGGACATGTTGCGGCAATTTCGACGCTGGTCGATGAGTGATTCGGATCAAGGTCCCGTGCATCTGGGCTATCGGCTTGGCCTCGTGAAGGGCAACGTCCGGGTATTCCGTGCCCTTGTCTACAACAAAGGTGCGGCCGTTCTGCACATGCTGCGGCGTCTGCTCGGCGACGACGCCTTCTTCGCCGGGCTGCGTCGGTTCTATGCCGACCGCCGGTACCAGAAGGCCGGAACCGAAGACCTGGAGCGCGCGCTGGAGGCGGAGTCCGGACGCGTCCTGGATCGCTTCTTCGAGCGATGGATCTACGGCACTGACATCCCGCGCATCAAGTACTCCACGACGTTGGGCAACGGAATGGTCAACGTGCGGTTCGAGCAGGCGGCCGATCTCGTCTTCGACCTGCCAGTCACAGTCACTCTCACCTACGCCAATGGCCGGACCATGGACGTCGTCGTCCCGGTCACCGAGGCAGTCGTCGAGCGCGCGATTGCCACGACTGACCTGGTTCGCCAGGTGCAGGTCAATCGCGATTCGGCCGCCGTCGCGGAATTCGAGGAAAAGCGCTAGCCAGGGCCTTTGAATTAAAATCAATCACTTATGGATACGGTCACGCTGACCATCGACGGCCAGCAGATCACGGTCGCCAAGGGCAAGACCGTGCTGCAGGCGGCCATCGAAGCCGGCATCTCGGTGCCTTACTACTGTTTTCATCCCGGCCTGACGGTGGACGGGTCCTGCCGCGTCTGCATCGTGAAGATCGAGAAGATGCCGAAGCTGCAGACCTCATGCTCGACGACTTGCACGGACGGCATGGTCGTCTCCACCCGCGATCCTGAGACGACAGCCGCGCGCGCCGGCGTGCTCGAGTTCCTCCTCGTCAATCACCCGCTCGATTGCCCGGTGTGCGACAAGGGTGGCGAATGCCCCCTTCAGGACTTTTCATACTCGTTCGGGCCAGCGTCGAGCCGGATGGACTTCCCGCGACGCGTGTTCGACGGTGAGGGCGTCAAGGCCGACGTGGATTTCGGTCCGACCCTCATGTTGAACCGCAACCGCTGCATCCTGTGCACGCGGTGCGTCCGTTTCATGCGTGAGATCGACGGCGACGCCCAGATCGGCATCGTCGATCGTGGCAACGGCAGCGAGATCGCGACGTTCCGCGAACAGGGCGTGCATTCGCTGCTGTCGGGCAACCTGATGGACGTGTGCCCGGTGGGTGCGATCACCACGCGGCAATACCGGTTCAAGAGCCGGCCGTGGGACAACCCGGGTGTGGTGGACACGATCTGCACGCTCTGCTCGAAGGGGTGCAACACGAGCGCTTGGCTCAAGGCGAAGCCCGAGTGGGCACGCGGTTCGCGACTGATTCGCATGACGCCGCGACTCAACCCTGATGTGAACAGCTACTGGATGTGCGATATCGGCCGATTCAACTTTGGTTGGGTCGAGGGCGAAACCCGCCTCCGCCGTCCGTTGGTGCGTCAGCGGACGATGCTCGAGCCGACGGCCTGGCACGATGTCGAGCCGCGCGTGCGCGACGGCATTCAGTCGGCGGGTTCTGCCGATCCAAGTTCCGTGCGATTCCTTGTGTCAGCACATACGGCGACCGAAGAGTTGTTTGTGTTGAAGCAGATCGTCCAGGGTCTGCTCGGCAGTGAGGGGCCGTCACTGGTCAGCATCGCCTGGAATCGCACCGAGAAACCTCAGCCGGCGGACACGAAATTCAAGATCCATTCAACCGACGCCCCGAACGTGAACGGCGCTCGGGACCTCGGTTTTGCCGTCGGTGCCGGGAACGATGGCGCCGCCGACCTCAGTGCCCTACGCACCGCAGTCGACGGTGGCCGCGTCAAAGCCTTATACGTCGTTGATCCGGGCCCGGATGGCTCGCTGGGTGACGTGTCATGGGTGGTGGCAGCGCGCCGCAGCGGAAAACTGCCGTTGCTGATCGTCCAGGGCGTCGTCACGACGGACCTGACTACGGCCGCTGACATCGTGCTGCCGGGGGCTGCGTGGGTCGAGAAGAACGCGCTTTACACGAACGCGCAAGGTCTCGTGCAGGCATCGTCGAAGGTCATCAACCCTCCCGGCGAAGCGCGCGAGGACTGGCAGATTCTGGCGAATATCGCGACGTCGCTTGGTTTGAGCATGCCGTACCAGAGCTCGGACGATCTTCGGAAGGCGCTCTCCGCGGCGCTGCCGGGACCGAAGTACGCCGAGGCACACACGATCGCCTTCGCGCGCCAGGTGTCAGCAGCCAACTGGCTACAGGCGTCGAACCCGTCGGAACGGTGGAAATGGGATTTCCTGTATCAGGACCTGCCGCCAGTCAAGGGGCACAACGTCCAGATGGAAGGCGCGGGGGCCAGTCCCTCGTTCATTCCGCTCAAGCCTGTCGAGTAACCATGCGAGCGCTGGCCGCGGCGGTCGCGCTACTGGTCGCTGGGCCATCGCTCGCGTTTGCCCAGTTTCGTCCTGTTCGAGCCGAGCTCACACCGATCATCGAGTCCGCAGCCCATCCCGGAGGCCAGGCTAGAGCCGCGTTGATCGTCCGGTTGCCTGCGACACTTCACGTTCAGTCGAACGCACCCCGCGATGCGTCGTTGATCCCGACGGTCCTCACGATCACTCCGCCCGACGGAGTCCGTGTTTCAGAGCTCGTCTTTCCGAAAGCCACTGACCTCGAGCAAGCGGGTCAAAGCCAACCGCTGGCCGTGTTCGATCACGAATTCGCGATCGGCGTGCAGCTCGAGGTCGCCCGCCAAGCACGGCCAGGCCCCGTCGATCTACCGGGCGAGCTGCGTTATCAGGCGTGCGATGACAAGCTGTGTTATCCACCCGTCACAAGTCCTGTCCGCTGGACGCTCACAGTCGCTCCCCTTGACGCACGCCTCACTCGTAATCAACCTGAGATCTTCGACCGGATCGCCTTCGGTACCGGAAGCGCTCCTGTCGCAGCGGCCACGGCACCTGTGGCAAAACCGGCGACCAGCAGTGACGATGGTCTCGCACAGTTGAGAGGGTTCACGGTCGTCGCGAGCACCGGCGGCTACCGCTCGGTTGACGATTTCCTCGCCTTCATCAACAACGCCGAAAACGGCGTCAAGGAAGAAGGCTGGTTCGAGGGTCGCGGCCCTGTGGCCATTCTGCTGCTCGTATTTCTTGGCGGGCTCGCCCTCAACTTGACCCCATGCGTGTTGCCGATGATTCCGATCAATCTGGCAATCATCGGCGCCGGCGCCAAGGCCGGATCGCGATCGCGAGGATTCGTTCTCGGCGCTGTTTACGGCGCTGCGATGGCGCTCGTGTATGGTGTGCTCGGCGTGATCGTGATCACGACCGCAAGCACCTTCGGCACCATCAACGCTTCGCCATGGTTCAACCTCGCGATCGCGATTGTGTTCGTCGTCCTCGCGCTGGCGATGTTCGACGTGCTTACGATCGACTTCTCCCGGTTTGCCCGATCGGCGGGAACCAGCGGCTCGGGCAAAGGGTCAGTTGCGTTGGCATTCGGGATGGGCGCGATCGCGGCGCTGCTTGCCGGTGCGTGCGTCGCGCCGGTCGTGATTCAGGTCGTGTTGTTTTCGAGCGATCTGTATTCGAAAGGTACCGTCCTCGCGCTTGGCCTGCCGTTCCTTCTCGGTATCGGGATGGCCGTGCCGTGGCCGATCGCGGGCGCTGGATTGACGGCGCTGCCGAAGCCGGGCGCCTGGATGGTCAAGGTCAAGCAGGCGTTTGGAGTATTCATCGTCGCGACCGCCGCCTACTACGGCTACCTCGCCTACGGCCTCTTCGCCGATCGCTGGGTGGACGCGCAGGAGGTGGCTTCGAGCGTCGAAGACAAGGTCAAGGCCGGATGGCACGCGTCATTGGCCGAGGGTCTCGATGTCGCGAAGCGCGAGCAGAAGCCGGTGCTCCTCGATATGTGGGCGACGTGGTGCAAGAACTGCGTAGTAATGGACCGCACGACGCTGGCGGATCCCGCTGTCACCAAGGCGCTCGACAGCTACGTGAAGATCAAGTACCAGGCCGAACAACTCGACGAACACCCGGCACGCACGGTGGTGGAACGCGTCAAGGCCCTTGGCCTGCCGACGTACGCTATTCTGCGCCCGCCGATGATCTTCTCGCCCCAACCAAACGCGTCCTCCGCCAAATAGCTTCACGGCGTTACATTGATGTAACGTCGCGGCAACCGGCCAGAAACACTGGCGTCGTATACGTAACCACAACATGACGCGATCGTTCGTACTTTCAGTCCTGCTCATCGCCCTCGCAGTTCCAGTTTCTGCTCAAACGCAACCGAACCCGCCGGCATCAGCGCAGCCGACACCCGCGCAACCCGAGTACCCGATCATCCGAGTCGGCGTGCTGTCGTATCTGCAGTACGCGGCGGAAACCGAGAATCGCGATGGAGCGAACTCGTTCGATGTCACACGCGCCTACCTGAATATCAACGCGCAGGTCGCGAGACGCGTGCGATTCCGTTTCACGCCGGATATTCGCCGCATCACCGACGGCAGCCTGGCCGGCAGCCTGACCCTCCGAGTGAAATACGCATTCGGCCAACTGGACACGCTGGGCCACCCAGGAAGCTGGGCCCGCTTCGGTCTTCATCAGACGCCATGGCTGGATTTCGAGGAGAGCATCAATCGTTACCGCGTGCAGGGACAGATGTTTGCGGAGCGGGAAGGACTCATTCCAGGCTCAGGCGACTTCGGCGCGAGTTACTTCACGCCACTGCCGGACGGCTACGGCGAGGTGCACGGCGGCGTGTTCAATGGTGAGGGTTTCACACAACAGGAAGCGAACAAGTACAAGAGCGTACAGGCCAGACTGACGGTGCGTCCCTTTCCGAATCGCGGAATCGCTCACGGACTGCGGGTCAGCGGGTTCTTCAACAAAGGCTGGTACGCTGCGGATAGACCTCGCGACCTTGGCATCGTGATGGGCAGCTTCGAACATCCCAATCTCGTCGTCACGCTTCAGCATCTCAACGCAACGGAAACGCCCTCGGCAACCGCGCCGGTGGAGATTGATCGTAACGGTTGGTCGCTGTTCGCAGAGCCGCGGCAAGGTCCCTCAGGATGGGCGGGCCTCCTTCGCTACGATTCATTCGAATCCGACGAAGCTCTTCCCGATAGCGCCCGGCAGCGCGTGATTGCCGGTGGCGGGTACTGGTTCGTGTGGCCCCGCGCCAAAGTGGGGCTGGTGGCCACGAACGAACACGTCGACTACGATCAGCCGACGCAATTGGATGAGAACCGCGTCCTGCTGCAGATGCACTTCGAGTTCTGATCTGGCACGCAATGGCCGAACTCGCGTTATCCTGTGTCGGACATGCGGAGCCGCGTGTGGCGTTTTCTGACCCTCATCCTCATGCTCGCGAGCGGGGCTGCTGCCGCGTGGTCGAGCTGGGAAACGTCGCATCAGATCGCGCAACTCAATGGGAACCAGCGAGATCTGACCGACCGTATCGATCGTCTGCTCGCGGCGCTCGACACCGTCACCAGTGCACAACAGGCGTACGTCACGCCGTCTCCAGAACAAGATCCTGCCAAGGTCAACGAGCTCATCGGGCAGATTCGCCAGAATACGGAAAGTCTGCGTACCCGGGTCCGCTCGATCGAGTCTGGTCGCGCGCTGCAGGCTGTCACAGCGGCCGCAGCGACGCTGAGCGATGTTGAGACACGGGCCCAGGCCCATATCTCTTCGTGTCAGGACTTCATGGCCGCCGATCTCATCTTCTCTGATGGACGTGCAGCCGACGATGCCATCGCATCAGGTCTCCGAACGATCCGCGATGCCGAAATCGACGCCTACGTGATCGCGCGGGCAGACGCGTTCGACTTTTCATGGACGGTTAGTGCGGCTGTCGCCGTGTTCTGGGTTGTGGGTGCCATCCTCCTGGTGCGGGTGCCCACAGCCGTTCGTGACGAGCCCGTAGCGATCGCGCCTACGCAGTCTCTCCTGACTATCGTGGATCCGATGAACGAGGTCTCGTCACCAATCGGGCCAGATCTGCAAGCGGCCGCGGACGTGTGCACGGCCATCGGCCGCCTTACCAACGCTGAGGATCTACCGCGCCTGCTCCAACAGGCCGCAGCCGTAATCGACGCGTCCGGAGTGGTGATCTGGATGGCCGCAGGCGAAGAGCTGTTTGCCGCTGCGGCGTTCGGGTACCCGCCGCAAGTTATTCAGAAGCTCGGCCCTATTAACCGATCAGCGATCAATGCGACGGCGGCGGCGTGGCGAACGAGCACGTTGCAGGCGGTGGCTGGCGGTCAGGACGGTCGAGGCGCTCTGGCGGCGCCGATGCTCGGTCCCGATCGATGTGTCGGTGTACTCGCAGTCGAACTGGGCATCGGTCACGATGGCGACGCGGGACGACGCGCCGTTGCGCTAATGTTCGCCGCGCAACTCGGCGCCGCCCTCGCAGGATGGCCGGCCGCCAGCGCGGCGGCACCCGACGAAGTGCCGCCGCTCGAGAAAGTCGCCGAAGGCTAGATCGGTAACGTGCCGGCTGCGGGGGCCTGACGACGCTGCGGCAGCGTCACCTTAACGGTCATCTCCTTGTGGTTCCGCGTCAGCCGCACATCGATCGTCGATCCCGCCTCGGCCTCACGCACCTCCCGAACCAGTTCGCCCGATGACACGATGCTGCGACCGTTCACCGCAGTGATGACGTCTCCTGCCTGAATACCAGCGGCCGCTGCGGGAGTGCCGCTCGAGACCTCCGACACCAATACGCCCTCCTTAACACCGAAGTACGCCGCCAGTTGATCGCTCAGGGGCACGATCGAGACGCCCATCCGACGCGGCGTTCCAAAGAAACTCTCCGCCCACGGGCCATGCTGGTCGAAACGGTAGTCGAAATCGCGGGGCAAAGCGCGGAAGACGTCTCCAGCGATTCCGGGAAACTGCTGCATCGTCACGCTGTCGCGTGTTTCTGGCGTGATATCAAGAGTCCGCTTCGAGCCGTCGCGGACGACAGTCATCTTCACCGATCGTCCTGGTGCCGTTTCGCGAACGAGGCGCGTGAACTGCTGCGCGCTTCGTGGGCGTTCGCCGTCGAACTCGACAACGACGTCCCGTTTCTGCAGACCGGCCCGCGTCGCGGGCGTTCCTTCGCGTACGTCATCGATCACCACGCCTGCGGCGTCTCCAGTTTGGTCACGAACCGTCACGCCGATACTAGACCCTGGCCCTTCAAGAGCCAGATTCCACCCGCCAAGAACGGGAGGAGTGCGGTCGCGTTGCTGTGCCGCCGCTGGCGTCATGAAGTACCCGACGGCCGCGAGCGTCGCGAGCAGCAGACCGCTCACAAACACCTTCTTCATCATCCACCTCCGGGTTGCGCAGTCGGCCACCCACCGCCTCTAAAGACGGCCGAATGCGCGCGAAAGTTGGTGTGCACTGTCCCCTGCACGGGTACCGCTGACCACGGCGGAGGACGCGGCCGGTTTGAATCAACCGACCGATAAAGGAAAATGGGCCGATTAGCGCGGGCACGCGTCTTGAAGCTGTGTCTCGCGGTCGCGTCGGATCACCGGGGGGCGTAACTTCAGGCAGGCGCTGGCATCGCCGCACCCCGGATCCCTGGCAGGGGCGTTCACGATTCCGATGCGACCATTTTTTTGCCTGGCCGCATCGTCTGTGGAGGATGGAGCCATGACACTTTCAGGCCGTCTACTATCGATCGCGACGATGAGCGCTGTGCTCGTCGCGGGATGCGCGGCGCGCGGCGTACGCATCGCCGAACTGAAAGACCAGCCCGACAAGTACGAGCGCAAGACGATCAGCGTCACAGGCAATGTGACCGACAGCTATGGTGTTCCGTTGCTGCCGTTCCAGCTCTACAAAGTTGACGACGGCTCTGGAGAGATCACCGTCGTATCACGCTCGAACCGGTCGCCCTCGAAGGGGGCGCGCGTGCAGGTGAAGGGCAAAGTGAGTGAGGTCGCGGTCGTCGGCGGCCGATCGATTGGCCTGCACATCGAGGAAGACAGTCGCAAGGTCAGGTAGCTAACTGATCTTGATCGCGACAGCCGTCATATCGTCGGCCTGAGGCTCGGCGCCTCGGAATTCGGTGACCGCGTGAAAGATCTCGTCCACGATCTCACGGGCCGATTTCTTCCGAGAGGCGGCAACGACCTCACAGAGCCGCCTCGCTCCGAACTCTGATCCTTCTGGATTCATCGCTTCGAAAATGCCGTCAGTGCAGAAGACGAACAGGTCGTCGGACTTCAGCTCGAGTGTGACTTCGTCGTAGATGATGCCTGGGAACGACCCGAGCGGAACACCGGGCAACTCGATTTGTCCGCAGGTCTCCGCCGAGCAGCGAATCGGGTAAGGCAGACCCGAATTCGAGAGCGTCACGGTCCGGCGTCTGAAATCGAAGAACGCGTAGCACAGCGTGCAGTAGTACTCCTCGAGATGCCGCTCGTGGAGATTCGTGTTCATCGCGCGCAAGACACCGGCGACGCTGAAGCGATCGGGAGTGAACCGCCGCCGCAGCGTGCGTGACCGCACCTGTTCGGCAGCGAACGCGCCATAGAGCGCGGCCGGCGCACCTTTTCCTGACACGTCGCCAACGGCGACCACCAGCGTGTCGGCCTCCGGCACCAGAAAATCGTGGATGTCTCCCCCGAGCTCGTGTGCCGGTTCGAAGCGGCCGGCCACGTCAACGCCTTCGGCCGTTTTCGGCGGCTCGGTGGGGAGCAGCGCCATCTGGACGCGCTGTGCGAATCGCAACTCCTTCTCAATGCGCTCTTCGTTGCGCCGCAACTCGTCGTACAGCCTGGCGTTGTCGATCGCGACGGCTGCCTGACTTGCCAGCAGCGTGAGCAGTTCCTTGTGCTCCTTGGTGAACGCATCGAGCTCGGGGCTCTCCAGATCGAACACACCAATGCAGCGATCTTTGATGAGCATCGGGATGACGAGCTCAGATCGCGCGTCGTCAACGAGATTGATGTAACGCGGATCCTGCGACACATCCGCGACGAGCACGGGCTCTTTGTGGAGGGCAGCCCATCCGACGAGGCCTTCACCAAGTCGAACGTGCTTGGACTCAGCGCCCTTGCCGTAGCGTACGGCAAGCTTCATTTCGAGGGCGTTGGTCGCCTCGTCGAGGAGCAGGATACCGAACGTTCGATAGTCGATCAGGCGCTTGGTCAGGCTCGCGATTCGCGTGAGCAGGGCGTCGAGGTCGAGGATCGACGCCACCTCGCGTCCGATCTCGGCCAGTGTCTCCAGCGTGTCTACATAATGCCGTTCGCTCTTGAAAAGTCGGGCGTTCTCGAGTGCGACAGCCACGTGCGCGGCAAACTGACGGAGGAGTGCTTCGTCCTGGGCCGTGAACGCGCCCTCGAGTTCGTTCAGCAGGTTTAACGCGCCAATGACCTTGCCCTTGCGCCGCATTGGCACAGCGAGCTGTGACAGCATGTTGCGCAGCGGCCCCTTGTATCGTGGCTCGCGGCGAACGTCATTGACGAGAATTGGGCGCCCCTCCTCCACCGCAGCGCCAACCACGCCTTCACCAAGCGGCAGCCGCAACGTGGACCATACCTCTTCCGGATAACCCACGGCGTAGGCGATTCGCAGCTCCTGCCGGCGTTCGTCGAGGAGATAGACCGAGAACGCGCTGAAACGCGTCAGTCGCGCGATGAGCTGTGGAATCTTCGCCAGCAGCTCCTCGAGGTCCAGCACCGAGGTCACCTCGCGCCCGAGCTCGAAGAGCGTAGACAGCAGTTCGGTGTCGGTTGCGCCGCGGCCAACGGCCTGGAGGCGAGGGTCCGACGGAGTATCCTGAGGTTTGGTCATCGCTGATGTGGCTGTGCAGAGCAGCCCTGGCGAGCGATCGAATTATACTGGCCTCGTCCCATGGACGCTCTGATACTGCCGCTCGACCAACGCGCCATCCAGCAGATTCTTCCGCATCGCTATCCGTTTCTGCTGGTCGATCGGATTATCGAGCTCGAACCCGACAAGCGCATCGTCGGCATCAAGAATGTGTCAGTCAGCGAGCGCTTCCTGTCGCAGGCGACCGGCGCTTCACCACCGGGCGTGCCACCGACGATCCTCACTGAGTGCGTCGCACAGGTTGGCGCGATCCTGATCCTCTCCAAGCCAGAGAACCGCGACAAGATTCCGTTGTTCGTCGGCATTGAACGCGTGCGTTACCGGCGCGCGGTGTGTCCGGGAGACGTGGTGGAAGTCGAAGCAAGAGTCAAGCGGCTCAGAAGGCGCATGGGCCAGCTCTATGGCTGCGCCCGTGTCAACGGGAAAGTCGTGCTCGAGGGAACGATGACCTTCGCGTTAGGCCCGACCACGAGCGCGACGTCCACAGACGCCGTCGACTAACTCGCCATTGCCGCGGGCTGCTCTTCCAGCTCGATGCCGTTGCGTCCGCGCTGTTTGGCACGATAGAGCGCCGTGTCCGCACGCGCAATCGCGCTGTGCGGATCGTGCTCACCCTGATTCATTGACGTGATCCCGAAGCTGGCAGTCACCATGACCTGTCCGTCGTTCCAGGTCACGGGGTGCTCCGCAATCGCGCGGCGCAGATTCTCAGAGACCTGCTTGGCGCCGACGAGCGGCGTATCCGGCAGGAGCACCATGAACTCGTCGCCGCCGTAACGGCACTTCAGATCGCTTCCGCGCAGCTCCGCTTTCATCGTCGCACCAACGGCAGCGAGCACTGCATCGCCGCACAAGTGCCCATGGCGATCGTTGATGCCCTTGAAGTTGTCGAGATCGAACATCACCAGCGAGAGCGGCAGCCGTGAACGGCGGGCACGGCGTAGTTCAGCGTCGAGAACTTCGAGCGCATGGGTGCGATTGAAGCAGCCGGTCAGTGCGTCGCGAACACTATTCTCGCGGACCTCACGGAACAGCTCGGAGTTCTTCAATGACACTGCCAGCAGCGCGGCGGCGGCAGTCAGCACGCTGCGCTGATGATCGGTAATTGGCGGCTCCGGCGAGACACCGAGCACCCCTTCGGGCACTCCTCCGATGATCATTGGAAAGCAAATTTCCGTCGGCGACGGACCGACGACCGGATCGGCCTCCCCGAGTGCACGGCGGGCTGCGCGCTCACGATCGGCGGGCATCGACTCACCGACTGTTGCTTGCGATTCCCAATGGCCGGCGCGCGTCCGCGTCATGACCCACACGCCGCGCCCGGGGGCAAGCAGCGGCAGGTGCGCATGGAGCACGCCTCGAATCGAATCGGTCGATTCACTGTCCATGGTGCGGGCCAGCGCGTGGCCGAACGCGACGAGGCGCGACATTTCCGCAGCGCGCTCGGTGGCGTCCTGCGCAACGCGGGCCACGCTCAAGGATTCGGCGCGGAGTTCCTGGCGCTTGCGGAGCTGATGAAAGCTGAAGATCGTGGCAAGGATGACCAACGCGGGAAGCAGGTGCAGCCCTCGCGTCGCCTCGATCTCGCGCACGTAGTTCATCAGCGTCGCGACCGGACCAGAAAAGATCACAAACAGCGCAACGGTCAGCCCGATCATCAGGACGGCGTCGTTGCGCCCCATCACTCGCATGAATCCTCGCTTACGTTTCGGCCGGGATCGCACTCGGTGCGGAGGCGGAGTCCCAGCGAATTTCTGCCGATTGTTGGGGTTATCGGTTGGACGGCCTGGGTGCTGCACGCTTTTCCACCGTGCCCTCTGAATATCCACATCGGCACGGCCGACCGCCAGGCACGTGCGCACATAAGTGCACACCGGGTCCTATAATTGCCGTGGTGCCGGTAGGCAAACGCGTTCCTCATCGAACCCGCGCGGACACGTTCGCTCGACTTTTCGAAGCCGTTCATGAGGGCGTCTTTGTCGGGACGCTGACGCTGGATCCACTCGCCGACGGGACCACAGAGGCCGTCAATCCGTTCCTCAAGGCCATGCTGGGCTACCCGCCCGGCACCGCGGACGAACGTGTAGCTCCGTTCGCGGCCGAACGGTTCGCGGATCCGGCGGCCCGGCAAGCGTTTCTCTCTCGTCTTCTTGCCGACGGCGCAGTCACCGATTACCTGATTCGCTTGCGCCGAACGGACGGCGACCAGATCTGGGTGGAAGTCACGGCGCACGCCGGTCCGTCACGAAAACGCGGCGTCTCGCAGGTCGAGGCGCTCATGCGCAATGTCAGCGAACGGCGTCGGCTCGATGATCAGTCGCGCGACCTCTATCAGCAGCTTCTGCAGGCGGAGAAAATGGCGGCGCTTGGACAGACCATCTCGGGCGTCGCACACGAGTTGAACAATCCGCTCGCGACGATCCTGAGTTGGGCCGAGCGGTTGGCCGAGCGCAATCTCGACGACACCTCACGGCGCGGGGTGGACGTGATCCTCGGCGAGTCGGAGCGCGCCGCGCGCATCGTGCGAAATCTGCTGACGTTTGCGCGGAAGCGTCAGTCGACGCGTTCGATGATCGATCTGAATCAAGTCGTTCGCGAAACATTGGCGTTGCGCGCCTACGAACAGCGGCTCACCAACATCGACGTCGTCACCGCGCTCGCATCGGGACTGCCGCCGGTGTTTGCCGACCCGCATCAAATTCAGCAAGTGCTGCTCAATCTGGTGATCAATGCCGAGCAGGCGATGCTCACGGCGAATGGACGCGGTTCGCTAGTGCTGCGAACGTGGCACGACATCGCACACAGCGGGGTCGTCCTACAGGTCAGTGATGATGGACCAGGCGTACCGACCGAGGTGCGCAGCAAGATCTTCGACCCATTCTTCACCACAAAGGAAGTCGGCAAGGGCACGGGACTGGGGTTGACGGTGGCGTACGCCATCGTGCAAGAGCACGGCGGCAGCATTCGCGTGGATTCACCTCCAATCGGCGGCGCGTCATTCACCGTGGAATTCCCAGTAAGCAGCGTCGAGCACGCGGCCCGGCCACGTGCATCTGCCGGAGCCACTGAGAAGTCGTTGAATGGCGCGTCCGTGCTGCTGGTCGAGGATGAACGAGCGCTGGCGACGGCCGTTGTCGAGGCGTTAACTGAGGCGGGTTTGCGTGTTGAGCACGCGGGCGATGGCGAGGAAGCCCTCGCCCGCGTGCGTCAAAATCGTTACGACGTCGTGATCTGCGATCTCAAAATGCCGCGCGTGGACGGCATGACGCTCTATCGCGCGATCGCCACCGCGTCGCCGGTGCTGGCGCGCCGGGTAATTTTCGTGACCGGAGCCGTTGCAGGACCAGAGGCCGAACGCTTTCTGGAGGAAAGCGGCTGCCGCTGGTTATCCAAGCCCTTCCGGCTCGCAGACTTGCTACGCAATGTGCGCGAGGCGCTGGCGTAATCGACCACGACGCCGTGCTGCGCGGCCTCGTTTGCCGTGCGCTCGCCGTGCAGCGTCGCCTTGGCCATTTTCGGCTTCTGGAATTCGAGGATGGCGCTCCGCATCACCTTCATCGCGTCCGCCGCGTGCAGCATCGATCCAAGCGCGTCACGAAGCCGGCGAATGGCGCGCGCGTGCAGTTGCGACACGCGTGACTCATTGACCCCGATCTCGGCACCGATCTGCTTCATCGTCGCCTCACCGTAGTAGTAAAGACTGATGACCTTCTGCTCGCGGGGCGGCAACGACGCGATAGCGGCGCAGACTCGTTCTTTCGTTTCCTGCCGCTCATAGGCGTCGTCAGGCTGCTCCGGTTCGGACGGGATCAGCGCGGTCGGCAACGTCGATTCGTCGAGGTTTTCGTTGTTGGCCAGAGGTGAGGTGGATTCGATGGCGTTGATCCGCACGATTGTGCGGCCCAGGCGCTTCTCGTCTGATCCAATCTTTGCCGCGAGATCGGCCAGTGACGGCTCATGGCCCAGTTCTCGACGCAGCTCTTCACGAGCGGCCTCGAGCTCGCGCCGCTGACGTCGGACGCCGCGCGGCCACGCGTCTTTGCGAAGAGCATCGATCATGGCGCCCCGGATACGACGCTCGGCGAACGTCTCAAACTTGATCCCCCGCGCCTCGTCGAAGCGGTGGGCTGCGTCAATTAAACCGATGACGCCATCCTGGACGAGGTCCCCAATATCGATGGAATGGGGCATTGTGGCTGCAACACGACGGGCAAGCTGTTCGACGAACGGTAGACTGGCTGTAACACGCGGATTGACCGAGCTACTCTGGCTCTGGGGGCGCATGAGTGTGACCTCCGACGCCAAGTAAGGCAACCGCGGTACCAACAGATGGAATCAGCGGGAATCGCAGTGCAATGACGTGAGTGGAGTTCCGCTAAATTGCTGTTTCTGCAGAGGTTGATGTCAGCAGAGCGCGCAGATTCTGCGCACGGGGACAGCCGACGAGATCGCCAAATCGCCAGAAAGTTGACGGGCACGACGTGGTCCTACGCCAACATCCTGACACTGGGATCACAATTTTGATGAGGTGTGCCCGGACGAGGCAGGTTCGAGTAGATACGTCGAGAGATGTACTGAAGCGAGCCGGTTAGCCAGCCGAGGGTTCTGTTCTTTGACGGATCTCTCGAACAGTCCCCAAGGCGGCAAGGGCGCCCGAGACAATCTGGGACGCCCGATCGCGATTGACTGCATCGGAAGCCTTCGCTTCCAGCAACTCGGCGTGCGCCAGCACGATTCCGAGCTGATTATTCAGGCGGTGGAAGAGCGCCTGGAGCTCCCGCTCCTGTTGCGATTCGTCGGCCTCGGGGCCGTCGGCCGACGAAGGCAGGCTCACGCGTGGGAGCCGGGGGCGGTCCTTGCGTCGGACTCTTCTGAACGCGACGTGGGCGCAGCGTCGCGCCACAACGTGTCCGCGAAGATCCGAATAGATCCGCCGGCGGTCCGGACGTACTCGACCTTGCCTGCGGAAATCCAGTTATAGATCGTGCGACGGCTCACTCCAACAGCCTCGCAGGCCTTCATGATAGAGAGGGTCTGGCGGTCCATATTTGCTCACGGGGCCTCGCTCGTGACGGCCCTCAAAAGTTTGCACAACGGGGCCACATGGCCCCAAGACGACCTCAAGAACCTGTATCGGCTGGTTGCCACCGATCCTTAGGCTGGGTTGTGTCAATATATTGGCGCCCCCTGAATGAGTGCGGCCCCCCATCTGCTCTTCATCGACGACGAGGCGACACTCCGCGGTCTCATGGCCGAGAGGCTGACTGAACGCGGCTTCGAGGTGGTCGAAGCCGACAGCGGCGAACGCGCCCTCGAACTGCTCGACCAGTTCGCCTTCGACATCGTCATCACTGATCTCCGATTGCCGGGTATCGACGGCTCCCGTGTCATCGAGGCGGCCCGCGAGCGGTATCCCGGAATCGTCGCGATCGTCATCACTGGTTTCGGCACAGTGAAGGACGCCGTTGATGCCATCAAGCGCGGCGCATCGGATTTCATCGCGAAACCCTTTCAATTCGACGAACTGATACACGTCCTGCAAAAGGCGATGGAGCAGAGGCGACTAACCTCTGAGAACGCCTATCTGCGGTCGCAGCTCGAGGATGGCTACCGGTTCGGGGGCGCCGACGCGCCCGGCGGCGCACGGATTCTGGGACGCAGCCGTCCGATGCAGAAGCTCTTTCATCTGCTGGAGACGGTAGCGCGATCGAGCAGTACGATCCTCATCACCGGGGAGACCGGCACCGGCAAGGAGGTCGTTGCCCGCGCCATTCATCACAACAGTCCGCGGCGTTCGCAACGATTTGTCGCACTCAACTGCAGTGCGATTCCGGAGACGCTGCTCGAAGCGGAGTTGTTTGGCCATGTACGTGGTGCCTTCACCGGCGCCGTCGGCGCACGTCAGGGACGATTTGAGCAGGCGCACAAGGGCACGCTGTTCCTCGATGAAGTCGGCACGATGAGTACAGCGCTCCAGATGAAACTGCTGCGCGCACTTCAGGAGCGCGAGTTCGAACGCGTGGGCGACAGCCAGACGATCAAGGTTGACGTCCGTGTGATTGCCGCGACGAATTCAGAGCTGTCGAAAATGGTGGCCGAGGGCACGTTCCGCGAGGATTTGTATTACCGTCTGCACGTGATTCCGATTCACTTGCCGCCGCTGCGCGACCGCCGCGACGATATTCCGGTTCTGGTGAAGCACTTCCTCGAAAAATTCGCGCCTGGCACGGCGATGCAAGTCTCACAAGGCGCGATGCGAGCGCTGATGGCATATCAATGGCCCGGCAATGTGCGCCAGCTGGAGAACGCCATCGAGCGAGCCGTCGCGTTGAGCGCCGGACGCAAAGAGACTGCGGTCGTCGATCTGCCCGCGGAACTGCAAACCACACCGGAGACGACGGAAACGCCGTTTGTGGATTTTCCGGACAGCGGTCTCGACCTACCTGCCTATCTCGCGAAGATCGAGCGCGACTTGATTGAGAGATCGCTGGAACGAACCGGCGGCAATCGCAACAAGGCCGCCGAGTTGCTACGCATTAAACGCACGACGCTCGTCGAAAAGCTGAGACGCCTCGCGCCCGAGTGAACGGTCGTACAACTACGAGGAAGACATGCCACCGCGTTATTCGTACTGGACGATTCTCGCCGGCGGGTTGCCGACGGCATTTCGGGCCGCTGAGCGCGGGGACTTGTTGCCAACTTTCAATCGGATCCGCGAGAAACATCCCGACGCTGAGATGAAGTGGTTTGCGCGAGGGCGACTATGGCAGTCTCCCGAGGAAGCCCAGGCCGATCTTCAGCGCGCACGCATCAGACGAGATCGCGGCTGGCGGCCCGGTGGGGATCATCGCGATCCACGAGAGGCGTTCAAGGATAAGCGCAAACGCGACGCCGGACGGCGCGAACAAGCGTCGCGGCATCCACCATCCCGACGCGCGTCGCCATCAGACACGCGTACCGTGCGGCCGCGGTCGAAACCCACGGGGCCATCAGGCGAGCGCACTGTCTGGCCGTCGTCGAAACCCAGCGGGCCCTCCG
>Ga0126304_10000023_pt1 | contig 33763 bp, 54 predicted proteins | sample Plot25_FD_92538 | JGI IMG/M metagenome (GOLD analysis project Ga0126304, IMG submission 92538) | Serpentine soil microbial communities from UC McLaughlin Reserve, CA, USA - Plot25 | ecosystem: Environmental > Terrestrial > Soil > Grasslands | place: USA: UC McLaughlin Reserve, Lake County... | reverse complement strand
TTAAAATAATGATAATAAAGCTAATATCTACTTTAATAGTCGGCATAAACATAGGGCTTTGGATTTCTAGCCAAATCGATAAATACAAAAGAAGTAAATAACACTAATCTAATCTAGGCGAATTCGCCGTAATTAAAATAAAAATATGAATACAACTTGGTACGAATGCAAAGTAAAATACCGTAAAACTCAGGATACAGGAGTTCAAAAAATTGTCACAGAAGCTTATTTGGTTGATGCATTATCTTACACAGAAGCTGAAAGCCGAATTAATGAAGAAATGACTTCTTACATTAGTGAGGAATTCAAAATCACAAATATTAAACCCGTAAATTTCTCAGAAGTTTATCCGATTGAAGATTGTGATAAATGGTTTAAATCTAAAATTTCATTAACGGCTTACGACGAAGAAAGCGGAAAAGAACGTAAAACTAATATATATTTATTGGTTCAGGGCAATGATGCAAAACATGCTTATGAGAATACTTGTGAAGCAATGAAAAACAGCATGGGGGATTATGAAATTCCATCGGTTTCAGAGTCAAAGATTTTGGATATATTTCCGTATGTAAGTGGGGAAGTTGAATAATTTAATCAAAAGTAAATATGTTAGCGGAAATAACTTTAGCACAAAGATTCCTGATAAATAAATTTGGAACAGCAGAAAACGTACCAATGGGGGTTTATGCCATACCGACAGGCACAAGTAAGGGCAAGGCTTTTATGAGAGTTGAAATCACTCAGGAAAGAGGAATGATTGACTTTTCGTTATTTAAAGATGAATCATTAACAGAAAGTTGGCACGATTAATTTCATTACCTTTCAATAAGTCAATTCAATATTAACTAAAAGAAAGGAGTATTTTTGAATCTGAACACGACTCGAAAGAGTTTCTTTAAACCTCGTCATTGATTTGATGGGGTTTTTGTTTATCTTTAATTAAATCTAAAAACATAAAAGACATGAAAAAGTTATTATTCACTACGTTATCAATCGTATTGTTAAGTTGCTCAACGCCAGAAATAAAAGAGTACGAGCCAATAAATTACGGATCAGAAGAAGTTAATTGCGGCTTAATAACGTCTGCCGGAGAAGATCAAAGAGGGGATTATATAGAAGTAAAAATGCCTGGTTACAGTCCAGCTCAAAGAGATAGATACGAAGTTGTAGATTATCAGGAATATTATTTAAATCAAAAGATTTGCAACTTTGAAGGATTAACAGAACAGCCGCTTTAATAAGCGGTTTTTTATTTGAATGATATTTGACTAAATTTGCAATATGTCAAAAGGGGAATTTAATAAAGAAAGCGCAATAAAATCAATACTTAAGGATTTAAAAAAGGGTATTGATAAGAAAAATATATTGAAGAAAATTGAAACAAAATGTAATGTTTCAAGCGTGACTATTTGGCGATGGTATTCGGAAGCGGAAAATGAATTTAATAAGTTCCGGGCAAAGGTAGAGCCGTTGATAATCGAAAAGACCGCAAAGGCGGAAATAGAGTCTATATTGCCTACAAATGAAAAAATGTTAGCTCACTTGGCAACTTTAGCCATGACAGCCGAACAAGAGAAAGACCAAATATCCGCAACTGTAAACTACCTAAAGGCTCGTGGCGGATTTGCGCCAATAGTGAATACCAACATAAATATTGACGCTGGAAAACTGACAGATCAAGAAATAAAACTAATAAATAATAATCTTGACAAATCTTACTAATATTCAAAAGGTTATAAAGATAAAATGCGAAAGAGATTTATTATTTTTTACCCGATACATTTACAAAGAGAATCATAGACGAAACTTCATTGTAGCACCTCATTTCGCTTTAATATCCGAATTCTTAACTAAAGTGTTTGATGGCGAAATAAAGCGAGGTATAATCAATATTCCCCCTCGTTACGGAAAGACTGAATTAGCTGTAAAATGCTTCATTAGTTGGTGTTTAGCCCGTAATCCATCCGCAAAGTTTATTCATTTATCTTATTCAGACGACTTAGCACTTGATAACTCTAGCCAAACAAAAGAGTATATAGAGAGCGAGTCGTTTAATGCTTTGTGGCCTATGAAATTAAAGAAGGACGCGCAAGGTAAAAAGAAGTGGTTTAATGAATCCGGAGGCGGGGTTTATGCGACCGCTTCTGGGGGAGCGATTACGGGATTTGGAGCGGGTGTAGCGGAAAGTAAAATATTTTCGGGAGCGATAATTATAGATGATCCGTTAAAGCCAGATGACGCCAATTCGGAAGCTAAAAGAAGCGCGGTAAACGAAAGGTATAATTCAACAATTCGAAGCCGAGTAAATGACAGGGACACGCCTATTATTGTGATTATGCAGCGACTACACGAAGAAGATTTAAGCGGCTTTCTTTTGGATGGCGGATCTGGGGAAAAATGGGAACATTTATGTTTGCCAGCGTTAGATATTGACAACAACCCGTTATGGTCAGAGAAGCATAACTTTGAAGAGCTAGAGCAAATAAGGCAAGCGAATAGGTATAATTTCGCTGGGCAATACATGCAAATTCCATCACCAGCAGAGGGTGGGGAATGGCGTAAAGATTGGTTTACCATAATGGATAAATCAGAAGTCCCTATTCATTCGCTTAAATGGGAACTATTTATTGATGGGGCTTATACAAAAGACACGAAAAACGATCCGAGCGGGTTTCAAGTAGGCGCTAAGTGGGATAACAACTATGTAATACTTTCAAGTATTGATAAATACCTAGAAATGCCGGATTTGATTAAATTCCTGCCTAATCACATCTCATCAAGTGGAGTAAATATCGGATTATCTTTGGTAGAGCCCAAAGCGAGCGGTAAATCAATAGTTCAGATAATTAGGCAGCAAACCAACTTAAATATTGCGGAAATAAAGACCTCATTCGTAAATAGTTCTAAGATAGAAAATGCGAGAGCTTGTTCCCATTTTATTGAAGGTGGACGTGTAATACTGATTAAAGGATCATGGAATGAAAATTTCCTTCATCAAATAGCAGTGTTCCCGAACGGAAAACATGATGAACATATAGATTTAACTTGTTACGGTATTGAACGAAATTTGATTGACAGTAATTTTTTCACATTTTAATAATAAAATCATTAATTTTGGCGTATGGCGAATATGTTATCAAATTTCATTGCTACACAAGCAATCAAGCTTATCGGTAAAAATACTTTCAATCAGGCGTTCTTTCAATATTTAGGAGGCGGATATACTCACTACGACACCAACAACAAAACATACTTAGACAAAGGTTATAATATCAATCCAGATGTTTACGCTTGCGTGAATCAAATGGCAACGAAAACCCAAAGCGTGCCGTATTGTGTAAAGCAGATTAAAGATAAAAAAGCATATTCTAAATTAACACAGCTTAACAACGCGACCAAAGGATTGTCTAGCTTTATTCAATCTGTCAAAAAACTACAATTAGAAAACAAAGCATATTCTGACGAAGAACTTGCTTTCCCTTTAGATCACCCTAATGAGCTTCAAACATGGTCAGAAGTATGGGCGCTGTACAAAACCTATATGAAAACAATAGGCAATTGCTATTTTTATTTAATGTCGCCAGAAGATGGATCGAATAAAGGCGTACCGGTTCAGTTATATGTTTTGCCAGCTCAACTAATCCAAATAGTTTTAAAATCTAATGCGAATATGTTAGGCGTTGAAAGTCCGATAAGTCATTATATGCTTATTGACGGTAATCAGATGATTAAATTTAAAGCTAAAGACGTTATTCATATTAAATATGCAAATCCTAATTTCGATTTAAACGGATCGCATTTATACGGAATAAGTCCGCTTAGATCCGCTTTAAGAAATATTAATTCTCAGAATAGCGGAATTGATTTAAATATTAAGACACTTCAAAACGGGGGTGCTTTTGGATTTATTCACGCCAAAAACGGAGGGACTCCGTTATCGCCAGAACAAGCAGAATCCTTAAAAGAGCGATTGGTTGAAATGGACAAAAGTCCAGAGCGATTAAGCAGAATAGCTGGAGCAAGTGGGGAGCTTGGATTTACACGTATTTCGTTAACCACAGATGAATTAAAGCCGTTTGAATATCTTGCGTGGGACAGAAAATCTATATGCAATGTTTTGAATTGGCCTGATGAGCTGATTAACAACGATGGGAAAGCTTCGTTAGGTAGCACAGATACTAACCAAGCGCGTAAACAAGCTATTACAGACAATATTTTACCTGATTTAAAACTATTAGAATCGGCATTAAATCAATATTTCCTACCTCGTTTCAAAGGTTATGAAAAAGCGGTAATTGAATGGGATGTTACTGAATTACCGGAAATGCAAGCCGATGTGAAAGACATGATGGCGTGGATGAAAGACGCGCCAATTACCCCAAACGAAATGCGTACTGTTTTGAAATACGAAACACTAAAAGATGATGGGATGGACGTTGTTTGGTTGACAACCAACAAACAACGAATAGATGATGTTAGTGCGGGTGTAATGGATAATGCAAATAATATTTAATGATAGCGTGGGATAAAATACAGCCGTTATACGAGCGCAAAGCATATCGCATTGTTCAAAAACACATTAGCGCGATATTAAAAGGTATCCCGGCTCGTAACATATCGTTTGCGACTCTGGATTACACGCTACATGCTAATATTACAGACGAACAAATAAAAGCTATGTTTGTAGATGTTTATTCGACTATCGGGATTAATTACGGAAATAGAGTAAATAAAGATTTAGAGAAGGTTAAAAAGATAGCTAACGTGTTGTTTAATCAATTCTTATTATCTGAGATATTAGCCTTTTTAAATAACGAGGGCGGGATTAAAATAGTTTCAGTTAAGAACACTTTGATAGATGATTTAATTAAAGCTATAAAAGAGCAATTAGGCGAAAATGCAACAGTAATTGATTTGCAAAATGCGATTTACGCCATAGTTCAAAGGTCACAGTCGTTTTATAAATGGCAAGCGTTAAGGATAGCAAGGACGGAAACAACTTTTGCTGCCGGATATGCTGCCATTAAAACGGCTGAACAAAGCGATTTAGCATTGACAAAAGAATGGATTTCGGCAGTTGATAATAGAACAAGACACGACCATTTAATTGAAAATGGTCAACGTGTGGATTTAAGCGCTAGTTTTGTTATGGCTGATGGTTCGAAAATGGATTATCCGGGTGACACAAAAGCACCGGCAAGCCAAGTAATAAATTGCAGATGCACAATTGCATTTAAAGCAAAAAGAGATATTAACGGAATGTTGATTTTTAAACAATAAATAATGAACTTTAAACAATTAGCTTACGATTTAAAGGATTTAGACGAGGCAAAAGGAATCGTTGTTGCTTATGCTAATGCTTACAATAATATAGATTCAGACGGCGATATTTCCGCTCCTGGATCATTCGATAAAACAGCAACGGAAAACTTCAAACGTATCAGGGTTTTAAAAGACCATAACCCCACAATGATGATTGGAGTGCCTTTATCGATTGACGCTAAAGATTCTTACGGATTGCTTACTACTAGCCAATTCAATATGAACAAGCCTTTAGGGAAAGACATGTTTACGGACGTGAAATTAATGCACGAGAGTGGCTTAAATGCCGAACTAAGCATAGGTTACCAAGTAATACAGCGCGACCAAAAGAATAAAAACATCATCAAGGAGTATAAATTGATGGAATATTCTTTCTTATCTTCGTGGGCGGCTAATTCATTAGCTACCGTTCAAAACATTAAAGGGATCAAATCTCACTACGGGATTATGGAACTTATAGAGAAATCATATAATTTGAATTACTCTGATGACAGATTAAGACAAATTGAAACAATATTAAAAGCACTTTCAAATGAGCCGTCAAAAGATGACACTTTAAACGAACAGCCGCTTACATTAGAGTTATTAAAATCGTTTAAATTGTAAATTAAAAATTAAGATGGAAGCATTTGAAATTAAAACAGCTTTAGAAGGCATTAAAGCTCAGGTAGAGCAAAAAGCAACTGAAAATACAGTTGAAGTAAAAGGATTAATCGAAGCGCTAGAGGTTAAAATGAAAGCCGATAAAGATGCGTCTGTTGAAGAATTGAAATCAGCTTTGAAAGCGATTCAAGATCATGCGGATAAATTGGATTTGAAACTTCAAGAAAAAGGAGTTGAGAAAAAAGAAGGTGGTTACTTCGAAAACATGACCAAAGCATTAAAGGACAACTTTAATGACATTAAAACCGTTAGAGGGGGGAAATCTATCCAAGTTAAAACAGTTGGAGACATGACACTTAGTGCTAATCTAACAGGCGCGCAGCCTAAAGATTATAACTTCGATGTCGTAATGAAGCCGGGGCAAAAATTAAACGTATCTGATTTAGTTGGAAGCGTGGATATTGAAGGTGGTACTTATACATACCCAAGAGAAGGTACGTCTGAGGGTTCTATCTCGACTCAAACAGAGGGGGCTTCTAAAACTCAGATTGATTACGATATAACGATGATTGACTGTAATACCGACTTTATCGCTGGTTTTACTCGTTATTCTAAAAAAATGGCTAACAACCTGCCTTTCTTAACATCGTTCGTGCCTAAAGCATTGCGTAGAGATTACTTTAAAGCCGAAAACGCTGCTTTCTATACGGTTATGGCTGCTGCCGCAACTGATTCTCCTGAGATAATCACAGGTAAGAACAAAGTAGAAATGTTGATCAATGATATTGCAACTCAGGAAAATCTTGATTACGAAGTGAATGCCATTGTTATGCGTCCTTCTGATTATTGGGATATTTTGAAAACTGAAAAATCTACCGGTGCGGGTTACGGTTTACCGGGGGTGGTTACAGTTGAAAATGGTCAATTAAGAATTAACGGTATTCCTGTTTACAAAGCTACGTGGATCGCTGCAAGTAAATATTTACTTGGGGATTGGTCAAGAGTTACTAAGGTAAACACAGAAGGTTTATCTGTTGAGTTCTCAGAGCAAGAGGGTACTAACTTTGTGAAAAACAATATCACAGCTCGTATCGAAAGCCAAACGGCATTAGCTGTTGAGCAACCAGCCGCTTTGGTTCTTGGAGATTTTACCGCAATCACCTAATCATTAAATCGATAATTTAAAAGCCTTTCAGAAATGAGAGGCTTTTTTTGTACTTTTGAATTATTAAAATCATTACAATGAAAAAATACAAAGTATTAGTTCCGTTCTATAAATTGTCGGATAGAAAAAGTTACCGCATTAATGACGAAATCGAGTTAATCGAGGATGATGCTGAGCCAATTTTGAAAGAGAATAAAATCGAGTTAATCGAGGAAAAGAAAGCTAAGAAATAATGGCTTACATAAATGTAATAACATTAGCAAGGGCAAAAAACTACTTACGTATTGATTCGACATTAACCGAAGATGATACAGAGATAACATCAATGATTAATGCGGCTTTGCGATTTGTAGAGAAACGAACTAATCATTTAGTTTATGAGCGTCAAATGGCCTATAAAGGAGCTTGTCAGGTTAAAGTGTACGACTATCCTATTAATGAGATAGTGACTGATCCCGCGCCTTTTGTTTGTCATTTTTCTTTATACGATATATTTCCTGACGTTAAAACCGTTACGCTGAAAGTCGGGTATGTTTTGCCTTCAGATGTTCCTGACGAGCTAATCCAAGCGGCATTACAAATGATTAAAGTATGGTATTACGAAAGTGAAAAACAAGTTAATTCGACTTTGATACCGGAAAGCGTAAAAGAGGCTTTGGATGTTTACCGTAGATTTTTATAGTTATGATATCTAGACATTATTCACGCAAAATAAAACTTTGGACTAATAGCATTTCTTCTGATGGGTACGGTGGAAATACCGTTACGGATTCTTTTTTAGGTTCGTTTTGGGCAGAAGTAAAACAAAACTCATCAAGTAAAGACAATACGTTAGGCAGTGTTGAATTAAAGGATAGTTGCTCTTTCAAAATAAGAAGTAATGTCGCTTTGAATGACCAGATTAAAAACAATCTAAAAATAGAATATAGAGGTGTATTTTATGTCGCTAGCGATATACGATATGATGACGAATTATTCAGAGAAGTTAATATAATAGCTAATGGATGATAATAAAAGAAAAATTATCGTATACGTCTTGATTTCGCTATGCTTATACATTGCTATATGTTCTAGTGTACAAAGATTTTTAAACCCTAAATTAACTGAAACTGAATTATTTATGTTGCTTTTACGCAATATAGTTCAAGAATACAGATAATGGGTAGCGTTAACGGGGTTACTCAAACCATTACCGAACTAAGGAAATTTGGTAAAGAAGCTGAAAAAGTAATCGCTGGAGAAACAGAAGCGGCGGCATTAAGTATTGAGGAAGATGCTAAAAAACGAGCGCCTAAAAACTTCGGCAAATTAGCTCAATCAATCAGTACATCAAAGATTAACCCGACTAATTACAAAGTAACCGTAAACGAATTATACGGAGCTTATGTTGAATTCGGCACAGGTTTATTGGTTAAAGTACCACCGGAATTTGAAGCAATGGCGAACAGTTATAAAGGCAAAAAAGGCGGTACGTTTCAGGATTTTATTGACGCTATGACTATTTGGTTTAAAGCCAAAGGGTATGACACTAAAAATGTATGGATAGCGTGTATAAATAAGATAAATAATGGATCTGAGCCCCAACCTTTTTTATACCCTGCTTGGATTAAAGGCAAAAAAGACTACGAAAAACGATTAAAACTAGCCATTAAACAATTCAATAAAAAAATTTAGTATTTTTGTGACTATGGTAACAGTAAATCCCGATAAATTTATTAGAAAGGCAGTTTTCAACTTAGTCAACAATATCAACGTATCAGGTAAAAACATAAAATGCTTTGATAGCAGAGTTACAGGAAACAATAAGCTAAACGAATACGTGTTATTGACTTCTCAAACAAAAGAAGTTGTAAAGCCGAATAAATGCGAGTACCAATGGGAAACTTCTTTATTAATTGAGATTTACACCAAAACATCAAGCGCCGGAAACTCCGGCAGTAGAGTTTTATTAAATGATATTGAGCATGATGTTTATACTTTATTGTTGCCTAAAATAACGATAACAGGGTTTAAAACACTTATTCAAAATACAACATTTGAAACTCAGCTAGATACAGTTACTGATACAGAAAATATTTTCAGATCATTTTTAAGATTAAATTTAACTTTAATATAAAATAAAAACATGGGTTTACCAATAAAAGGCGAGGTAGGGATTTTATACATATATGACGATACAATCTACAGACCCGTTGCTTGCTTGACTAAAAACAGCTTAAAAACAGCCGTTAGTATTATTGAATCAAAAACAAAATGCAATCCAGGAGTTACTGTAAAACAAGCTGGAACTTTAAATTACACTATTGATGCGGACGGGGAGTATATCGACACGACTTCGGTAGGCGGTGATGTAACAAAAGCGTCACATGATTATTTGCTTTCAATTCAACAGCTAAGAGAGCCTATTACGTGGAAACTAGACACAGGCGTAACTTCTGCTATTTACTACGGATCGGCTATTCTTTCAGATTTAAATTTAGATCAGGGCGCGGGTGACGAAATCAGCACATTCACAGCTACATTAGAAGGTTCTGGCGACATTGTAACAACTGATCCAAATGCATAGAAAGACGTTATTAGATAAGGAATTTCATTTTGGAATTGGATTTTTAAATGAATTATTAGAGGGGACAGGCTTAATGCTTAACGAATTAAGCTCGCAAGATGACGCTGTATTGATTCCTAAAATCATGTTTTACTCATTATTGTATTCACACAAGAGGTCTGGTAAAGAGATTGATTTCACGATGAACACAATATTTGACATGATTGATGACAATGGCGGAATAGGCGGGTTTTTCTGGACTGAATTCCAAGTTGCTTTTTATGAATCGATGCACAAAGATGTCCCTTCTGACGATAGCAAAAAAAAAGTGAAAGCAGCGAAATAGATTTCAAAGCTGATGTAATATCATTTGCTTGTGGCGAATTTGGGATGCGTTTAAGTGATGTTTACGACATGACTTTTGCGGAGTTCCAAATTCGCCTTTTTGCTTATAAAAGAATGCAGTTAAGGGAATGGGAAAAAGTTAGGCAAATTTCGTGGAGCGCTTATATAGGCAGTCACCAAGACCCTAAAACAATGCCGAAAACTATTGATAAATTCATGAGTTTGGACAATGGGAATAAAGATAAATCAAGAGTAAGCAAAGAACAAAGGGAATCTTATCTATTGGCCTATTCAGAATACCTAAAACAAGTTAAATAATGGCGTTAGAAATCCAGATAGGAGCGGATAAATCCGACTTTGATAAAAAAATTAAAGAGGTAGAATTAGATATTAAAGAGCTATCTAAGGTAAAACTCGAACAGATAACGCTGGGGCTAGATACTAAGGAAATCAATGCCCAAATAAAAGACGCTAAGAAGTCTTTGTCTGATTTGAAATCAGCTATTAAAGACACCGGTAATTCTTTTTCAGGGGCCGCTCCTAAAATAGCCAACGGAGGCAACACGCTAATGCAGTTTAGCCGAATAGCTCAGGATGCGCCATTTGGGATAATGGGTATAGGTAATAATATTACCGCTACAGCAGAAGCATTTAGTTATTTATCAAAATCAAGCGGAGGAGCTGGCGGGGCGCTAAAAGCTGTAGCTAGTAGCTTAATGGGGTCTGGCGGGATTCTTTTAGCTGTATCATTGGTTACAACTGGATTGACGATAATGTCGCAAAAAGGAATTACTGTTGGCGATGTTTTTAGTAAGCTAACCGGAAACTTTGACGGGTTCGGAAAGGCACTGAGAGACGTAAACAAAGAAGCCGCTAAAAGCTCAGCCGAGCAAGTAGCTAGCGTAGGGGCTTATACTTCTGCGGCAAAAGATATTAATTTATCGATGTCCGACAGGCTTATTGCGGTTAAGAAATTGCAAGACGAATACCCTTTGTTTTTTGGCAATCTAACCAAAGAACAGATATTAAATGGCAATGTAGCGGGTGCGGTTCGAGAAGTTACGGACGCATTAAAAGCAAAAGCCAGAGCGCAGGCGTATGCTGGTAAATTAGGCGATTTAGCGGCAAAAGAAGTTGAATTAAGAGACAGAGAAACGGAGTTAATAAAAATTCACAATGAAGAATTAACCAAGCGTAATGAGTTAAATAAAAAATTAACATCCGAGCAATTCAATGAGTCTACATATAAAGCGTGGCAACAAGCAGACAGGGCTTTAAAAACATACAAAGCAGATTTAGCAGATGTTCAAGATGGCATACGTGCTAATTCCGCCGAAATGGATAAGTGGGCTAAAAAGTCCACTATTGAAGTAAAAGCATCTATCAAGCTAGATTACAAAGAAGAAAAGATTAAGAAGGTCAAGGCGTCTATTGAAACACCTATCGTAGTGCCGGTTAATTTATTGGTTAAATCAGGACTGAAAATGCCGGATAAATTCAATATTGAAGACGCTTTAAATCTAGGTGTTCAGCATAAAACCGGTATTTTTTCTTCTTTAGCTCAGGACATGGATGCAGATAGGGAGAAGTGGCTCTTACGTATGAAAGCAGGGTTTACGAAAATTAAAGGTCAGTATATTAAATGGAGCGATGAGTTAAGAGACTTAGTCAATACAAGTTCTGTAACTATTTTTTCCGGAATCGGAGCAGGAATAGGAGAAGCCTTAGCGACAGGAGGCAGCGCATTTGAAGCCGTGGGTAATTCGTTAATCGCAAGCATGGGGTCTATACTTTCGGGTATTGGGGATAAATTGATTTCTATGGGATCTGCTTCAATTGCTTTAGCCGCTGTAACGGCAACGTTTGGATCAATATTAGGCGTAGGCGCAGGATTAGCGGCAATCGCGGGAGGAATAGCGTTGAAATCAGGCGGTACATTTTTAAGTTCTAAAGCATCTCAAAACACTGGGAAAAGCTCAGTATCAGCCGGTAATAGCGTGTCAAGTCCTTCTAACTCCGTTAGTGGCGGATCTTATTCTGGAGGAATTCAAAATGTTGTGTTTGAGATTAGTGGTCAATCTTTGATTGGTGTTCTTTCAAATACAATGAATAAAAACTTAAAATTAGGAGGGTCAATCGCGATATAATGGGTAAGAAAATATTAATAACATTTGACGAAAACCCAGCCGTAGGGATTGGGTTTAATTACAAAATAGATATTAATGGCGTTAGCTTAGTTTATCCTAACGGATTTACCGAAGTAATTGTAGATTATCAGGTTTTCGGCGGCGGCGACCCTTCAAAAGTGGAAGTAAGCGGAGCTACACAAGCGACAATAGCTAATACATTAGCTTTTTTAGTTGATAATTATAGTACTGCTGGAATATCTTATGCTATAGTCGACAACACGGTTATAGAGGCGTCTATAGATATAGACGCTTTTATAACGGTTTATTTAAGTGCGATTAATCCTGCCATATCAATAGATTCGGAAGACATTTCACTTGTTACCACTATTAATTTAAAGTACTTTTTTCAGTATAAAAATATCGTTAACGATACTTACTTGTGTGAAATATTCAAGAAAAACTACATAGGTGGCGCGCAAGAAATACACGGAACTGCGATAATTGAGAAAGCCAGCGTGAACAATCACTTAGACCCTATTAGGGGCGGTGGAATTTCGCTGAAATTAGAAGCCAGCAAAGATGTGACGTTAGAAGACTTGTACTCCGAAAGCGAACAAGACTTATCTGTAAAGCTATATAGAAACAGTAAATTGATATTTCAAGGGTATTTAAATCCTGATGGGGTTTATCAAGATTATGTTAAAGACGAATGGATTATTACGCTGGATTGTGTGGATGGGTTAGGTGCAATTTCTAACCTTTCATTTGTTAAAGATAACGGTCTTAATTTTACCGGAAAAATGTTAGTAATAGATATTATTTACCATTGTTTAAAACGCACCGGAATACATATGCCGATAAATACAAGTGTAAATATCTTATACGATGGTTTGCCGTTCGGTAGCGATGTATTTAGTAACGTAAAACTAAACGCAAATAGATTTATTAGAAAAGATGATGAAACTAAAATGTCTTGCGAGGATGTTTTAAAGTCTATATTGGATATTTTTAAAGCGTGTATCACTCAGTCAGATGGCGAATGGTATATTTACAAACCTAATGAAATATTTTTCGATCCTTATGTACTGTTTAGGAGATTTGATATAAACAATATTTACAAAGGGACTAAAACGGTTAATTTAAATAAATCACTAGGTAGTCAGATAGATAACTTCTACCCTCATCATTGCGGGTCAAATCAGCGAATTGAAATAAGAGGCAGTATTGGAGGGTTTCGACTTGGGTATAAATATGGGCTTGTTAGTGGATTATTAAATAATCCCGGATTAGTGAAAAACAATTTTTCACTTAGTTATGATAACTGGACGGTTAACGACCCTTACTACCTTCTTAACGACCCATTCCAAGATTATGGATTTTACTTTAGAAACACGAATAGCTTGGGGTCTACTACCGTAACGGTGAAAAGTGATCCAATAGCCGTAACTATTGATGACGAAGTATCGATGAAAATGGATTACAATGTAACTTCTAAATTTGGCAGTTCATTTGTAAAAATGCAAATAAAGCAGGGTATTTATTATTTAGATTACACTCCTAAAAATAGCGAAACACCTCTTGATGATTTCAAAAACGCGGTTTGGTCAACGGATTCAACTAAATATATTATATTTTATTTACCGGGCAAAAAAGGGAGTATTACACTAAATTTCCCTAAAATACAATCTGACAACACCTTAACAATCGCTATAATTGCTTGTCAAAACTTAGGGGCAAATAGCACTACTTTTATTAGCTCGCTAGATATAATACCGTCTCAATCAACCGGGTCTCCAGAAGGGGAATTCCATACTGTAGAAAGGAATGGGGTAAGCTCAATAGTAAAAGCTAATCAAACCGTTTATAATGGCGATAATGCCGACGTAGTATATTTAGGAGCTATTTACAACTCAAGCAATAGTCCGACTACATTATGGACTAGAAAAAACAGCGCTGATAAATTTCCATTACTAAGAATCGCGGCCGAAGAGGAATTAAGAATCGCTCAGCGCCCTACTAAGGTGTTTAGAGGCGATTTTTACGGATATATCCCTTACATGTCTTTAACTACAATTAATAACATAGGCAAGTTTATGTTTATTGAATGGGCTTATGATACCGCAACAAATGTAACCACTTGCAAGCATTTAGAGCTGTTTGCTGGGGAATTAATGGATATTGTATATAATTACACTATGGATTACGGAGAAACGGTAAAACCAACTATTAAATAAAAAAACATACCTTTGAAATATGGATTTTACAAATGGACAAGACCGAATTTTATTTTTAAAACAGAATAACAACTGGCTGCCGATAGGGTGTTTAACATCCAATTCTATGGATGAAACCTCAGATTTCATGGATACTACCACGAGAGATAACCAAGGATGGGTAACTTCACGCCCGGTAATGCAATCTTACAGTATTAGTTTTAACGGACTTCAATTAAACACCACCGTGTCAGGCGGTAATTTCAGCGTGGCCAGCTATGATAAATTAAAGCAGTTAAAAAGAGATAAAATACTTTTAGATTGGAAAATACAAGGTACAATTTACCCGATAATCGACTACGGAAAAGGATATATAGGCAGTCTTTCAGAAACTAATAATATAGACGAATTTATATCTTTTTCCGGATCAATATCTGGATTTCACAAACCTTTAACGGCTAAATTAGGGACTACCGTTTTGAACTCAGGGAGTCCGAACGAAGTTATTAATAATGGGGATGTTAACGAAATAATAAGAACAAACGAAATATAGATGATAGATCCAAATTTAATAACAACGGTAAGGGTTGGGGAATTGCCCCCATCGCCATTTAGTCTTACCGACAAAATACCTCATGAAGTTGGCGCTGATTTAAAAAGCGGAACGATAGATGAGCTGATAGCATTTATAACTCCCTTTATCGGAGCTATGCAATACGAGGTTATTACACTTCACGTAAATACGCTATATATAACATCAAACTTTGATGACACTGGACTAGGTGTAAATCTAATGCTAGGATATGCTATTTGCAACGGAAACAACGGAACTATAAACAAAGATGGCAGGGTAGGTGTTGCTTATGGAGTCACAAGCAATGTAGTCGGATTAACTGGCGGATCTAGGGACGCGGTAGTTGTGGCGCATTCGCATACTGTAGATATGCATTCGGAGTCTTTTCAATCAGGAGGAAACACGCATGCGGCTTCTAATATTAATTCTGGGGCTGCGTTTTCAAGGTCAACAAGCGTAGTAGGTGTTAGTGGCACGGATAAAAACATGCAGCCTTATTTAGTTGAACTTCAAGTAATGAGATTATAATGATAAATCCAAACGATGTAAATACGGTAAGAGTAGGTCAATTACCCGATGCTGCTTTTAATTTAACCGACAAAATACCTCATGAAGTTGGCGCTGATTTAAAAAGCGGAACAGTTCAATCTTTAGCCGACTTTTTAACTTCTTACATATCTGTTACCGGTGGCGTTGGATTCAGAGCTGTATCGGTAGCGGATGGAGAAACATTGCCGACAACAACACAAGAAGAATTTATATTGGTTGGCGCGGGTACTTTTTACAATGTAAGTGGTGGCGCTACAATCGTGTGTACAGAAGAATTAAACGCATTAGTATCGAATGGCTCTTATTGGTTTATAGGCGTTGAAATACCGATAAATGTGGAATTAGCAGGTATAACGCAATTTATAAGAACCGGATTTGTAAGCACCACACCGAGTGAAAATGCTGTTTTCAACGCGTTAGCACTAAAGGCTAATTTGTCAGATCTTAATACCATTCGCCCAGTTTCAAAAAGATATGCTGGCAGCGGTCAATCTTACGTCATCCCTTCTGGCGCAGTAGCGTTTAAAGGATGGATAAATGAATCGCCTCAGGATTTAGAATCAGTTGGTTTTGAGTCTGATTTATTAACTTTTACGCAATCAGGAAGTACAGTTACATTTAAAAAAGCAATAACATTAAACGCTAGAGTTAGAATAGATTACACACTTTAATTACAACTATGAAAAAACTAAAATTACTTTTATTACTCTTTTTGCCTTTCTGGGCAATAGGGCAGGTCAGCACGGGACAAGAACAGGAATTCGATTATGGGATTAAAAATAATTCCGCCCAAACAGTTTCAACACCGACGTATTTAACCACAACAGGAACAGATGGAACTCAGGGAAAGATTCCGTTTGCTTTGGTTAACACGGGAGAGTCTAGAGTAGCTGTAAATGACGCTAACTATACTATTACAGGGACTACCAATAGACTTATAGCATATACCAATATTACAGCTAATAGAAACGTAACGCTCCCGCCTGCAACAACCGCAAACCAAAGAATTTGGATTACAGACGAAAGCTCTTTAGCTTCTGCTGCTCGAATGATTATCGTACTACCTAACGGTTCGGATTTAATCGGTGGAGCGACTAATGCGGTGGTAAATTTCCCTAATGGTTCTGGTTATTTTGAGTCAGACGGATCGGGTAAATGGAATATTATTTCTACTACTTCGGTTCAGTTATCGGCAGGAGTTTCGAGCATTCCGACAATAACGGATTTAGGCGCTGGTTCGGTAACTTTAGGAAATGGAGTTTACACGATGTTTGCAAATGCTAATGGATCAGGCAGGCCTAAAAGTTTCGCTATAGCGGGCAGTACTTTTGCTTTGACAGACCAAATGACAAATTACATTACGGCTCAATATAACACCACGACAGGTGCGGTATCGTTGGTTGTGACAACTACGGAATCCGTAATTAATTACACTACGATTATTCCCGTATTTAAAGTATATAGGGATGGCACAAGTTTACATATTGCCGACTACGACTCTTTAGGACTAGCTTTATCTAATAAATTACAAAAGAGTTGGGAAAAGACGCAGCAATTCAGATTCGAACCAGGGGGAGTGTTGTTAGGGGAATCTGCAACTAGAGTCATCACAGTTTCATCGGGTACCGCTTGGAAAGGCGGTATTGAGATACCCCTAACCGCGGTTGCTTCAAACGTTCAAACTTGCTATCAATTTGTAAATACTTCTGGCACATGGAGTAAATCAGTCGTGACACAATACAACAATACACAATATAACGCAACAGGCGGTTTAGCTACTCTGACAAGTAATAGTTACGCGGTTAATTTCGTGTATCGTAGCGTTGGGCAAGACACGGGAATGGCTATTGTTTTAGGTACGGGCGATTATAGTTTAGGACAGGCACAAGTAGCTCCAGAGCCTGCAAATATCCCTAGTTTCATTACGAGTCATATGGTTTTAGTTGGCCGAATTATAGTTCAAAAAAACGCGACTACATCAACTCAAATAGATAGAAATAATCAAATGGGGACTAATTTTACGAGCGCAGGGGTTACAGATCACAACGCATTAAATAATCTTCAAACGGCTCAAACAGGCGTTACTTATGGGCATATAACGGACGGAACTCAAACTATTGCAGGAGCGAAAACATATAGTTCGAATATCGCCAGTACAGGCTTCGTTAAATCAGGCGCAACAACCACAGATGCTTTATTAGCAGGAGGCGGTTCGCTTTCAAATCCTATTTCTGGAACTGGGACTACTAGTTTTTTGCCTAAATTCATTGGGACAACGACTCTCGGGAATAGTATTGTTTACGATAATGGAACTAATATCGGTATTGGCACTATTAACCCGCAAGATAAATTACACGTTGTTGGAAACACACAAATTGACACAGACATAATATTAGGGCATATAGGTGATACAAATAGAATTACTAGTCGCGAAACAGGGCAGCAATTAGTAGTAGGTGGTTCTGATACATTTAAAATTCAAACATATAGTAGTGGATGGCAAGACAGATTATTAGTAGTTAATAATGGTAGTTTATTAGTCGGAACATCAACAGATAACGGCAGCAAAGGTCAATTCAATGGCACGGTATCAGGCAGTGATGCTACCGCATCAAATCATTTCATTACTAAGTCGCAACACGATTCAAAAGCAAATATTGCATCTCCATCTCTTACAGGAACTCCAACAGCTCCAACCGCATCAGCTGGAACAAATACTACTCAGATTGCGACTACTGCTTTTGTTACGTCTAGCATTCCTAACACATCTAGCGGCACATATACAGTAACTATTACTCCTTTGTCTAATTTTACTATAGGCACGATCAGCAAAGAAGCATATTATCAAAGAATAGGGGATATAGTCTCTGTAACAGTACATTTAAGCGGAGTTTCTAGTACTTTAGGCACGGGACAAACAGCGTTTACAGCAAGCCTTCCGTTCAATAGGACTTCGGCTTTGCCTAGAAATATAGGAAACGGAACAGCCCACTCTTTTACCACGGCAGCCAATGTTCCTATCTTTATACAAAGCAGCGATTTTGACAAATGCAACGTCTCGTATACGACAATGGATGTAGGCGACACGTCAATGTCATTTACTTTTCGATACACTGTAAATTAAAAATTATGAAAAAATTATTATTACCAATTTTACTTGTTGCTTCTTCATTAAGCGCACAAAAAATCAATCCGGTTCAAATCGGTAGAAACAAAATAGCCGACAGTATTTCGGTTAGCGTATTGACATTTAAAACAACCGCTAAAACTTGCGGGCTATATTATGAAGTATTCGACTGCGATAAAAAGAGAATCGACGAAGGAAATATCCAACTAACGGAACAAGAATTTAACGATTACGGGCAGTCAAATGTCTTTATTGAAAATCTTACATTGCAACGCCTTGAATTTGTCAGAAAAGAAGATTAATTGTTATTTTTGCTTTTAACATAAAATTATCAGAATGACCGACGGCCAAAAAATAGACAGAATTCTTTTTTACTTAGAAAGTGACAGCGCGACAAATCAAGAGGGATTAGTCGAAAAAGTATCTAGGATTGACAAAGCCCAGGCGGCCATGTTAACAAGGGAAAAAGAATATAAAGCTAGGCTTTCGGGCATTGCCTTAATTTTAACATTGATTTTTAACACAGCTATTTGGCTAGTAAATAAATTTATAAAATGATAATGAAAAGATTTAAATCAGAAACTCCGGCTTTCTTCAAAGTATTGAGGAATATCGCAATCGGAGCGGTAACGGTTAGTGGGGTAATTTTAGCGTTGCCAGTTGTCGGAGTTGTTGCAATTCCTGCAGGAGTAATCGCTATTGCTACATATGTAACCGCTATCGGTTCGGCTGTTGGGATTACAAGCCAATTGACAGTAAAAGATCCAAATAAGTTATAATGGTAAAGATTACAAGCGTCAGCGAATCATTAATTGCTAAAACAAAAAAAGACGAGGATTTTTGTCCATCGCCTTATTTATGCCCTGCTAAAGTACATACTATCGGTTATGGCACTACTCGTTATTTTGATACGGGTAAAAAAGTGACAATGAAAGATGCGCCAATAACGGCAAAAGAAGCGGATAGGTTATTACGTGGCTGGTTTGCTAAATATGTTAGTCCTTTGGTAGATAAACTTTGCCGCGATGATTTATATCAAGACGAGTTTGATGCAATTGCTGATTTCATTTATAATGCCGGCGCAACTTATGTCGGAAAAGATGGCAAAATAAAATATTTCAACCTATTCGAAAAGGTAAATAAAAAGATTCCAGAAGCTGAATTAACCGCCTATTGGGAAAACTTAGCGATTACCGGAAACGGAATTAAATTGAAAGGATTAATAACCCGACGAAAAGAAGAAGTAGAAATGTATTTTAAATAATAAATTTAGTTATATTTGATATTATTCAGTTTTTCAGTTTCATTGTTTTGTTATATTTTTGGGTTTTAGATTAGATTTTAGAAAAGGAAAAGCCGCTCAGTATTTGAGCGGCTTTTTTATTCAGCTATATAGATTGGCGGTGTAGTTTGATACTCTCTCTTTACTCCTCCATCAATAGTATAGTCGGTTATTGAGTCAGTGTTAGGTTTATTTTCACACTTAACTGAATAATGAATTTGGCAACCTGCTACAATTACATGATTCTCTTCTGAACCTATTGCTGCATACCAATTTGCACTCCTTGCATTAGTATTTATACCTAAAGACTCTTTGTCATTAATTACTTTTACATCCCCCCATACAGCTCTATATTGCTTCCCATCAGGTGCAAAGAAATAGTTGTCAGTGGTTATTAAATATTTTCCTTTCATAGTTATTTTATTTTTATCTGCTATCGGTAATGCCTAGGCAAGGCCTTATAGATTCTCAAAAGTCACAACGGCTTTCATTCCGTTTTCAGCAGCCTTCAATTGCAAAGCCTCTATTTCTTTGTTGTAATCGGGTTTTGGTTTTAGGCGGTATTCGAAATCATCTGATCTATAGTTTAGCCATTCAATATCTCCGCGTTTTCTATGCTGCAAGTCTGAAATTAAAAATATCGTTTCCATTTCAGTCTGTTCCATTTCGGAACTATCTTCTGTTATGTCGGATATTTTGATAACACATAAATTATCAAGAGGACTAATAAGCGCATTATCTATTGTGTAATAATAAGAAGTTCCTGACCATTCATTAGATGGGCTTAATTCATTTAATAAATCAATATGATTTAGGTTATCAAAATGTATCTGAATCTCCCCCGCTTTTAATTTCTGTTTTGCAATTTCTTTATTCAATTTTCTGTTTATTTATTTAAAGTTAATTCCGTTCCTTTTAGATTGTAAAAAAGATTTTGAAGCTGATGCAAATAGATGGAGTTTGTGTCATTTATTTGAACAATACATCCTGATATTATTAAAAACAAATATCCGCACCACCCTATGCTTAATTCTTCGTGTATATCAATAACGAAAGCATCTTTTTCAGATATTATATCTTCCCAATAAGCACCGCATTTCAACAACCATTCTTCGGTTAATGGGATTGGTTCTATGTCGCCTAATCCTGTTGACAACGTGCTGCAAAACATTTTTAACTGTATTCTGTTAGGTATTATTCTTAAAACACTACCTAACCTATTACCTTCTTTTGTTTGCAATAAGTTTCCTAAGCGGAGTTCGTTTGCTTTCATATTATATCGTGTTTTTATCAACTGCTAATCCTTTTTCAATCAGTCCGAAAATATCGATATGTTTTTTAAAGCATAATTCAATATCCGAGTAAATCATTAGTTTGTAATCAAAATTACTCTTGTTGTGATACATTCTAAAACACACTGTAAATTCGTCTAATTCCTCTTTTGTTAAATCAGAAATCGGGCGTAGGATTATGAATAATTCGTCAAAGTCGATTAGTTTTTTATCTCCGTATTCGTTAATTATAGATGCTTTATTATTTACTAATCCATGCAAAACAAAATCAGTCGGAACTACATTATCAGTATATTCTGATTCTTCGGTATTCTCGCCCATTGCGTGACATATCAATTGATAAGACAAATAAGGCGCTAGGTGTTTCAATTCTAATTTCATATCCTTTTATTTTTCAATTCAGCTTCTAATAATTCTAGTTGTTTAATTGGTTATGTTTAAATTTTAGTTGTTAAAATGGCAAATAACTTTCTTCTGGCCATCGGTTTTCGCACCCGTTTTGTAGTTTAAAAATCAAAGGAGATTCGGCAGCAAATGAATTAGGTACGCTTATTCCTTTCTGTTCCATAGTATAGATTAAAATAGAAACATAGTGTTCCATATTGCTTATATCTTGACTCATGTACATATCTTGATTTCTTGATATATCCATACAATCAGATTCATTATAACAATCTCTACCAAGTACGCCCCCACAAGCTCTACAATTTGCCATTTTCTTGTTTTGTTAAATTTTGTTCGGCAATATTACTACAAAAGTTTTAATAAATATTGTTAAAATATGTTTTTTTATATCAAATTATATAACGATGTTTGCCCCCGAATTAAAAACAAATAATCGATGAACAGTAATTTAATGACGTCAAAACAAGTATGTGCATATTTTCAAATAACAGCAATGACTTTGCAGAATTGGAGAAGTAAAGGATTAATAAATAGTATTAGTGTTGGTAGAAATATTTATTACCGACGTGAAGAAGTTGAAAACCTAGCGAAATAATGAGTAAGCGACTTCCTTACTTTCAATTTGAGCCAGCGGAATACCTTACAGGGGATATAATGTTTTGCTCTTTGGCTTCTCAAGGATTGTTTAGTCAAATATGTTGCTTGTATTGGCAACGAGATTGCAAGCTAACATTTGACCAAGCTAAAAAACGCCTTAATAACGACGATTTATTTAAAGAACTTATTGGCGAGGCTATTATTAAGATCCAAGATGGGTACGTTATTATAAATTTCCTTGATAATCAACATGATAACGCGTCTAAATCGTCGTCGAAAAACTCTATTAACGGTAAAAAAGGAGCTGAAAAAAGATGGGGTAAGAATAGCGAAAGTATAGCCCCGCCATTAGCCCCGCCATCGATTAGCTATGGCGAAAGTATAGCATTAAGAGAAGATAAGATAAGAGAAGATGAAAAGAAAGAAACAATAATTAATAATGGCACTTTTATCTCAGAATGCAGAAGTTCACTTCAATGGATTGAAACAATAGCAATGCAAAATAAAATAAGATTGGAAACAATTAATTTTTTGTTAGACAATTTCGGAACTCACTTAATAGCTATGCAGGAACAGAAAAAGACTTTAAAAGAATTTAAAGAACATTTTTCACATTGGCTAAGAAAACAAGACTTGTCTAATTTTACAATCAAAATTTTAGGCAGAACAAATCAAATCTAAAACTAACAAAAACAAATGAGCAATGAAATTAACGGATTCGAAATTGATGTTTATAATCAGCATAAATTCAAAGATAGAGCGAAACAAGATATTTGTCCGTTCTGCTCCCAAAGCAGAAAAAAGAAGTCGGATAAATGCGTTTCGCTAGATTGGGATAAAGGATTTTTTAATTGTTGGCATTGCGGGGAATCAGGGCAAATACACACGTTTAAGAAAAAAGAAACTGAAAAGATTTACCACAAACCTATTTTAAACAACATTAAACGACTGTACAGTGATAAATTCATTGATTACATACAGAATGTTAGGGGGATTGATTTTAACGCCTTAAAACAGCTAAAAGTAAGAGAGGCAAAAGAATGGATGCCTCAGACTAAAAAAGAGGAAAACTGTATTTGCTTCGATTATTACCTAAACGAAGAATTAATAAACATAAAATTCCGTGACGGTAAAAAGAATTTTAAGCTCGTTAAAGATGCTGAAAAGATATTTTATAACCTCGACAATATCGCAACAGAAAAAGAATGTATAATCGTTGAGGGCGAGTTTGATGTATTGGCTTTTTATACTGCCGGAGTTACAAATGTGGTATCAGTTCCGAACGGATTTAATCTTCAAGGAAACTTAAATTTAGACTATATCGACAACTATTTAAAATGGTTCGAGAATAAAGACTTTATATACATAGCTGTTGATAAAGACGAGGCAGGACAAAAAGGACAAGCGGAATTAATCAGAAGATTTGGAGTTGAAAAATGTAAAATAGTGGATTTTGCTGATAAAAAAGATGCCAACGACTATCTTTTAAAATACGGAAAAGAGGCTTTAAAAAACACTATCAAATTCGCTAAAGAGATTAAAGTCGATGGAGTTTTTAGAGTTGAAGAAGTAAGGCAATCGATGCTAAACGGATACCGTAACGGTCAAAGTCGTGGAGAAACTACCGGAATTCAAGAAGTAGACAAAGCATGGTCTTGGAAAGCCGGAGAGGTTAATTTGTGGACGGGGTATCAAAACGAGGGTAAATCTTTGTTTTTGAATCAATTGTGTTTAATCAGGGCGGTCGGTACAGGCTGTAAAACGGCGGTTTTCAGTCCAGAAAACTTTCCTTTAGACGATTTTTTTAATGACTTAATCGAAACCTATATTGGTAAAAGCTGCGATCCGTTTTATACTCAGAATTACATGAGTGAATCAGAATATAACGAGGGGCTAGATTTTGTAAACGATCATTTTTTTACCATTTATCCGGATAAGGACTTCACAATTGAAACCATTTTTAAAAAGTGCGATTACCTGATTAAAAAACACGGTATAAAAACATTAATAATCGACCCTTATAACACGGTTGAGCATATGATGAAGTCGGGCGAAAGGGAAGATTTATATATAAGCCGTTTTATGTCGCAATTAAAGAGGTATGCAATCGAAAAAGATTTATCTGTTAACCTTGTGGCACACCAATTAACCGCTAGGAAGAACGAAAAGGATGGTGGGCGATACTTTAGGCCTGAGTTGAATAATATTAAAGGAGGCGGAACGTTTGCAGACAAAGCTGATAATGTTTTATTTGTATGGAGGCCAAATAGGGCGTTGGATTTTAAAGACGCAGATGTTATTTTTGGAAGTCAAAAGATTAAAAAACAAAAGTTAGTCGGTATTCCTCAAAACATTGATTGTATAACTTATAATATTCGAGATTCAAGATATTATTTTAATGGATGCAGTCCTTTTACCTTATTCGATAAAGAAAGGCGAGGCGAGGATTTACAAGAAGAAAAACCGCAGATAACAGCTACCATATCAGAAGCGTTTGATTTAAGAGAAAATGAGTTAACGGAAGAAGAAAAACTAGATTGCCCTTTTTAATTATGGAATATAAAGATCAACTAAAAGAATGGATTAAGAAAACCTTAACCAAGCGAATAGATAAAAAAGAAGTAAGCGCGTGGAGTATTTCTTCTGTAAAATTTAAACAACAAAACAACTTAAAATGAAAACAATTGAAAACGTAACAATTTACAAGTGTGATTTTTGCCAAAAAGAATTAAAGCGAAAACACGCAATGGCAAGCCATGAAAATCTTTGTAATCAGAATCCAAAGAATTCGAAACAATGCCATTTCTGCCAACACTTGGAAGAAACTGAAATTGAGGTTTATATAGATTCTAGGCATTACAATGACGATGGAGTAATGACAAAAGTTAAGTCTTTCAAATGCAATAAGCTCGATAAATTAATGTACCCGTATTCGATTGAAAAACGAGATTTACCAAATAAATATCCTGATACATTCGAAGATCAAGAGCCGATGCCGAATAAGTGCGAATCATTCGAAGAAGTAAATTATTTCTAATAAACTAAATCAAGCCTACCCAATGCGGATGAGGTATTTTAAAAATTGAAAAGATGAAAAAAGACATCATATGTTGGTGGTCGGGTGGCGCGACTTCGGCTGTAGCTTGTAAACTAGCGATTGATTTGTATGGAGTAGGGCGTTGTAGAATAATGATGATTGACACGAATAACGAGGACGATGATACTTATCGTTTCAAATTAGATTGTGAAAAATGGTACAACAAAGAGATTGAGATAATTTCAGCAATAGGAGAAAAGTACGATTCAATCCAAGCGGTATGGAAAAAACATTTATCGCTAAATGTAGCGACGGGTGCAATTTGTTCAAGTGTTCTTAAAAGAAAATGCCGAGAAGATTGGCAAAAAACAGCAGAATATACTTTTCAAGTTTTCGGATTTGAATTTGAGAAAAAAGAATTCAACCGGGCTTTTGGAATGAATAAAAACCACCCAAAAGCAAAAGGTATTTATCCGTTACTTATGTTTGGTTATGATAAAAAACAGTGTATTGAAATAGTTGAAAGCGCAGGGGTTGAAGTTCCGAATATGTATCACTTAGGTTTTCAAAACAATAATTGCTTCAAAACAGGATGCGTTCAAGGTGGTGTAGGATATTGGCAGAAAATGAAACGTGATTTTCCTGATAAGTTTTACGCCATGGCGGAAATTGAACACGAATTGACAGATGAAGCCGGAGAGCCTAAAACCATGTTAAAAAACCAAAGCAAAGAGGCAAAAGAAAGTGGAAACGAATTAGTGTTTTTAGTAAAACACCCCGATTATCCTAAGCTAAAAAGTATTGACGAAATGCCAGCGTGTAAAGTAGAACCTTTATTTGATTGCAATGGACTTTGCGGTATTAATGACTTAGAACGTAATCCGACAGAAAATGAAATAAATTATGAGCAAGTGAAACAAGCCAGCTACCAGCAATCGTTTTTTGATTATAACATTTATTAACCCGCAAACAGCAATTTTAACCGATAAAAATATAGAAATGAGAGAAATTAAATTAATCAGCATGACTGATTTTGTAAATAAAGAGCTAAAATTTAGAAAGTCAAAACATTACGAATATGATAGTTATGATAACGACAAAGCATTATCTGTAATTGAAAGTTACGCCAATTTCCTAAAACAACCGCTTACACTTGGAATGTTTGTGCCTTGTGATGAAGACGGTAATGTTTTGAATGATCCGTGTAAGCACAATACGTATTGTGTTGATTTTTGTCAAGGAAGATGTCAAGAAGATTATGACGAAGCCAAAGAAAGGGTTTTGTTTAAAAATATAACGATTCAATTAAGTCAAAGTTGGATTGACTTTTATAACGGAATACTAGTTTATGAATTGGACGCAAACAAACCTATTGAAAAAATGTTTTCTCACGTTTTCAGGAATCATGGTAAATCAGAAAATATCGAAACATTAACAAGGTATGATTTAGAACTAACAGAATCAGCAATAAAAAGTTTGGGATTATGAATAAGTTAGAGAAATGGAAAGACATAGATGGGTACGAGGGTATTTATAAAGTGTCTAGTTTAGGACGTGTAAAAAGCTTAAAGAATAACAAAATAAGGTTTTTAAAACAAAGAGATAACACGCATGGATACCTAAGTGTTGTTTTATGTAAACATGGTAATCAAAAAGAAAAAAAAGTACACAAATTAGTTTCTGAATACTTTTTATAACATAAACATAACGATAAAACAGTTGTTATTAATCATAAGAATTTTAATCGTTCAGATAATAGAGTTGAAAATTTAGAAATAGTAACTCAAAGAGAAAACACAAATAAAAAACACATTAAAAGCAGTAGTAAGTACACTGGTGTTTGTTGGGCGAACGGGGTAAATAAATGGATGTCACAGATTTATATTAACAAAAAAACTAAATATTTAGGATTGTTCAAAAACGAATACGATGCGCATTTAGCATATCAAAATGAATTAAGTAAATTATGAAAAAGAATCAAAAATTACCTAATTCAAAATTAGCATTGATTAAAAATGAATTGGATTTACTAGAATTAAACGAGGGTATTTGCCGGAATGAATTAATTAAAAAGCATTATGTTATTGACGGGAGCTGGTTAGACCCATTTAATGATAATAATTTTAGATCAACATTAACTAACGCTAGGAAATTAATGCCTAATAAGCAATTTACTACGATTAAAGGGATAATTACCAGGTTGAAATAAGTATATTTGCAACAAATCGCAGCATCTCACAATAAGCGATTCAAAAGATATTAGCCGATTATTAAGAGAAACGAGGTGAGATGCGTTTTAATTAATGGTCGGCATTTTTTATTTACAAAATATGGAATATCAAACTTTTTTAGAATCAAAAAGAAAAACATTTACGGAATCAGGATTTGAAATTAAAGAATCAAAACTTAATCCATTGCTAAAAGACTTTCAGAAATACGGAATCAAAACCGCATTAGCCAAAGGTAAATTTGCCCTATTTTATGATTGCGGTTTGGGTAAAACGTTCTCTCAATTAGAATGGGCGAAACAAGTATCAAAAAAGACTAAAAAGAAAGTTTTGATATTAGCACCGTTGGCCATTGTAGAGCAAACCAAAAGAGAGGCTGTAAAGTTCGGTATCGAATTAGATGTTTTTGATATTTCGAATTACGAGCAATTAAAAAACATCGATGCGTTTCAATATTCCGGAGTTGTTTTGGATGAAAGTTCAATATTAAAAGGTCGTGACGGTAAAATGTCGAGTTTGATAATCGAAACATTCAAGCATACTCCATATAAACTTTGTTGCACCGCTACGCCTTCGCCAAACGATCACATGGAATTAGGGCAGCATTCTGAATTCTTAGGAGGCATGTCTTATTTGGAAATGCTCGCAATGTTCTTTGTTCATGACGGTGGAGAAACTTCAAAATGGCGATTAAGGAAACACGCAAAGGATAACTTTTGGAAATACGTATCAGGATGGTCGATGGCAATTGACAATCCTGCAAGTTTAGGATTTGATTCAGAAGGATATTTTTTACCAGAAATTGAATATGTAGAGCATATTATTAATGTTGAAAATGAAAGTGATAATTTATTTGGCGATGTTGCTGTTTCAGCTACTGAATTGCATAAAGATTTAAAAAAATCATTTGGTAATAGAATTGAAAAAACGGTAGAACTCGTTAACTCAAATGATAATCAATGGATTGTTTGGGGATTGGGTAATCCGGAAACTGATGCTTTATCAAAATTATTGACAAACTGTAAAAATGTTCAAGGTTCGGATAAACCAGATGTGAAAGCAAAAAATCTAAACGGTTTTGCTGATGGGGATTTCAAGACGCTAATAACAAAAACCGCTATTGCATCATTCGGAATGAATTACCAGCAATGCAATCAAATGGTATTCATGTCTTATGATTTTAAATTTGAGGCATTCTATCAGGCGGTAAGGCGCTGTTATAGATTCGGTCAAAAAGAAAAAGTAACGGTTCATATTCTAATACCGGAAAGTCAGGTAAATGTTAGGCAAACAATCCTAGAAAAAGAGAAACAACACTTTGAAAGGATTAAAGAAATGGCTCGATACTCAGCCGAAACAAATTACAAAACAGCTAAATCAAAAGTGAAAATCATGCACAAAGAAATAAAAACAGAAGATTATCATTTAATAAATGGGGATTGCGTTCAGGAGACTGCAAAACTACCTGACAATTGCGCGGATATAGTTGTGTTTTCTCCTCCATTCGCTGAACTTTATGTGTATTCAGATAAAGAAGAGGATATGGGTAACGTATCGGATTACAAACAATTCGAAAGTCATTTTAAATACCTTATTCCGGAGCTAAAAAGAACTCTTAAAAGTGGTAGAATGTGCGCTATTCATTGTATGGATTTACCAATACAAAAAGGTAAAGAGGGATATATCGGTTTACGCGACTTCTCAGGAATGTTAATTGATTGGTTTCAAAAAGAAGGGTTTATTTATCATTCAAAAGTTACTTTATGGAAAAATCCTGTAACTGAAATGCAGCGTACAAAAGCACTCGGACTACTCCATAAAACAATCAAAAAGGATTCTATAATGTCAAGAGTTGGTATTCCTGATTATGTTTTGTTTTTCAGAAATGAAGGCGAAAACGAAACACCAATTACACACCAAGATAAAGACAGTTCTAAGCCGGATTATCTTCCAGTTGATTTATGGCAAAAATATGCTTCTCCAGTATGGTATGACATCGACTATTCAAGAACCCTTCAATATAGATCAGGACGCGATGGAAACGATGAAAAGCATATTTGCCCACTTCAATTAGATACAATCGAAAGAATACTTCATTTATATTCTAACGAAGGAGAAACAGTTTTAAGTCCTTTTGGTGGGATTGGAAGCGAAGGATTCACGGCAATTAAAATGGAACGTAAATCAATATCTATTGAACTAAAAGAATCTTACTTTAAAATCAATAGCAATAATCATAAAGCTATTGTTGAAGAAAAAAATAGTACTCTAACTTTATTTGATATGGTTAATGAGTAAAAAAAGAAAATATGATGGAACTGCACCCGACATGGGGGCTTTAGAAAGAGAACGTAATGATTTGTTAGTTTCGGGAAAAGAACCCGTTAGACTTCAAAAAGTAAAGGAAATACTCGATTATTTACATTTCGGAATCACTCCAAATAAAAATAAAACAAAATAATATTAGTTTAACTCAAATTAATATATATCTTTGCAGAAGAAAATAATAACAAAACAAAAAAGATGGCTAGAATAATTGGATGCAAAGAAGAGTTTATAGTTGAATTTCATTTTTACGAAAACGGAATCTTTTTAACTAAAGAGGGAGAGGGGCATTTAGCGCCTAAAGACAGAATTTGCGGGGATATTGATTTAGATGGCTCTCTTTATAAATGTCACTTTGGAAGTAAGTCTAAAAGATTATATGTAATGATTAATGGTTAATAAGATGAAAGAAATAAAGAAACTACGGATTGCGGCAAAAGTCAAACAGGTTGATTTAGCCAATATGTTGAAAATAGGGCAGGAGAATTTTTCAAACATCGAAAACGGCAGATTAGTTCCGATTGCAATTAATGATATAAAAGCGAGATGCGTTAAAATATTGATGCCGTATTTAGAAACTGAAATACTAAAAGCGGAATTCGATTTGAACTTTTTAAAGAAGATTAAAAAAGACCTTAGTAAATAATGAAAACATTTTTATCGAAACTGAATTACCAAATCATAGCGGGTTTTTCAATAGCAACTTATTTTTTAATAACGATAATATTTAGATAACTAACAAAACATAAAATCATGAGCAAATTTAAAATCGGAGAAACTATTTTCTCAATGGAATCCAACAAACCAGTTCAACACGTTATCGAGGGTAAATCTACACTTGAAGGCAAGGTAAATTCTTTGCGTAGTTGGGGTGATGTGAATTTACCAGAAGGAGAAACCCAGGTACAATATCACTCTGGATATACTACAATCTTAGAGCAAGATGCTTTTGCTTCATTGGAAGATCTTAAAAATAGTTTATTTAAAATATGAGAAAATACACAATACACTACTATGTAGAATCAAATGACGAATGTCAGGAACGTGAAATTGAAATAGAGGCAAAGAGTATGATTATAGCGTTTGCTGAATTCAGAAGTCACGTAAGAGTGTTTAAGAGAATATTTAAAATTGAAGAGAAATCAAATTAATAAAAACCAAAACCAATGACAATAACGATTCAAAATAAAGACGGCAGGTGGTATATAAACGGAAAAACATATTCCGAATTATCATTTGAAGAACAGGACTTTTTTAACAATTTTTTAATCGCTACAAAGCTGGATACACTTGTTAAAAATGGGTAAAAAACAACAAAAAACAATTGCTGAACAAATAATGAATCAGCCACCAGCAAAGATTTATTTCCTTAGAAATTCAGAAGGCAAATTTTATAATAGTCGTGATTCATATTGGTATTCCGAAATGATTAACGCGAACTACGACCGAGATTATAAAGGGCTTCAACAGTTACTTTTGACTCCTAAGTTTCAAGATTGCGGAGTTTACGAAACCACAGATCATAAACTTTGGGAACAAATGGCGACAATGACCACGGATTTAGTCTTAACAGGCTCTTATTTCTCGTCATTGCTTTCAAAAATCGCTTGTAAAATGCCGACCATATCGCAAGTGAATAAAACAATGTATCAAAAATGCACTCAGGCGATTGAGGCTTTAAAGCCAATGACAAATTGGAATGATGACTTTTTAGAAGCGAAAGAAGATACGACCGATGAAGTCTCAGGACATCTTCACGAATATTTTTCGGAACTAAGTAAAATTGAAATTCACCAAATGGCAGAAGTAGTTGAGGTTCTTAAAATGTACCAAGTTGACCGAGCAAGTATAATGGGTATTTGTTCAAAAGTCAGAAAACATAATGGCGAATCTAAATCAATTCAAAAGAGTTATTAATGAACTACAAAGAAGAAATGGAAAACGAACGTGTCAGGTATTTAATTGCGACTTGGATTCTCATCGCAATGGTAATTCTGATAATCATAGGGCTAACAATTTTAATAGTTAATCTAAAATAACCTGAAAAACACAAATGGCAAACTACAGAAAAGTATATAAGTCCGACCACTTAGGGGTGGTTGATTTAGAGGAAATGATAGAGCAAGGGAAACCGCTTATTTTTACTATTAAATGCGTAAAACAAGAAATAGGAGTTGTCGTAGCGGGTAACAAAGGAAATCATAATATTGCTTATTTTAACGAGCCGATTAAGCCATGGGTTTTAAATGCGGGTAATGCTTCGGTAATAAGAGGGTTTTCACTAAATAAAAGCACGGATACTGACAATTGGAATAATATTCATGTTGAGTTGTATGTTGATTCAAATGTAAAAATGAAAGGACAAATAGTCGGAGGCATTAGGATTAAACCATTACAACCTAAATTAACACCAAAAGTTAAGCCAGAATTCACTTCTGAAATGTTTGAAAAAGCAAGTGGCGCAAAAGCAACAATCGAATCAATTAAAAAAACTTATACAGTAACCGAAAAAACAGAAAAAGAATATGCAGAATTCAACGCAAAACAGTAACGAGCAAAGGACGCAAGAATGGAAACAAGACCGTTACGGTAAGTTTTCGGCTTCGGGAATTCACAAACTATTAGGAGTAAGAGGGTTAGGAGAAACGGGTAAAAGCTACGCAATCGAAAAGGCTATTGAAGATCTTTACGGAGAAATGGAAGAAAATTTTGTTTCTTACGATATGCAAAGAGGTATTGATTTAGAGCCTTTAGCATTTAATAAGTTCCAAGAGCTGAAACAATCCGACTTTTTAGAAGTTTCAAACTGTAATTTCTTTAAAAATTGCGATCACTCAGGCGCAAGTCCTGACGGTTTAGTTTCAAATAATTCAGTTTTAGAAATCAAATGCCCTAAGTCAACAACTTTTTTCGAATTGGTAGCGACTAACGAAGTATCGAAACAATATTTCAGTCAAATGCAAATGCAAATGATGTCGACCGGATCAGAAAAAGCGTATTTTTTCAATTATTTAATCCATAAGGGCGAGGAATTTTGGCACGAAATAATAATTGAACGTTGCGAAAAAACAATTGATTTGATTAAAGAAAGGCTTGATGAAGCTATTAAAATCAAATTAGAATATATTTCTAAAATAGAAACTAATAAACAGTTTTAAATTATGTTTATAATTCTAACATTGAAAAACGATAAGCGAATAAGGGTTAATTTCGACTTAGTAAGAGATTATTCCCAAATCATAAATGAAACGGGGTCGGTTATTTGTTTTGATGAAGATTACTATTTCAAAGTACAGGAAACGCCAGAGCAATTAGATAAAATGTTAATTGATAATTTAAGCAAACGTGGATAATCCAACCGTAAAAAAGAAAAAAGTAGTTCTAAAACCGCACGAAAGAAAACTGTTAATTGAATCGAAACTTAACAACATCGAAGCGGGTGCAAAATGGAATATAAGCCCTAATACCGTATCGAAAATACGTAGAGCAGCCGTAATAATTATCGGAAAAGGGAACAGGTCGGGATCTGAAAGAGTTTCGAGAAGAAAGATTACGATTAAACAAGAGGACGAAATAATTAAGTCTAATCTTTCTGGAGTTACTTTGGGTAAAGAATACGGCGTTACTCCTGCAACAATATCGAAAATCAGACTCAAACACGGTGTTAGGACAAATCAGATAAAAGTTAAGATCGAGCCAATTCCAAAGAGTAAAAAAGAAAAGGTTTTAAAAGTTGAGTCCGCATCCGTTAAAATGAAGCAGACAACATTTGAATATGAGAACAAACAAAAATTAAAGGCTTATGAAGTTTTAGCCAAGGCAAAAGAGATTGAAAGACTGAAACTTGAATCTGGATATGTCGCGGTTAAGACTGGAATTAGAGCTTTTGTACTTAGGAAAATTTAAAATAATGATAATAAAGCTAATATCTACTTTAATAGTCGGCATAAACATAGGGCTTTGGATTTCTAGCCAAATCGATAAATACAAAAGAAGTAAATAACACTAATCTAATCTAGGCGAAT
>Ga0126304_10000022_pt1 | contig 33858 bp, 35 predicted proteins | sample Plot25_FD_92538 | JGI IMG/M metagenome (GOLD analysis project Ga0126304, IMG submission 92538) | Serpentine soil microbial communities from UC McLaughlin Reserve, CA, USA - Plot25 | ecosystem: Environmental > Terrestrial > Soil > Grasslands | place: USA: UC McLaughlin Reserve, Lake County... | reverse complement strand
CATAGGGCCTGGGCCCTTGTCTCAGTGCCCATCTCCGGGCTCCTCCTCTCAGAGCCCGTACCGGTTACAGGTTTGGTGGGCCATTACCTCACCAACAGCCTGATCGGCCGCAGTCCAATCCAGAGGCCATATAGATTTGAGCCATAATACATTCCAGTAATTATGACCTATCGCGGTTTATTCTCAGTTTCCCGAGGTTATCCACGTCCCCTGGGCATGTTGACTACGTGTTACTGAGCCGTTCGCCACGTATTATTCATACGTTAACTTGCATGGCTTAGTCCTACTCTGATAGCAGTCGGGTCCGGCAGGATCAACCGGAGTCAATCCTTTGCAGGATTTTAATCATAATAATAAGAGTACGGCCGGACAACTTTGCTATATTAGTTATTGTGCGGGTCGTGTGACCAATGTCAGATTCAATGATAACATTGAACCTCCATTTTATGAGCGCAACTGGAGGTCAGTGGATCACAAAATGGCACTATGGCCAACATATCCTCACTGACGCCGCCTTATAGATTACGTTCACACAGCATGTCACATAATTACAATATAAATCTTCCCGCGGTTATTTTCTTCAGTAAATGAATTTGCATTCGCCTAGTCATACAATAATTCCCTAGCAATTAAAAAATTTTTATTTTATTTTGAAAAATATATTCTGAGATTTAATGCTACTAATCTTTACCTGTATCCTGCCATCGCTAATAGGCTTATAGATCTCCAAACAAATAAAGAATCCTGCGGAGTTTCCGATATTAAAGACAAAGACAATGAAATTTGAAAAGTATCAGGCAGCGTATCAAAAGAAGACACGTTTATCCAAAAAATTTTACAACCGTTCACAAGGGGTTTTTGCTGGGGGAATAAATCATAACATTCGCTTCTTTAATCCTTATCCTTTTTTTGTACAGAGAGCGGTCAAGAATTCTCTCTTTGATGTTGATGGCAATAAATATACAGACTACTGGATGGGGCACTGGGCCTTAATTCTTGGCCATTCTCATCGTGCCGTTGTTTCAGCATCTTGTGAACAAGCCAAATCCGGAATGCTATTTGGCACTGCAAATTCATCAAGTGTACAGTTGGCTGAACTGATTCAAAAACTCATGCCTAGGGCTGAGCTGATGCGATTTTCAAGTACAGGATCTGAGGCAACAATGTATGCTGTGCGTTTAGCTAGAGCAGCAACTGGTAGAAGGGTAATTGCGAAGGTAATCGGCGGATGGCACGGATTTAACACAACTTTATTGCAAGCTGTAAATTATCCTTTTGAATTTGACGAAAGTCTAGGATTGGTTCAAGAAGAAGAGCAATTCGTTGAGTCAATACCGTTTAATGATTTGGATCGGTCATTGAAGATACTGGAATCCAGAAAGGATGATTTGGCTGGCATAATCATTGAGCCTATCCTTGGAGCAGGCGGATGCATCCCGGCTACTCGCGATTATTTGGTAGGATTGCAGGAATTTACTAAGAGAAATTCGAGTCTTTTCATACTCGACGAAATTGTCACAGGATTTAGGATCTCCATTCATGGTGCTATGAGCATATATAGACTTGAACCAGATTTATTTACGCTGGGAAAAATAGTTGGCGGAGGAATGCCCGTAGGTCTTGTTTGCGGAAGCAAGGAGATAATGTCCCTCGTGGATCCAGTTAAGAGAGACAAAAAATATAAGCGATGTTCAATCGGAGGCGGGACATTTTCAGCTAACCCGGCTACTATGAGCGCAGGATTAGCAACACTAGAATACCTTAGAAAAAACAAGCAGACCCTGTATACCAGATTAAATGCCTTGGGTGAACAAGCAAGAAAGAGGCTTTCAGGTATATTTAATGACTCAAAAATTAAAGTAAAAATGACAGGAATGGGGTCACTTTTCATGCCCCACTTTCTAGGGACAAGTAAGGGCAACAGGGTCGATGATGCTCTAGATGCAGCAACTTCAAACCGAAAACTGCTGAATATGTACCATATGTCACTGTTGGCCAAATACAATATTTTTTTTCTTCCGGGTAAGATGGGATGCTTTTCTGAAGCTCACGGTTCTAAAGACCTTGAGCGATTAATCTCTGCCACAGAATCCGTAGCAGAATCAGGCATATTCAACTCATAAATGAGTCTGTGTCCTTGAAATTTGTTAAACCATCTAATTTAATATGCAAATTATGGCTTATCTCTAGTCGCAATGTGGATATCAAACCTACATACCTGGTTACAACCAGTTGGGAACAATAAACCATTCCCTTCCATCTACAATGTTACTATTGTTTCTATATATTTTCTAAATTTGGTTATTACAAGTAGTATGTAGAGTTAAAGTTTATTGCTTTAAAAGACCTTGCGTTGATGCGCAGAATTATTCTTGATTAGCATATTATCATGTAGGATGTCAAATGTTATTAAATTCAGTGACACTTAATTGCGTATACGGTGACACTATACAAAAATACCATACAAAAAAATAAACAAGCATAGATATCCAAACCTGTTTTATTCGAATCAATTTAATATGTATGCACGTCTATGATCATGATCAAAGAATCGATGTCTAATGTGTCTGCGAATTCTCCTGAAAACAAATTTTATGCTTTCGACAAAAAGAAGAAGCTCTGCATACCAGAATCCTCAGCCGATTCAATTTGCAGAGATTTGGCTTCTTTTTCTTTGAATGACGGCACGTCGACGGATGCAAAAGGAAAATTTTGGATTGAAGCGTATGGTTGCTCCTCAAGCATGAATGATTCTGAAATTATATCAGGAATGCTGAGAAATGATGGCTACCAGATCTCCGAAACTCCACAGGATGCATCAGTTAACGTCATCGTGACTTGCTCCGTAAAAGATACCACGGAACATAGAATGTTACATAGAATAGCAAAACTTTCTGAATTAAGTAACCCGTTAGTTGTGGCAGGCTGTCTTCCTAAAGCTGACAGGGTCAAAGTTGAAAGTATCAATTCATCAGCGAGCCTGATCGGACCTGAAACGATCGAAAGGATAACAGAAGTTGTCCGTTCTGCCGTTTCAGGTAGAAAAAGAGTTGAACTTGAAGGTGATAAATCGTCTCAGAAGCTAAACATACCAAAGATACGCCTCAATTCCATAGTAAGTATTGTACAGATAGCCAGCGGCTGTTTAAGCGAATGTTCTTTTTGTCAGACAAAGTTGGTCAAGGGTAATCTGAGAAGCTACAGGCCAGGAGATATAGTTAGACAAATCAAGGCAGACGTACTCCAGGGGTGTAAAGAAATTTGGCTCTCTTCAACTGATAATGGATGTTATGGAAGAGATATCGGAACCAATTTAGCTTCCCTTCTCTCAAAGTGTTGTGAACTTGATGGAGATTTTAAGATAAGGGTAGGTATGATGAACCCAATGTATATCCCGCGCTTATTGACTCCCTTACTCGACATTTTTTTGCAAGAAAATAAAATACTGAGGTTTCTACATATGCCTGTACAGAGCGGGAGCGATAGACTTTTGCGAAAGATGAGAAGAGGTCATTCAGCCCAAACATTTCTTAAAGCAGTACAAATTTTCAGAGATAGAATACCAGAAATAACAATAGCAACCGACATTATTGTCGGCTATCCATCTGAGACTGAGGAAGATTTTCAGCAAACTGTGGACTTGCTCTGGGCGACTAAACCAGACATTGTAAATATCTCAAAGTACAGCGCAAGGCCTGGTGTCTTGGCTTCTCGTGAAAAAAAGGTCCCTAGTCATATCACAAAGAATAGGTCCCAGCGTCTCGACAAAATTGTAAACGACATCAGTTCGTTACGCAACTCGCAATGGGTTGGTTGGACTGGTGAAATCCTAATAGACGAGGTAGCAGAAAATTACGTACAGGGCAGAAATTATGCTTACAAGTCTGTTATTTTGACTTCGAACCACAACGAGAAAGTAAGCAGAGACATTTTACCTTTAGGGTCTAGAGTCAGGGTCACGGTTTTTGGCTCCTCTAAATATGCACTGCGGGCAAATTTGTTATAGATCATATGAATGCTAACTGGCTCAATTATTACTCACCCTCATAGGTGTAGTGCATCAACCGAAACTCTTAACTAATAAATAAACAACACACATAGGGGGAATTTTTGATGGATAAGTACGATAGTTTAGAAATGCAGAATCCCTTGTTATTGGTAGGCATTGGTGGTGTAGGGGCCAAACTCGCGGTTGCTTCAAACAGTAATCTTGAATGTAACTGCTTGTTAATAAGCAATGATAAGAGGGACCTTAATGTTAACAAGTACGACTCTGTTTTTATTGATTCACAGCCTTGGCTGAATCCCTCTAGCCATAAGATCCGTTCTTTAGGGATCCTTTCTGAAACAAAAATTAGATCTTGTTTAGACGCTCATTCCACGATAGTGCTAGTTGCGAATTTGGCTGGCAGATGTGGCACTGCGATTGCTCCACTTATAAGTAAGATGGTTAAGGAGGATGCTTCCAGAAAAGTGATCTCTTTTGCTATAATGCCTTTTAGGTTCGAGAAAGACAGGATATTCCAAGCAGGAGTTTCGCTCAGACGCCTAAGAGAATACTCTGATGCGACGGTAGTTATCGATAATGATGCATTATTGAATAATAATCCTAGTTTGTCAATACAAGAGTGCTACGACATCACAAACAATGCGCTTCATGAGGTTATTTCATCTATTTCTAGTACTCATATTCAAAATTCCACAAGCCTTTTGTGCACAGGCAGGCCTGATGGCAAATCAGCAGAGGCACATGTTAAGGATTGTCTTGCAATGCTGTATGAAAACTCTGATACATCAGCCATACGAACGGCCACACTATATCTTATGGGTGGGACCGCCCTTTCAGTCGGCACAGTAAATTCCATTGCAAATACTCTTAGAGAAATCTTCAAACAACAAGAGGTAATTGATGTATCTATTGTAATGCCCAACTCACGGTCACTCAAAGTGCATCTACTTGCGGCCGTCCAGGAAAAAACCAGATTTGATAATTATGATCCTCTTGCCGAAGTAATCCCCAGAGAAAATATACTGGACTGGGAGGAAATGGAATCTTCGCCAAATATTGAAATTACAATACCTAATCTAGAGTAGCACCCAAGTCGTTAAGGCAATACAAGAGGACGAATTTCCTTTTGTTTGTAAACTTAACTTAGTAGTATTTCTAAATATTAGAAGATATATTCATTTTCTAGCCAATTTTGCCCGCACTGCTCTCAAAGAGCACGCATGCGAAGTGGTTAATGCTGGGGGGATAATGCATGGTGGATGAGCGTCATTTTCCACTTCTTGCCTTTTTCACCCTTTTAGATTTAGCTTTTGATTTTTTCGTACCCTTTTTTGTTGTGGTTAGCTCTGTTTCTTCGGCTTCTGGCTGTTCTTCTGGTTTTTCCTCTCGAACCTTTTCTGCCACCGGTAACGGCTCCTGCTCTGGTTTTGATTCAGCCTGCTCGTCGCTTGCCGAACTTATATCGTGCTCCTTCTTCACAGCCTCTTCGTAAGGAGAAATGATCACAATCCCGTCCTCGTCTTTGGTCATCCTGACTCGCAATCTTCTGGGTGGGTGTGCTTTTCCTCTCTTCCAAACATGTCTGTTTAGTTCTTGATCTAATTTAACTTCGTTACTTTTCATATGTTTTCTAGCAAATTCTCTTATCATATTCACTACTCTGTCGGTCCTTCGATATCTGGGAGTAAGCCGAGCTTTTCCTAGATTTATTGTATAAATCCGGGACAGGTTATCTTCAGTGGATACTGACATCTACCTATCCTCGCTTGAATTATTATTAATACTATTCTTACCCAACATTAACGTCAGACCTCCGCCATAGCCTTCTTTTGGGATTGGTCCTTACATGTCTATGAGTTCGAATTATAACCCATGCTGGTACTGGTTGGTTTTGTCTAGTACGGCTCAAAAGTCTTTTTTTCCGGGATGTATTCTTCCTGGCGGCCATAGCAAGAGGAACTTTATATATTACCTATTTTTAAGTGTTTGAAAATTTGCAATGAATGAAAAAAGAATGTATTCGCGTCTCAAAATAGCCCTGATGACTCTATATCTCGGTGCATCCCAACCGGCCACTAAATAGGTTTTTATTGTATCAGTACAAAACTGAATTGTTGCTATTACCCAAGCAGTGTTCATTTAGGGCAGAAAACAAGCCCTGCAACTATCCGCCATCGGAGGTAATTTCAGTCCTTACAGAAAGTGGGGAATATATGGTTGGAGTTATATGCCCTGAGCACAAAAGTTTAGTAAGAGGACGCATAGAGCAGCGCCAGGCAAAAGGCGAAATTCCAGATGGAAAAATTAGATTTCAAGACATCAAAATGGTGACTACAAACTGCATCAAGGTGTACTGAAAAGATACTGAAAGGATAAAGTCAACTTTTTATGGTCTGCAAGAACATTTAATTGCCCCTTCTGTGGCATCTCTTTGTATTCCCTTCGGTGTATTCTCTTCGGATGATGTGCGTATTAACCGAATATATCGGCTCAGAGCCCTCAAGCACATTGATTAAATTTTGAGCGGCAATTCTTGACATTTTTGTCCTCGTATCGTAGGTGGCGCTACCAATATGTGGTAACAAGATAATATTTGACAGTGGCAACAGCTTGCTAGTCCCAGTGAGCGGTTCATGTCTATAAGTATCTAATGCTGCTCCTCTAATCCACTTTTTTCGTAATGCCTCGGCCAGGTCATTTTCATTTATTATACCCCCCCTCGCAGTATTGATAAGATAAGAATCGTTTTTCATTTTGCTAAGTTGGTATTTGCCGATCATGTTAGAACTATCTTGATTAAGTCCAGTGTGTATAGTGAGAAAATCGCTTTTTCTAAGCAATTCATTTAGCCCTACGTACCTTACGCCGAGTCTCGACTCAAGACCGTTATCGAGACGATGTCTGTTATGGTAAAGGATATTCATATCGAATCCCTTTGCGCGTCGTGCCACAGCGCGACCTATTCGTCCCAGTCCAAGGATCCCTAACGTTGAATTGTAGACATTAGAACCCAACAATAAATTAGGCATCCATGCTACTTTCCATAAGCCCCTTCTTACAAATTTGTCGGCCTCAACTATTCTTCTTGATACGGCTAATATAAGGCCAAAAGTCAAATCTGCAGTCGCCTCTGCAAGTACATCGCCCGTATTAGCAACAACAATCCCTCTCCTTGTGGCCTCTATTACATCTATGTGATCATATCCTGTGCTATAGGAGCTTATCACTTTGAGGTTTGGTCCTGCCTCTTCTAATACTTCCTTATCTATATTATCAGAAAGAGTACATAATATTGCGTTCTTATTTCGTATGCCTTCTTTTAATTTTGGCTTTGTTGGAGGTCGTATGCTATCATGAATTGAAACTCGATATTTGGCTGCTAGCAGCGAAATTGCTGGCTCAAGTATCCTTCTGGTTAGATATACTTCTTTTCTTTTCTTCAAGGTACAGGTGCTGTCAACTCATAGCAAATTATAATTTTGTTACCGTGTAGAAAGGAAGGCTGAATGGGATTTGAACGAGGTATAAACGAAAAAGTACAACTGCTTACCACTAGGAAACGTGGCTAACGAATACTATAAAATGTGTAATATGACATACCATTATCGTCGTTCCTCGAGCGCATGGTAGTAAGATAGACAATGGATTTACTAGATAAGAAAATATTATCTTCCCTGTACCTTAGTTCAATCGTACCAGAAACATCACCTTATGAGAGGATTTGGTCTGAAAGTTACCTTCCAAGAGAAGTCTATGATCAGAAAATACAGGAGCTTTGCCAGAAAGGACTAGTTGATAAGAATCACGAACCACAAATCTCCTTCATTGGAAGGGATGCGATAAAAGTAGTTCTAGTGGGAGGAGTTTTTGACTTGATCCATCCCGGCCATATTCACACCCTTAAGGCCGCCAAATCACACGGTGATGTTCTGGTCGTAGTAATTGCCAGAACATCCACTGCTAAGAAAATACGGGGGGAAAGAAAAATCTTTCACGATGAATCTCTTAGGCAGGAATTGGTGTCTTCGTTGCATTTTGTTGATCTTGCTATTATAGGTAGGGAGGGAACACTCTATGATACTGTTGAGCATGTAAAGCCAGATATCATTGCACTAGGTTACGACCAGGCTCACACCGAAAAAGACATTGCGCAAAATTGCACAAGACGTAAATTGAACGTGAGGGTGGTCAGATTAAATACCCCTTTGCCGGTAACCAAGAGCTCAAAAATTAAAGATGATCTTGGGGACTCATTTTATAATACCTAACTTTGAATACGGGCTTTTTGAGATATTTGTAGTTACCGAGACATGATCACCATTTTTAACCTTAATGCTTTCTTTGATGGAGATCGGGGCGATTATTTCTATTGTACTGTCGTCATAATGTGTGCGTTCCAAGATAAGTAAGGCAGCTTTTTTGACAAGTCCGTTGTTAATTTCTGCTGGATAACATTTTACCCATCCATAAGTTCTAAGTTTATCAGAAAACCCGTCGATAAAGATCGAAGGATATGTACTCAAGTCTCGTCTCGAACGCATAGAAGCCGGATCTGAAAGCTTAATATTCAGAGTGCCAGGAAAAGGACTATAACCAAGCTTTTGTCGAAACTGCTTACGATATCCTTCTAGCGACATATAGTATGCTCCCTCTCCCATCCCAGAAACGACATGTCCTTCCAACGTTATGACGTCGTCAACTTTTGACTCTATTGCAGACTTTAATTTCTCGTAAAAACTGTTAACTTGCGAGTAACCGCTATCAGTAATCTTAATCCTTATGGAACGGCCTTTTCTGATTCTGTCTATATACCCCGCATTTTCTAAGTCAAGAAGGTGCTTCGAGGCTGACTGCTGGGATATGCTAATATTCTTGCCTAATTGTGTGGTTGTAAGTTCAATATAATTACGGTGTGCACCCAACAATAGGAGATGAATCATAGTCAGTACTTGCTGAAGTTTAATATCCATCACGACATCTATATGCTAACACCCATGTCACGAAAAGTGCGTAGCTTGATGTCTGATGTTTTCCTCAGCTCTCCAGTTCTGTGCCCGATAATATACTCAATTCCGACCTTGTTGGCTGCTTCTACAAGCCTCTGGGTAATTATACCGTCTAGGACTAGGATGCTAGCCCCCTCTGTTCCATTAATCTTCTTTATGAGATCGGAGACTGGAAGCTTGAGAATCGTTCTCATTGAACTGTCGAGTATTACAGCCTCCAGAGTCTCATTGATCTGCGGGTACAGCTCCTTTACTGCGGATAAAACCTCGGGAGTATCATCGGGATATAAGGTCTTCTGACTCGAGGACATCTGTTGATTTATCTCTGCTGTCATATCTTGACTTTCTCTTTTTTCTCTTCTGTGTTGTAATTTGGATTCGGAACCTTCATGTTGTTCCTCAGCTATTTGCACTTGACGAGGAATAATAGTGCCTTGTTTACTATCGATAGGCGCAGTTAATGATACTATCTCCTTGAGAATCTCAGTTATCTCAAGAGGAGTTAGTTCTTCAACTTCTCTACCAGCTGGCGCTCTCAGCACTTTATGTATTGGTACCAGACCTTGTAGTTCCTTAAGTATTAAATCTCCTGCTCTATCGCCGTCAATAAATGCCACCACTTTCTTACCTTCTGTAAGTTTGGTTATTGTCTCGTCGATTTTTGCACCCTCGATAGCAATGGAATTATCAAAACCTGCTCTGAGTAAATTGATGACATCGGCTCGTCCTTCCACCAAAATTATCCAGTCAGAGTCAAATACACCGGTTCCACAAGCGAGTTGTGCTTTTCCAAATGCGGTGAGCCGGCCAGGCTTGCTCGCATCATAGACATCTTTTAACATCTCCTCTCCCTCACTGATAGTCTTTGTAGCCCATTCCTGAACTATCTTTTTGGCACGGTCGACAATAATTCTTTTCTTGATAGCGCGAATATCATCTATACCCACAAGCAAAAACTTAGCTTGAAACGGACCGACTTTATCGATACTCTCAATTGCCGCGGCTATAAGCGCCGCCGTGGAAATATCGGTACTCATCGGTATTAATGCATCGCCTTTGGCCATGTTCGACCGAGAGTCTACGTTGACCTCTATTCTACCAACCTTGGATACCTTTTGCAATTCATTCAAGTTCATTTCCGGACCAAGAAGGCCTTCCGTCTGACCAAATATCGCACCTATGATATCGGCCTTTTCAACGAGGCCGTCAACTTCGAATTTGAGCTTAACATGATATTTAACAATACCTGTATTAGGCAATCTCATAACCTCATATACTATTATTAAAAGTACAAACTTTTTGCTAGAATATAAGTGCTTGGACTTGGACCTAAATCCAGTGTAGTCCCCCGACTTTCATTCCTTTTTTTCAAATATACATGTACAGATCCTTCCTTGACCCCATAAATCCCATTACATGTGGGGCGTATGAAACTAGATCTTCAACATGCCTAATTTTACCATTTGATATCCTAGCTAACGTTTTTTTGTAAAACAGACTAACGTTTCCGCCCCTAGACTGTAATTGCTTAAGCAGTTTGCTTGTAAGACATTTGCCAGTTCTGTCCATGTCAAGGAGCAAAATTATTTTCTTGTCTACGTGGTAATGGCTATCAACAAAGTTGTTTATTCCTTTATAGTGATTTAGTACCGTGACTTGTCCGGTGAACCCAATCCGAGCTAGGGCTTCTAGGTCTCGCTTGCCCTCAACAACAATAACAGAACCTCTTTCTGACTCGATATTAAGTCTATCGACAAAGATTCGTAAGCGATCTATAGTAGTAGCATCCATAGGTCGGTATCCCATGATGTAAACGTTATTTGACACAGCCGAATGTAATTTATCCTTTCGGTTTTTTGAATTAATAAGCGTGGTATTATGCGTGAACCTGCGAAAAAAGAAAGTGCTATATTATATACTATGTATCAACCAATATGGACGACCAAGGTGAGCCAGGACTTGATTATAACGATCCTAACTTAAACCCTTTAATCTGTGACTTGTGCAAAAAAATATTTCGCAGTTTGGATGAGTTAGGGGAACATCAGAAGCAGGAACATGATATGTAAAAGACTTAATAAGAAAACTTAAAATTTTCTTTGATGCTACTGATTTGTAACAATGGAACTCGGCATGCTCCAGATGAATATCGGAGCATCTGAATGGGGAATCATTATCCTGCTAGTAGTGCTACTTATTATAGGATCAAATAGGTTCGCCGGCTTAGCAAAGCTTCTTGGGCGGGCTGTTGGAGAATATGATAAAGCTAGGGAAATGATTCAAAACGAGAAAAATAATTCTCTGTCTAAGGACTCAATTTTTGCCTCGTCATCTGTTGTGCCGCAAATCACCGGTCCAGTCGGTTCTGAGAGGGAGAAACTAAAGGCCATTGCAAAGTCACTAGGTATAGAAGAAAGTGAATTAACTGATGACCAGTTACGTTCTCTTATTTCACGAAAAATACAAAAATAATAGAATGTAAAGGTAGTTTCTCCCTGTATCAAGATCGGGACCTATCTTGCCAGTGAGACTATAAGATATCGAATATTATGTATACTCGCTCACTTCAACACTTAAATACGCCAGATTTTTTCCTGATAATTAATGTCACAACCTATCGGCAATAATACTATAAACCCTTTTAACGTTGCTTTAAAACAACTAGAAGAGGCGGCCAAAATAGTCGGAATAGATAAGGGAATGCATGACGTTCTGGCCCAACCAAAGCGTATTCTTACAGTATCCCTTCCAACACGAATGGATAATGGTGAGATCCACGTTTTTACGGGATTCAGATCACAGCATAATGATGCCCGGGGCCCTTTTAAGGGTGGAATAAGATATCATCCTCAAGTAACTATAGAGGAAGTAAAGGCTCTTTCCATGTGGATGACTTGGAAATGTGCAATTGCGGACATTCCTTATGGCGGGGGAAAAGGAGGAATAATTTGCGACCCTAAGCAGATGTCCACTGGCGAGCTTGAGCGAATGACCCGCCGCTATGCATACGCAATAGCAGACATTATAGGCCCCCTTACCGATATCCCCGCTCCCGATGTGTATACCGGGGGCAAAGAAATGTCCTGGATTATGGATACATATTCTGCCCTAAAGGGCAATTTTGTTCAGCCTGAAGTTATAACAGGAAAGCCACTAGCAATAGGCGGATCATTAGGAAGGAATGAGGCGACTGGGAGAGGTTTATCATTTAATGTCAGAGAGGCTGTAAAAAAACTAGGGATTAATTTACAAACTTCAACTGTTGCAGTACAGGGTTTTGGAAACGCGGGTCAGTATGCCTCACTGATGCTCGAGGAGATGGGCGCAAAGGTTGTTGCTGTTTCGGATTCCCAAGCAGGGGTTTACAATAAAAACGGCATACATATTGGCTCGCTCCGAAAGCACAAAGAAAAGATGGGTTCAGTTGTAGGATTTCCCGAATCCAAATCAATTTCCAACGAAGAGTTACTTGAGACCGAGTGCACAATCCTAGTACCTGCTGCCCTTGAAAACCAGATAACCAAGAAAAATGCATCACAAGTTACTGCAAGGTTGGTCGCAGAAGCGGCAAATGGCCCGACAACCCCCGAGGCGGATGAAATACTATACGAGAATAAAACGTTAGTTATTCCAGATGTGCTTGCAAACTCAGGAGGAGTTACTGTTTCATATTTCGAATGGCTACAAAACCTCCGAAGAGAATACTGGACCGAAGAACAAGTTAATAGTATGCTTGATAAAAAGATGACTAGAGCGTTTTCAGATGTCTATGAAACTCATGAAAAATACCAAGTAAACATGCGAAAGGCAAGCATAGCTTTGGCTGTTGGTAGAGTAACTGAAGCAATAAAAACGAGGGGACTTTGGCCTTAACACCTGCTTGAAAGAAATTTTTTTATCTTTCAGCCGGCTTGGGTAGATCACTAACGAAAAATTATTGTTAGTCTGTGGAAAACGAATGTCCACATGAGCAGCTCTTGGTTACGTTAGGATTGTTTATCTTGAAACCTGAGCCCATTAAACTGTCAATGTAGTCTATGTTAGCCCCTTTTAGGTAGTTTTGACTGTAGCTATCTAACAACACCTTAACTCCATTCTGCTCAAGTATATAGTCGTCCTCATCAGACTTCTCTTCAAATCCCATCCCGTAGGATAGACCGGAACATCCTCCGCCAGATACATAGACGCGGAGAAACAGACTGTCATTACCCTCTTGCTTCATGAATTCAGATACTTTTTCAGCAGCCTTTGGGGTTATGGTTATAATTTGGCTTTGTGTGGCACTTTCCATTACAAATAGTTTTACAAATAAATATAATAAGCTTTCCTCACAAAATAGAGTAGGTCTACCATATCATTTATAATATATCTTCTGGTGAGGTGGTTATGTTGTCTTCTTGCCAGAAAGACTGGACCATTTGGCAAGGGCTCCTGCGGAAGTTACCCATGTAATAACAGAATAATATACCGGTACGTTTGTATCTTCTATGCGTTTTGAGATCTTTTGAGTAAAGGGACCTCCCATTGCTCCCACGAGAATCGGTTTCCGTAGTTGTTTTTGAAAAGTCTCTAGAACTTCCACTATGTTCTCTTCTAGAGGATCATCTTGAAATACAAACCATGGCATTATTATATCTACATTAGGATCATCCATAAATGCCTGAATTGCAAACCTGTAGTCGTCAGCAGTGGCAGAGCCCGTGATGTCACAGGGATTGCCAATAACATACGTGGGAGGGTAATGTTCCTTCAGGTCTTTGATAGTTTTATCACTAATTTCTGCAACGGCGAGTCCAAGCCTTTCAAAGTTATCTATTGCTGCAATGACTGGTCCGGCTCCATTAGTTATCATAGCAACCCTGTTCCCTTTAGGTACAGGTTGCCATGCAAGTGCCTTCAAAGATGCAGTTAGCTCCTCGTAACTGTCAAGCGAGATTATCTTTGCCTGTTCGAGAGCTCCTCTTACAACGTTATAGGATCCTCCAAGAGACCCTGTATGAGACGCGGCTTGTTTTGCTCCTCGCGTAGTTCTGCCGTTCTTGAAGACTAGTATCGGTTTATTTTTCTCTAATATTACTTGTTTGGCCGCGTGCATAAATTTTCTTCCATCTCCCAATCCCTCGACGTATAATCCAATTACCTTGGTCTTTGGGTCTTCACCTAGGTACCAGATCATATCTGCCTCATCAACATCCGATCTATTTCCGTATGAGATCATTTTGCTCATTCCAAAAGCATCAGAAGTTTCCATGAATGCAATGCCAACTGTTCCACTTTGGGAAAGAAATGCGACTTCGCCTCTTTGCGGCCTAAGCATTCTCTCATGACCTTGAAATGCACAATCTAGCCTATTATCTGCGTTAAACATACCAATACAATTAGGCCCTATGACTCTCACTTTTAATTCCGCGGAAAGCTTTTTTATTTCATTTTCAATTGCTGCGCGGTCCCCTCCCAGCTCTTTACCTCCGCCGGATATGATTACCATATTATGGATATTTTTTCTCTCGCAGCTTCTAAGTAGATCAGGAACAAATTTCAAGTCAACTGTCACTACTACGACGTCAACTGGCTCTTCAATTTCGTCTAGGCTTTTGAATGCCTTGATGCCCATAATTTCTTGGTATCCCTTTGCATTTACCGGAAATACCTTTCCCTTGTAATCATGTTTTGCTAGGCTTTGTAAGACAGAGTTTCCGACTTTTCCTGCTTCAGGTGATGCGCCTATGAGTGCAATGGACTTGGCATTGAAAAAAAGATCCATATAACTTGAATCAGGTTCAGCCTTTGATATTATCCCAAAGTCAGGTTTTTCTCTCAAGAGTATCTTGGCGTCTACTACGAAGTAATCATTTGGATAAAGTATTATGGGATTAAAGTCAACAGACTCATAGTAAGGTGCGGCGTCTAACCCTAAATGGCCTATTTTTATTAGCATATCAGATAGCATAGAAGCATCAATCGGTTGAGAGCCTCTAAAGCCTTTGAGCATACTTTTACCTTTGAGATCCTCAGTCATCTCCTTAACATCTTCTGGTGTTATGGGGAGGATCCGAAATGCCACATCTTTGAATATTTCAGTATAAATCCCACCAAGCCCAAACATGATGACAGGCCCAAATTGTGGGTCGTTTTGTAAGCCGACGATAACTTCTAATCCTGAGTCGACCATTTTCTCTAAGATAACCCCCTTAGTATGATATTTAGATGACAACCTCTCGTACATATCGTCAAACGCATCACGAACTTCCTGCTCTGTTTTCAGTCCAACTCTAACTCCTTTGACGTCAGTCTTGTGTAAAATGTCTGGTGATACGATCTTTGCAACTAGTGGAAAACCCAATTGTTTTGCTTTATCCTGTGCCTCCTGGGCATTTTTGACTAGAGCATATGGAGGGACTTTAATTCCATATTCGGTCAGAATTGCCTTTGCAGATTCTTCAGTTATGATATTATTATTATTTTTCTTAGCCTCATCATACATCTTTCCAATTTTGTCTGTTTGAGTCATAAGGGTATCAAAAAAGTTTGTTTGCTTTCTAATTAACTTTACGTAGTTAGTTTTAGTCCGTAAAAATGAAACATGATATCGAATATAGAATTCATTAATTATCTACTCTAGACTCACTTTATCATGATAATGAGAATTTTCCTGTCAGGCAAAACGAAACTATTCCTGCTGTCAGGTACAAGTCGTGGCCGAAAATTATCAAAAAAGTACGATGCTAGGCCCCCTTGTGTCCAAGCCGAAACGATCGCAATGTCCAATTACATTGAAGAGTATTAGATTATAGACCAAATCAGAGCTCCCCACATTTAGTTCCTACTTATACGCAACGACAATTACCGCGGCACCCATTAAACCCGTTTTAAACTTCACTTTCGAAAATCGTCTGCTTAGCAATGAATGTAGCTCAGAATTTGTAGGCCATTTCTTATATGTCCCATGTATGGTCTTAAATTTCAACCCACTCTGACCTGCTACAAAAAAAGCTATAACTGTCAGGGCGTACTTCAAATAAAAGGAAACAAAGAATCTCAGAAATTTGTTGTCAGGTTTTCCCAAGTCAACGACAACTAACGATCCTCCTTTTTTAAGCACACGATATATCTCAGCTATTGCAGATTCAAGCTCTATCGCATCACGCAACGAGTAACCACACAATACTGCATCAAATACCTGCTCCTTGAAAGGCATATACTCGAAAACCCCCGATGATAAATATTGGTTTGATGAATATGGCAAGAAGTTTCTAGTTCTTGAAAGCATCATCAAAAGTGGATCGTATAGAACCATCTCCAAGTGCTGGTCTGTTATCTTAGAGGCAATTCTTGACATATTTCCGAAACCAGAGCCGGCATCAAGTATTTTGTTTCCTGGATGAACATGACCTTTGATTCCCTCCCATCGATACTTATTGGCCTTTCCCAGAGAAATTGCCATATTCACTTTGTCATAAACGGGAATAACCGAACGAAGTACTCCAGCTACTTCCTTCCAATATTGATATCCCAAGCCGAACAAACTGGCTAAATCACTAATATTTTGCGGAATCTATTATGGATTATCCTACACATCAATGTTCTTACCCTTTCTCATAACAAACGTTGCTCATATAATACGGATGTGACCCCCCTCATGCCAGAATCTATGCTCCTATATATCCTTCTTGCCTATACATTCCAATCCTATAATAAGGCTTAACGAAAGCGTAATCCAAAAGTGAGTCTTTTATATTACAGACAGAAACAACTGAAGTTGTTCTCAGCACATTGGCCAACAAAAGATCTGCACCAAATAAGAAAATTGCCATATATGCTATAATTGGAGTCGTAACTGTAGCCACTGTAGCTGTATTTCTTAGCACGGGAGATAAGCCAACAGAAAACTTGTCTACGTCAGTAACTCCTCAGGTTGAGAAATCAAAGCAGACCTCAATAGACAGATTTCAGAAACAATTTTGCGGTGCAACTTCAAAACCAAATTCTAATACCTATATAAAAGAAATACGGTTACCGGGTAACTGCGAGATGCCACTCGGCGTAGTTGTTGATACCAATGAAAGCAAAGTTTGGTATCTTTCAACAAAAAATGGTACGCTTGGCAGCTATAATTTTAGAGAGCAGAGATTTGAAGAGGAACGTATTATACCAATGTGGGCGTCTCGAGAGAATCCGGTAAAGTCCTCTCAAGTTTGGACAATGAAAATTGATCAAAATGGTGATATTTGGTTTACGGATGAAATACAGAACTCCTTATGGAGATATGATCCAGTATCAGACAGCTTTGAAATCTATAAAATACCAGCCACATCTGAATTATTTGGCTCAATCTATCCTGTTTCTCTTGACTTTGACTCAAATGGCAATGTATACTTTGTAGGAATTCGATCTCAGTCTCTTTGGTTTGGGAATACTACTCAAATGTCGAACAATACATCAGATGGTATTTCTGAAATCCCTCTTCCTCTCCAAGGCTTTAATGGAATCGATCGAGATTTTATAAGCACAGGTTCTATAGTTACTGATGACAAGGATAAGGCAGTATGGGTTACACTACTGGCCTTCAGTCACAAGGGACAAATCATAAGGTACAATATCAATAACCAGACATTCGACACTTTTGATCTTCCAAGTCGACTTAGTTCACCTGTGGGAATTGCATTAGAAGATTCAAGAAGCCTCTGGATTACAGACCACGGAACAAGCATATTCTTTAATTTCCTTCCTGATGACAGGAATATTACTCAGTTTGTAACTTCGAGGCCATCTGAGCGTATCTTCGGTGATATAGGGAGTTTTTCTTCTCAACCATACACCTTACCATACTGGATACACAAGTCACATGATGGGTCATTGTGGTTTAATGAACATACGGGTAACAAAATTGCACATTTTCTTCCAAACAATGGTACTTTGATAGAATATTGGATACCTTCACAAAATAAATTATTTAGTCAATGTAATCCTCAAAACATGGACGTGTGTGGCATAGCAAATGCATTGCAGCTTTCGGTAGGGAGCAGTAAAGCAAGCAAATTTAGCGGGGATACTTTCCCTCCTTTAGGATCAAGATCCGACGAGGTTTGGTTTACGGAGTGGTCCGAGAATAAAATAGGGAGAGTAAACTCGAGCCATAGTCTCCCGTTCTCTGTCGACGCCTTGCCTCAAGAAATCACAATAAGAAAGGGAGACTCGGCTAGCGTCGATGTATCCGTTACGCCATCCCCCTCACTTTCAGCAGCCAGAGTCAACATGACGGCGTCAGCGACTTTTACACCCACAGGAGACTTTGGGAATTCTACGTGGTCATTCAGTGAAGGTTCGGTTTTGCTAGAGCGTGGCAAGACCGAAATCGTGAAATTCGTAATAAGCCCCTCTACAGATTTAGCAATTGGCAAATATATCCTAATGTTAGGAGCTGAAGATTCCTCTGTAACCTATCTTAAGGCGATAGCGATTAACATCATTTGAGGGAGATTTCACGGCGAAGAAAATAATCGACTAACATGATACTCATGTTTTCCCAATAGCTGGAAATTCATTTTTTATTTTGCACTTACCTTTGCTCTAGTACATTTATTCCTGGCATCTCGTCACCTGCTAGGAATCTCAGCGTTGCTCCTCCACCAGTAGAGACATGGCTTACCTCACTCTCTGTAACTCCGGCTCGTTTCATTGCTTCCAGTGTGTCTCCTCCTCCGATTAAAGTTTTAGAACCACGCCAAAAAGCTAGAGCCATACTCTTGGCCACATTTATCGTCCCATTTGAGAATGCCCCGACTTCAAAAAGGCCCATAGGACCGTTCCAAAAAAGGGTTCCCTCTCCATTCCCACCTATCTCAAGGGAGTACCGGTGTACTGTCTCATTGCCTATATCGAACCCGGCCATCCCATCGGGGATGTCATTTTTTACCATTGTTGTAAAATTATCATTTTTTGAAGATGCGACTAGGTGATCTATGGGAAGAAGGATTTTATGACCAAACTCTGAAAGTGCTTTAGTTACCCAAGGCAGATGATCATAATCTACAATCGAGTTTCCAATTTTTACGCCTTTTGCCTTGAGAAAAGTATATGCAGCTCCACCACCTATCAGCAGCTTGTCAGCCTTTGGAAGTAAATTTTCAAGGGCCCCTATCTTGTCCTTTATTTTTATCCCTCCTATTACTAACGAGAAGGGTTTAGTTGGCTTTTCTTTAATCATGGAGAGGTACTCAATTTCTTTGCTTAAATTTAAACCTGCAAGCCGGGTCTCGAATAATCGCGCTGCTCCGTAAGTTGAAGAGTGTTTTCTATGAGAGGTACTGAAAGCGTCATTGATATATATATCTGCCAATGAAGCCAGGGATTCGCAGAAGCGTTGTTCGTTAGTTTCCTCTTCTCTATAAAATCTAAGATTCTCGAGTAATAAAACATCTCCTGGTTGCATTTCCGATACGACATTCTCTACCTTGTCTCCAATACAGTCTTCTACGAATCTAACTTTTGACCTGGCTAGTATTTCAGACAACCTGTTCGCCACGGGGGCGAGAGAAAATTGGGGTGTGGGTGCATCTGGTCTGCCGAGGTGCGAGCCGAGTAATACCTTTGCTCCTCGCTTAGTCAGATATTCGATAGTGGGAATCGTCATGCGAATACGGTAGTCTTCTCCTACAGAGCCGTTTTCTATTTTCACATTGAAATCAACTCGGACAAAAACCCTTTTATTCCTAAATTTAGAGTCCTCAAGATCAGAAATTACCCGGAGCGTCATATCTTGTTCTCTTGATACGGTTATGTTCTTTTATCGAATAAATCTTATTATATTAACGATATGGCTTAGTCATGACGTACATTTTGCTTGATTTTTTATGGGTTCAATAATGAAAGCACGTAGCAGTGTTCCGATAATCTAGTTCTACAGGCTCATCCATCTCAGATTACTGCCAGTAGTTATCCCTCTTCTTTTTGATCTGTATGCTTCAGAGGAGTTATACGCACCCACATCGGACAACCAACTTTGCTAGAAGCTACTTTAAGAGCCTTCTTTGCAAGAGCCAGGTTCGAAGCAGTAACATATGCCTCATATATGACCTGGTCAGGTCGTATTCTGGCTGCCAATCCCGTAGACTTACCAAATGCTCTTCTCATGCCCTCTTGCAATCGGTCAGCGCCGGCTGTTGCTATCATTTTATTCTCCCTCAGAAGCACATGAGGATAAACTCTCAGAGATGAAAAGAAACTTGCCTCACCGGCTCTTGCCATAGTCTTGTTTGCGGCTAATCTTGCAGACTCAAGTGCATTATGTCTTATTTGAATACTTTCTGTTGTGAGCAGCTCCAGTTTATAGTCGTAATAATTATCCTTATACTGGCCAGAAGAAAATCTCGCAATCTTGATTTGAGGCCTTCCTTTAATATATTCCCTCCTGACATAAGGCATACCCCTAGGCTCTCGATAGTTAACTCCTCTCATCTAATTACACTCTGGTCGAATGCTTAAATGGGATCCGGCTGTGATTTATTTGTTTGTTATGCCAGAATTTAGTGATTCGTCCCTTCCAAATAATGCTTCTAACGTTTATAGTGAATTCCAACAGTCTATTGATGCCAAGCTAGACCAAAAACGACAAAAATTTGTTGTTGATGACGAAAGGCATTGTAATCAGCTGAGGAATAGAGGTTTTGGCGAAGAAGAAGATAACGATTACGTTCTCAAATCATATGAGGCACTCTATTTGAGTTATACTAAAAAACTTATAATAAAAGGCAATGACGACATAGTTGGTTTTGATGACCTTGTGAGGATCCTTATCAAACGAGACAAAAACATTCTTACTAGATTTATGGTTTATCGTGATCTGAGGAGTAGAGGCTATATCCCAAAGGAAGGATTTGGATTTGGCGTAGATTTTAGGGTATACGAAAGAGGAGAATACGAAAAGAAACCTGCCAAATATGTTGTCTTTGGGATCAGTGAAGGCACAAAAATTAAAGCAGACAAACTAGCCAAAACAATTAATCAGATCGCAAGAATGGGTAAGGATGCTGTTATTGCCGTAATTGAAAGGCGCGGCGAGGTCATTTATTACAAAATTTCCAAAGCAAGCTTTCCAATGATGTAAATATGGTCACATTAGTTCTAGGCTTGGATAAGCGTAGGCCGTTTTGTGAGTATGACAACTCAGGGGCGAGGTCATCGAAGGAGGTTTTCAGGAGGGGGCGGAACCCCTATTAGGTCAATATAGAGAGCAGCAACTTTACCTTTAAACAATCAGCTGGTTAAGTGAGATTAAGATACCCTGGGGTGACCTGATATACAGCGTGAGTTTAGGAAGGTCATTCTCATGACGTTTCCCGTTAAAGAGAGTAAAATTCAATGTAATCTTTGTCTTTTGGGATGATTTAACAAATTTCAGAAATCAGATACTGAAGTAGTAGGTTCTAGGAATTGAAAGAGAGGACTAGGATAGCCTAATTAGTTAGTATTTATGACATTCCGGCTCTATACATAATAGAATTGTTGCTTCCTAAATTGGCATCTGAAGAGCCGACATCCCATAGGAAAGTTTTTACCATTTGAAGTAATGATAAATTAGGCTACAGGATGATGACGAATATGATAGTCCCCCTATTATTCCGACAACTTATGTAGTCGGGAAAAGATGAAGATAACGTACCGGACTACTGAATCCAATAGCATTTGCAAGTTGCTCCGGCCGGGATTTGAACCCGGGATCGTCGCCTTGAGAGGGCGAAATGCTTAACCGGACTACACCACCGGAGCCGGATTAATTGTGACCTATTATCTTCATATAAAACTTGTGACACTCTAAGAGGAAGTAGAATCAAGTTGTTAATTATTTAGTACAACGTTATTTTTAATGTTCAAGTATCTGTCTTACCTATGGTATCTGTCCCGTCTTCGGTAGTGAAATATATTAATGATAACAGTCCTTATCCTGCAGGTGTTATAGGGTGTCGCGCTGTTCTAGGGAGGCTATCATATAGCTGTTGTGAGTACGATATAGCAGTATTTTGCAAAAATGGAAAACCTAACGTTAACAGGATCGTAATCTTAGATGGGATTATTGTAAAATTTATTCCGTTTTTCAAAGTTGACGAAATCGACTACGTCCATATTAGAGATATGATCATACTCAAAGACTATGACAGTTTTCTCGTGTCATCGTTATTAGTGAAACTTAAGGAGAAGAGGTATAACGACATCCTCAAGACTTATGGAAAAAGAAAAATTATCGAATCCCTGTTTCTGATTGAAGCTATCGATAAGAATCTTTCCAAGTATCCACCGTTATCTTCCTTGTGGCTAAAGATAGCGGCCTATCATTTTACCGAAGGAATACTGGCAATACATGGTGTTAAATCTTCTCCTATTCACGAACTGGATCAAATACGATGCCTAGATATGAAAGGTCCAAAGATTGCATCAGGTATCAATTCTGCATTGGACTGTATTGGAATTGAAAGAGCAGGGCGTTCTGCCATATCAAGATCTCTAAAGGTTGTTAAAGCTCTGGATAAAGAGGAGGTTTGCAATGGCTTATGGCTTGCCAAATCGCAATGGCTATTGTCGCAGGGCAGGGTTGCTGATTGTTACTACTACATTGGCAAGCTGGCGGCCAGACACTTTGCATCTAAGGAGGAAAGCTTTTTAAGAAGAAACTTGCAGCCAATTGAAATTCTGCTAGATTTAACTAGAGACTCACAATCAATTTACAAACTCCACGGTCAGCTAGTAAAGGCAGCCAAGGATGCCTTGAGGACTTAGCGAATGACTATGGCTGCCGCTTCTAGTGGTTCTAATCTCTTGTTTTTGGCTCTTAGTTTAGCCTTATACTTTAGATTGCGGGGTTTTGTTCTTAATCGGTATCCGCAACAAGGACACCATAATCCATCCCATTTAATGAATATCTCACAAATTTGACAACGTTTTTGACCACTAGCGTATCTGCCCGAACCTACAGGTTTTTGGGCCTTGTGACGAATACATATACCTTTACAAGTCATAGGAACTAACTGTCTTCTATCTGCTCCTGTTGTATTTAAATATGTGTAATCAATCGTTGTGAATCCTAAGGATCAATATTCAGTGCAGAAATAAAGGGAAGGTGCTTGGTTTATTTGACCGATACATTGTTGGCTTGAAATGCCTCATTCATTGTAAGATACTCTTCAACCTTCATTTTGACATCGTCTGGGTCTGTGTCATCCATACCAGAGAACCCTGCCTTAAAGGAAATCTTATTCCCTGAAACCTTCACGTCTTCAATTTCCATGTCGGCATAGACGTTAGCCATTTCGTTGACCCATTCAGTTGCTTCACTTTGGTCAACGCCAGATGTATCAATATTCACTGTTAACATTTTAGTCATTCAAATCACCTATAGCAGAATTAGAACGGCTATTTATAAAGTTGACGAAAACATAATGGTGATAGAATTCAAGTTAACTGTGTTTATCCTCAAAACCCCAGTACTTTAAAAGTTCCTTTTCGAATTTCGAGTGCTGTTCCTCATTTAATGCTTCACCACAATTTTTATGTGTGGGTACCACCTGCATCCCTGCAAGCTTAAAGTCTACTTCATAAAATTGGACACTTGGGCAGTTGCACATGCCATCACAATCTGAAAAGTCATAATTATTCCTTTGTCTTGATTTACTGCATTAATCATAAGGACGCTGATTTTTACCGTTTATTAATATTATCTACTCAAGTTCTGGGGCACATCTAAAAACCTTTATGAGTCCGTTGGAATCTATTTTTAGTAATGAAAGATTGCAAAAACCGGCACGCTGTTAAAAGCCCCTACACCAGCCTAGGCCTAGCTATAACTGGCGTTATCTTGATTTCCCTCCTAAGTCTCTCTATACATATTTCAGGAGGACTTAGGGCTGATGCTCAACAAAATAACAATTGGTATGTCGGTAAGGGAGTCAAAGAAAATACCTACTATACATACAAAATCCAAGACCATGATACCAATCAAGGTCAGCCTTTTACTATGACTATTTACTTTAAAGATTATAACGAAACAGGAAAATATTGGATAGCACCCGTATTCATAGTCGACAGGGGAAGGGTTCTAAACGGGACTTTCCATCTGAGTGATCTTGACTTGACGGCCTTAGGAAGCTCTGTTATCCCTTCCGAAATGTCTCCCTATAGAAGTGCTTATGCAAATACACTTCAGTGGCTTGAATCATTTGTCCCCAAGCCTGGCCAGTCATTGTCAGCGGTCAATTGGGGTAAAATTGGCACAATAGGAGGGTCGCCTGTTAATCCTGGCGGTGCAGCGAAGGTCACCGTTCCTGCTGGGACTTTTGATACTACTCTAATAAGCTATCACAAAGGAGTAGATAACCGAATTTGGGTCAACAGAGATCTACCTTTCCCGGTGAAGGCTGAAACTTATGCCGATGTGACTACCGGTAACCCACCAATACAATATGTATACGATCTGCAGGCTACAGGCCAAGGTCAGCCCCCGGCTCCTGAGAGTCAAATAGAGGTTCCTAAACCGCCTTTGAAAATCCAGACTGCTCGAGGAAGCTACATAATACAACTGCTATGGTCTCCGGAGGTAATCCGGGTTGGGCAGCCTGTCGAATTTGGTACCCTCTTCACTAACGCTGCAGAGAATGTGGTAAGTGGCGTAAGGTATGGCTTCAAGGTAACCGAATCCGACGGCACGGTCCTAAAAGATCTCAAGAACCAGAAGGCAGATGAAGGGACCGGGGTACAGCAACTAACATTCGAAAAGGATGGTCCCAAAGATATCGAAGTCACAGTCGAAGCTGTTGAAGGAAATCCGATGGGAGAATTTGTGGAGAGCTCAAAGTTTGGCATGGTTGTTCAGCCCTCTGCAGGTGGGGATACTGCAGCAGTCGCAGCTCAGAACCAGACTACAAATACAACAACCACTTCTCCTTCAGCATAAAGATAGAAATCTCTGTCTAGTATATACTACACAATGTTAGGGTGTAGATCATTCAGGGGTAGAATGGTTTAGAACGCCCAAATCCTGTTAGAAAAATAAGATGGTCAAACGTGACCCTAGATAGGTATACAATTTCTAGGCCAACTCTAATCAACAATCTAAATCTTAATTAATCGATTATATCCAATACAAATATCCATGATTAATTTATTCAAGCGCTGGAAACCCAGAGGAAAAATGTTCAGTTTGAGATGTGCTCAGTGTGGTTCTGGCTTTCTTTCAAGTCATAATTTAGAAGCACCAATTTGCGGCAAGTGTCTACAAAGGGCCAAGTCTTTGGACTCGACAATCGATTATGACAAATCCTGCACAAAATGTGGTAAAAGTGGAGTCATTTACGGAAAAATGCAGTGTCATTCGTGCTACTTCGGTTTTCAACAAGAAGAAAGAATTTGAATTAATGCGGCGTAGTGGCTCTTAGATAATGGATTTGTTGAAACAAAGTATACCAATATACTCACTTACCTGGAATGAAAGAAAGTTCCTAGTGGTTTACTTCACATAAATTTTGTTCAACAGTTGTTATAAAGAAGAATGATACGTATGTACCTTCAGTGTTAAGCCTATTGGAAAATGACAACAATGTATCTTTAAAAATTTGTACTTTTGGGATCACATGAGCAGATCGGTTTATTTAGATGGTAAAAAATAATAATTAAGTCAACAAGTATGTGATAGAGTAATGACGACAATTGACTATGAATTTCTCTATACTTTTACAAAAGAGGTTCTAAACTTAGAAAAAACTATCAGATGGGTAGGTATCACTAACAAATTCGGTGTGCTACTTAATGTAGAGCACAAAGAAGGAGTGAATATGTTACTAACGGAGGAAGAAAATGAGGATTATGCTGCCAACACAATATTTAGGCAAAAAACCAGAGCGAAATTCGAACCGAAAATCGGCAAACTCATGTATGCTTTGGGTAGATATGGGAAAGTAAATCGTGTAACCGTACCTATAAATGATATCTATTATTTGCTCCTGACATTGGATGTCGAAGAAAAAGACTTCAATACAATTATCATGGATAAAATTATTCCTCTTGTTCAGAGAGAAAAATCTAGATTTGACATGTACCGCGCTGAAGAACCATGAGAATACTGCCTTGAATGTTTATTTTACGACTAGCTCATCCCAGTCAAAGTGGATGACATCAGTTCCATTTGCCCTAAAAAAAGAATAACATACATAGAACACAGGACATAGGCCAACTCGCCCTACACTTTATCAGCTGGTCCTCGTCATTATCATCTCGTACTATCCAAAAAGAGTAGTGCACTTCCAGGACGCTGAGATCATACTTCGTAGTCTAAAATTCGCCAACGAGTTTTTTCTGAACTATTTTTTCTGGACTATATTCGATTCCGAAGATCCAGGTGGCCGGCGGAATAGATTGAATTTTCAGATTTATATTTAATCTTGTCTTTTCAGAGATATTAACAGCAATGAAAGAGGGACGAGCGAATACTGATAAAACGAAGGCGCCAGATACCTCAAGGCCTGCTAATCGGCCTGATAATAGCAGAAAAAGTACGAGGAATACCATTATAAAGAAAATTCTTGTATCGGCCATATTACTCTCTGCCATTTTAACCATAAGTACGGTATTTCTAAGGTCTGTGTTGTCTTCACAAGAATTAATGTATCTTCAGGCTGCAGAAGTCGCTATTATAGGCTATTTTGTTTTAGAGAATATAAGCACTATATCCTACAAACTCCTCTTACCAGAAAGTTCACTTGAGACTGCCAAGGCAATAAGAAGCCTCATTAGGATAACAGGCATAATCATAATAGTTGCTGCCATTATATCTTTTCTTGCGCAAAATCCAATCGTGGCGGCGTCCATTAGTACGATATCTGCTCTTGTTGTCGGTATTGCCTCCCAAAATCTTCTAGCAAACATGATATCAGGATTGTATCTGTCAATAATGCGACCATTCAAGATTGGCGACAAAATCACCATTAGTAGCAACTCCGGAATCATATATGACATTGAGCTAGTATATACAAGGCTTCTGACCGAAAATGGAGATATTGTGCTTGTTCCTAGCTCTTCAATGGTAAGTAGTACAGTTATACTGCAAAAAAATGCCTAACTGACCAAAATTTGTGTCGTCGAGGATGATGAACCAGAATAGAGAGAAGTTGACTAACACTATAAATTTTAGTGACTTATCGATTCATAAAGAACCCACCCTGTAGGATGGGTTTAAAACCTTACGAGATAAAGGAATACAGATAACTGACTATTATCATGAGGAGTCATCCAAATAATGCGAGACAAGTACTGCGTTAGCAAGGCCTTTGAGAACCTCAGATGGGAATCTCAAAGTCTGCAGGAGCGGAAACAAAATGAGGAGTATGAAAAGGCGGTGAAGTTATTGAAGTTAATGAACCTTCAGTAGCTGAACTGAAGGTCGTATAGCGATTCCTGCTGTTTTTATCTATCTCCGTTTTTCGAACAAGAAAAGTAACTAACTATACTACCTAATCCTAACCCGCAGATCTAGCATCCACTTGAACCTATTCATTCTATCTAGACCATCTATCAACTCTTGTGCTTCTTCGCCGCTTAGCTGCTCTATTATCCTTACATAGATCTGCCTTTTCCTATAGTCGTCTCTCATCTCTTGCTGCTGAACACTGTTGTAACTCACACCTAATTCTACACTGTATATGTAATTAATCTTCCTGATCAATATTTAATGAAAGATGGTTACCGTAGTAAGATAACAAATATCACTGGAGCTAATCCTTCGAATATAAAGTATGATGGTATACGTAGCCAAATAGCGTATGTAGCCATATCTGTAACGTTCAGATAAGGCCCTTATTCTATGGGGACCAACCACTATGTTCGGATAAGTGGTTTAAACTTGAGTATTTGGGGATACATGCTTTGACTACAGGGACTCATATTCGGAAGCAATAGGCCTCGCGCATCTTTCATTCTGATTTCTTATAGCTGCTTTCACTCGATTATGTTTCCTATCTTTTGCTACAATACCTCAATCCGTAGCGTCTCTCTTTCTTCTTATTCTATACTGTGACTTACATTTTTAGACACAAATGATAATAAGTCTTGTCATACATAATTATACTGTAAGGATCCACTATAAAAATGGAAAGTGAAGGACAATCCTTATAAGACATTAGAAATTAGTAATGCGGCTGCTTCTCAGGTTGATATAAAGCGAGCATTTCAAAGATTGGCTCTAAAATATCATCCAGACAGAAATAAGAATTCTGAGGAATCAAAACAAAAATTTATCGAGATTGTTGAAGCGTATGAAACTCTTTCCGAAAATCAAGCAAGAAAAATCTATGATAGTAGCAATAGCATGTACTATAAATATTATGATTATATGAATCTAATAAACTCTATATTGCGAAATATTGTTACCCAACTCTCAGGGACTGCGAACCAACAGTAAACAGACTCCTGGCTTAATGGTGGTAAGCTAGTTACGTATATCTATAATTTCTACCAATAGGCCTTCAAAGGAGGATAGAATTTAGCGTTAATCTTATGCAACTCTGCTACGATATTATATTTTCTCATTTCCATAATATAGAAACGTCTGAACTATCAATAGAAGTATAATCATTATTCTTTGAGCAACTTCGTAATACCGGATTGTTCATTGAGTTTATTATAGAGCTTTGAATCTATAACATACTTCAAATATCATTTAAAAGACCAACCAAAAAAGTATAAATGTGTAGTAAATATATTCTCTAAAATCGGCTCCTAACATATCTAAACAAATAGTATTAAATCATATTGCACAATAATAGGATATGACAGATATTGCAAAGAATATTAAAAATAAAGCTCAAGATTTTGAAGCAAAGATGAAGACCGAAAAAGAACATGCAGAAGGTAAACCTAGTTCTGAAACGATTAACAAAGCTAAAGTAAAGGTAAGAGACGCTTTAACTTAGAGACGCAAGCACCTAAATGTAGCAAAATATTCCTTTTTTATTTCCATGCATAACCTGTTAATGTGTTTGATTACGTAATTCTCACGGTATGTGTGCTACCACAGTTCATTGGCTTCTTGCAAATCTGTTCTGATGTAAACGATATCTTATGGTTGTAAAACCACGAATTTAGTATACAGGATTTTATTGCTTCTTACAAAAGCTGTATTGGTTTTAGTATGATCTGCAGCAGATGTTCTTATAGGACGTCGTCATATCATTTAATTTCATAGGATCACGTGCTAACTATAGTATGCTTAGTAGATAAATTAGAGCTAATACGTTTTACTATGTAGTAATTAATAATATTATTTCTGTTGTTGTTGCTGACGTTGTTGTAGTAACTGTTGTAATTGTTGTAGCAAGGGCTGTAACTGTTGTAGCGTGGGCTGTTGTTGTGATAATTGTTGTAAAGGCTGTGTCAATGGTTGTTGCAACTGCTGTAGAGGCTGTCGTGGTTGCTGTTGTTGTTGTGGTTGCAATTGTGATAATTGCATTAATTGCTGCAGTATAGGTTGCAGTTGCTGTGCCTGTTGTGATAGTTGTTGGAGCTGCTGCAATAGTTGCTGTGCCTGTTGTGATAGTTGTTGTTGGTATACCGGCTGAAGTATTGGTTGTAGTTGTTGTAGCTGCTGTTGTAGCTGCTGTTGTAGCTGCTGTACCGTTTTCTGCTCGTCAGCAGAAACGTCTATCTTGACTTCTTCTTCTTTACCTCCTGGTTCTCTCTTGCTTTCTTCTTTCGCTTCTCTTTTCCGCGGCATTATTACCTCTACTAAGTGCGTTCATTAAAGATAAAGATTTCTGCTTCTTTCACTTTTGTAATGTTATGAAAGTGAAGATATTAGCATTTAGTAATAGATCTGGCCATTGGCAAATACCAAAATAGGAACAATTTTTAAAACCTTAATTAACAAAAAAAAGCCGACATCATTTAGACATGAAGTTGTTTTGACATTTTATCTAACTCTGACTTAATATCAGACTCTCTCTTATCATATGTTTCTTTATCAATAGTGCCTGTTGTATAATCGATCGCAAGTTGAGATAATTGTGATTTAAAGTGTCGTTCCTTTTGACGTAATTCCCGCATGCGTGCCTCCTCGTTAATTTCCTGTGAAATACCCTCTAGTGCCAGCTTCAGTATGAATAGCTCTATTAGCACCATAAGTAATACTTTGTAACTAAACTTATTATATCCTTCCTATCTTCCTAAATCTATTCCTATTACTTTCCTTCCAAGAACGAATATGGCGCCCAAGGACCACTCATGTGAAAGATTAAACCTACACTACCGTATGCTTTTTTAAGTTCCTGAAACTTTGATTTAAAGGCTGTAGCACTATTTTGATTTACCAGATATGCCGCATTTAGAATAATCTGTTCTATATCTGCTTTCAATAGATCAGATTCCTCTGATATTTGTACAAACTGTTGATGAATTTCATATGCTAGCTTTTCTATTTTTTTAGATATTCCATTTTTAATGGCATCCTCAAGGTTTAATTTCAGTAGATAAGTAGATCCCGAACTGTTAGCAGATAAGGAAGAAATATTATCTTTCATTTTCTTAATTTCCTTGGACTCCGCTTCAACCAATTCCTTGATCTTTTCTCTAGTGGTATTCGTTATAAGGACCTTCAACCCAAATTCATCTTTGCCACCGAGTTTACTCAGCTTTGATCTATATTCATTATAGGATTTCGAAAGTAGGTTTATAACTTCCTCTTGGTTCCTAAGAATTGTTCCAAACCGGACTGGTAGTATAGTTGTTCCCGCTTTCTTTCGCACATTTTCAACGACTTTTTGATGGGCTATCACATCATCCATATTTGCTTTTAGTTGCTCTAGAGGAAAATTGCTGACTACTGCGCTCAGGTCCTTGTATCTTATTTCATATATTTGTCGATTTTTTATTCCTGGATCTTCAGGGTTACTTTTTTTTGCCTTTAGTACTTTTGTTTCTGTTTTATTCATAACACAGTAAATATACAATCCAATGTTACTAGTCATCAGCAACGGCTACCCTCCCAAATATATCTCCCATCTTGTAATGTCATACATAAAATTACCTGCAAAATCATACCTATTCTACTCTCTCTCCAATTTTAGAAGACAACATTGCAAGTAAATTCAATACCACTAGATCGATATCAGCCACAGAGATGACAATTTCACCAGCAATTACTGTTTGTTTATTGATTAACTTATCAAGTATGTCTACAAGGGCTGAGGATGATAATGACTGTTTACCACCTAAATCATCTGTGTCAACTTCTCTATTTCCTACCGATGCTACAGCAAGATTTAACTCTTCATATTTGAACCCAAATTGTGTAACCACATCATGAAGGGTTTGCCTCATGTTAATAAAGGCCGATCCAAGGCGCTCCAATTCATCAGGTGCAAGGGTTCCACCAACAACTTTACGCTGTGCTTGCCTTTCGAGAAGGTCCACTAGCACCTTAACAATGGTCAAAACCAGTTTAGCTATACCATTTTGAAGTTCTTCGCTGTTAGCGGGCTGGTTTTTTTTGGTAACGCTTGTTTGCTTCTGTTTATGCCTACCAAGACGCCTCGATCCTACTTGCTTTTCTTCTTTTGATATTGCTAATCTACTCAACTATCTTTACCCTATTTCCTGTTTTTGTCGTATGTTTTTTATTTTTATTTTTATTTTTATTTTTATTATTCTGTTCCTTGACTTGTAGTCTTTTACTACTATCTTGCCATTTTTCCCATGGGAGCTCTAAGCCATATCTCTTTGCTGTTTCTATTGAAGCTATTACAAGATTTATTCTAAGAGAGAGGATCTCAGACTTAAGAAGCGAAACTGTAATCTCCCCATTTATCACTATTCCCTTATCAAGAATCCTATCTAGAACATCAAGAAGATTTTGTCTTTGTACTATGGAGGAAGGCGAGGATTCCTCGGATCTTTGCTGCTGTCTACTAATCAACATTATTCACCTTCTGCTATACTAGGTTTATCCCCCTCGTTTCATCTTGCAATATGAGCATATTCCACTATCTTTAAACCAGTGCTCGTTACAGAATGCTTGAAGGTATTCTTGAGGAGTACTTCTAGTAAGGAAAACTGCACTGATATCCAATGGTACGCCTCTTTGGCACTCGGGGCACTTTGTGAAGACCCACCCATTATTCATAGCCTCTTTTAATGTCGAATCCTCAAACTTACCACATACAATACATACTGCCATAATATATCTAATATATAAGCATCCACAGCATTGGTATTAATGGTATCTGCTGTAAGCTATACTATATTTTTCTGTCTATTGCTGCCAAGATATAAAAAAATTTGTTTGATGGTAGACTTTTGCTTATCCCTGTAATGGCTGTTGTTGTCGTTGCTGAGTTAGTTGTGCTAATGGTCGTTGTAGCTGCTGTAACAATTGTTGTAGTTGTTGTGGTTGCTGCTGTTGACCTGGTTGCTGCTGTTGACCTGGTTGCTGCTGCTGTTGTGGTTGCTGACCTCCTCCTAGCAATCCCTGCGTTAATCCCTGTAATGGCTGCTGCTGTTGTGGCCGCTCCCCTCGTTCTTCCCTTAATGCTTTCTGAACAGTGCCGCCAGGTTCTCCATAAAGCCCCATTGCAGAAGCATATCTGAGAAAGGTTTCAATACTAGCGACTACAATGCGAGCTCTAATAACCAGTAATTCTATACCTATGACAGAAACAGATACATATGCATCAATTACTAAGCCTTTATCTAATATTCGATCTACCAAATCGAATAGGCCGAGAGGTTTAACTTCTGATAGTTTCTCTATCTCCTGTGCCTGTGACATTTTTATTATATTGGTATTAATACTATTTGAATGGTGACATCTTTATCTGCCCTAACTGTTTTGCTAGATCCATGCAACATTCAGGTCTCGGATGAGATGATAAATCCGTCCCTTTTAATTTTCTTCTTCCTTTTTCCTTTTGTATATATGCATTAGATCAAATTCCTCTATTCGATACCATATTATAGTAAAATATCTTCTTTTATCTATAATAGTTCTAACGATTTTGAAGTAATTCTAGGCTTAACCCAAATTGTTGCTGCCATTCTTTAATTTTGCTTAGTGTAGTATGTATTACATTTTAAAATCCCTTCCCACTTTGCTGTAGCAATAGTAGCCTATCCTTTAGGCTTTCATACAAAGTTTTGAGATGCTGATGATGATATCCATCTTATTTAAGACCCTGTTTTGTTATTTTACTAGGCTCACTTTGGTCCTCTAATAATGGCTGCTTAATTATCATCTAATAGTGTACTCAATATGAAGTAATGTACTAGTAATTTCTAGGTTTTATTATTTTCTCTACATGTCCTTAGGAACTAAAGAAAAATAGGTAGTCACATTTTAGACTTTATTCATAGTTTTCACATATGTGGCAAGCTTATTGCCACTACTACTTTTACTTCTACTTCTACTGCTGCGGCTGTTGTTGCTGTTGTAACATTTTCTGCAGCTGCTGCACTAGTCCCTGTAGCTGTTGTTGTGACTGCTGTAATAATTGTTGTGGTTGCTCTTGCAGTTGACCTGGTAGTTGCTGTTGCAATTGACCTGGTAGTTGCTGTTGCTGTTGACTTGGTAGTTGCCCTAGCTGCTGTAACAATTGTTGTGGTTGCTGTAGTAATTGTTGTAAAGGTAATTGCTGTGTTAATTGTAATAGTTGCTGTAGTTGAGGTTGTAGCTGCTGTAACATTTGCTGTAGCTGTGTCAAGCCCTGTACCAATTGTTGTGGCTGCTGTTGCTGTTGACCTGGTAGTTGCTGTTGACCTGGTAGTTGCTGTTGACCTGGTAGTTGCTGTTGACCTGGTAGTTGCTGTTGACCTGGT
>Ga0126304_10000021_pt1 | contig 33940 bp, 30 predicted proteins | sample Plot25_FD_92538 | JGI IMG/M metagenome (GOLD analysis project Ga0126304, IMG submission 92538) | Serpentine soil microbial communities from UC McLaughlin Reserve, CA, USA - Plot25 | ecosystem: Environmental > Terrestrial > Soil > Grasslands | place: USA: UC McLaughlin Reserve, Lake County... | reverse complement strand
GTACCGCTTCAACAACGGCGTTCCGGATCAGATGACGCTGTCGATCAGTGCCTACCCGATTCACCAGCGCGTGCGCAGTGATGCGTTCTTCGCGCAGGAGCAGTGGACGCGCGGCCGCATGACGATGCAGGGCGCGCTGCGCTACGACCACGCTTGGAGCTATTTCCCCGAGCAGACGGTCGGTCCGGTGCGCTTCTTCCCGACGGCGAAGACCTATCCGCACACGGTCGGCGTCGAGGGCTATCACGATCTATGGCCGCGCGGCGGCGTCGCCTACGATCTGTTCGGTAACGGCAAGACCTCGCTCAAGGTCAACATCGGTCGCTATCTCGAGGCGGCTCAGAACGCCGGAACCTTCGTGGCGCTCAATCCGACCGGCCGCCTGTCGACGACGACGACCAGGGCGTGGACCGATTCGAACGGCAACTTCCGTGCGGACTGCGATCTGCTGAATCCCGCCGCGCAGAACCTGAGCGCGGCCGGCGGCGACGTGTGCGGCGTGAACACCAACGCCAACTTCGGCACTGAGGTTTTCGAGTCCACGCTCGATCCGGGGCTACTTTCGGGCTGGGGCGTGCGCTCCGGTGACTGGCAGTGGGGCGCGTCCGTGCAGCAGGAAGTCCTGCCGCGCGTGGCGGTCGAAGTCGGGTATCAGCGCCGGTGGTTGGTGAACTTCCTGGTCACCGACAATCTGGCGCGCGGCGCCGCTGATCACACGCTCTTCGGCATCAACGTTCCGAGCGACCCGCGACTGCCAGGCGGCGGTGGCAACGTTCTGCAGGGCCTCTACAACGTGACGCCGACGGCCGCGGTGCGGTTGAACGACAACTTCCAGACGCTGTCGACCGAGTACGGCGATTACACGCAGATCGCCAACTCGGTCTATCTCAACGTCACCGCGCGACCACGCTCAGGCCTGGTGCTGCAGGGCGGCTTCAACACCGCCAACACCGGCACCGGCTACTGCGAGGTCCGTTCCACCATTCCCGAGTGGACCGTGCTCGGTGCTCAGTCGCCGACCAACCCGTGGTGCGACACGTCGACGGGATGGGTGACGCGGGTGACCGGTCTCGGCACATACACGATTCCGAAAGTGGACGTGCTGGTCGCGGGCACCTTCCGCAGCGACCAGGGCGTTTCACTGGCCGCGAATTGGGCGGCACCCAACTCGGCAACCGTCGGTCTCAACCGTGCGTACGCCGGCGTTGCCGGGACGACGGTCACCGTCAACCTGATCGAGCCGGGCACGCTCTATGGCGATCGCATCAACCAGTTCGACATGCGGTTCGCCAAGATCCTGCGCGTCGGACGCACGCGCGCCAACGTCGGCGTGGACCTCTATAACGTCGCCAACTCGGCACCGGTATTGAGCTACAACCAGACGTTCGTGCCCAACGGTGCGTGGCTGGCGCCGACCTCAGTGCTGCAGCCGCGGTTTGTCAAGTTCAGTGCCCAGATAGATTTCTGATATGGAAAGACCGTGTCAAGTAGCTGGTAGTTTTTCAATCGTTCGATAGCACCTCGTAGCCCCGCGCCCGGCTTGCCAAGCCATCCGGGCGCGGGGCGCTGTTGGAAGCCAGCGGGCGTTGTTTGAAAACCCAGTCATCTGATCGGCCGAGCGGCAACGACGATGAATCACTCTGATATTCGCGGGTCGAGACCGCATGACCATGATTCGTCGGGAGCTGCCTCGCTCTAGAGGCGCGAGTTCGAGACCGGAGTCGTCTATCGCATAGAAATCCCGAGGATTCTCCTTTCGACGTCGGCCGATCAGATCACTGGGTCAGCGCGGCCCAGAGGAAGCCGGAGAGTTCACGGGCGATAGCGGTGACGATGTGCTGCGTGGGTTTACCGCGCGCGGCGAGTCGTCGGTAGCGTCGATGCAATCGGTGCTGTGCGTGCCACGCGCGATCGATCACATCGGCCGGTGCGCCGCGCTGCCGCTGGCGGAGGGCATCGCCGAGAAACGGATGATGCCGGTAGTGCCAGGCGGATTCGACGAGCACGCGCCGCAAATGTGCGTTGCCGGTTTTGGTGATGTGGCCGCGGGCCTGTTTGGCGCCGCTGGAGTATTCGGACGGGACCAGGCCGGTGAAGGCCATCACGCGTGAGGCGGACGGAAAGCGACGCGCAGCGCCGAGTTCGGCGGCAATGGTGAGCGCGGTGAGATCGTCGATGCCGCGGAAGCAGCGCAGGCGCTCGACGCGGGCGCGGAGCGGTTCGATCGTGACGAGATCGCGCAATTCGGTGTCAACGGCCTGAAGCCGGGCGACGCGCTCGTCGACGGCGCGCACGTAGGCGCGGTGGGTCTGCTCGAGCGCGGCGAGGGGCCAGCGCTGGCCCTGCAGCCACTCGGCATGTCGTGTCGTCCACGCCTTCTTCGTCGCCGTAAAACGCCGGCCGTGGCGGAGCAGGAATTTGGTCAGGCGATGGCGCGCGCGGAGGAGATCGGCGCGGATGTCTTCGCGACAGCGCAGCAGATCGCGCGCCGCCTCTTCCTGCTCCGTGGGAATGTGAATCGCGGTGAGCGCGCCGGCGCGATACAGGACGGCGAGCTGGCCGGCATCACGGCGATCGGTTTTGACCCGATCGCCAGGGCGGCGTGGAATCAGCGCGGGGGCAATGACGTCGCAGGGGACACCGTGCGTCGTGAGCGCGCGCTGTAGCTCGAAGCCGCAGGGTCCCGCTTCGTAGCAGCACTGGACGGGCCCCGCGCGCCGGAGGCGCTCGACGAAACGCAGGATCGTGGCATTGTCCGATGTCAGCGAATGAAGCGCTGGTGTTTGGTGGCTCGGTAACAACACGGCGGCAACGGTGGTGGCCGCGTGGTGATCGCACGCAATGATGGTTGTAAACTTCGACATGACCGGCCTCCTTTGTATGCAGCTCTGCGTTGAGCGGTCCACGCACAGCGTAACCCGCGCTTTGCAAAGCCGAGGTCGGTCTTTCGATGTTGTCTAGCAGGTAGTCGGTGGTCGGTAGTTGATAGCAAGTTCAGAGGCTTTTGCTACCGGCGACCAGCTACTGGCTACAGCTTCACAAGACTGTTGATTTCCTCAAGCACCATGTCGGGCACATCCTCCTGGAGGTTGTGCCCGCCGGGCAGCGCGCGGCCACTGACTTTCGTGCCGCGCTCGTTCCAGATCTTCATCACGTCGTAGATCCGTCCCATCGGCCCCTTCTCAGCCCACAGCACGCGCAGCGGACAGATGATCTTCCTGTGCAGGTCTGCCTCGTCATGCTTCAGGTCAATCGATGCGCCGGCACGATAGTCCTCGCACATCGCGTGGATGTTCTCGGGTGTGCTCGACGTGCGCAGGTACTCGAGCTGAATGTCGTTCGTCGCCCGCGCCTTCTGCGCCGCTGTTGACGCCTTGAGTTCGTCTTCAGGGCCGGGAGCGGCACGCAGGTAGTTGAACCAGTGGAAATACGCCTGGACGAACTGAATGTCCACGTGCGTGTAGAGATAGTGGGTGGGAATGATGTCGAGCACCGCCGCGTGCGTCACCTTGTCCGCGTGATCGAGCGCCATCCGGTGCGTGACGCGACCGCCGCGGTCCTGGCCGATGACCGGGAACCTGTCGAAGCCGAAATGCTTCATTACCTCGACCTGATCGAGCGCCATCGCGCGCTTCGAGTAGTTCACGTGCATCTCGCCGTCGGGCGGCTTGCTGCTATCGCCGTAGCCGCGAAGATCGGCGACCACGACAGTTCGCGTCGCGGCCAGCTTCGGCGCCACCAGCCGCCACGTGACGTGCGATTGCGGCGCGCCGTGCAACAGCAAAATCGGCGGACCAGACCCGCCAATCACACCGTTGATTTCGGCGCCGCTGGTCTTCACGCGGAATGGCTTGAAGCCGGGGAACCACTTGGCCGTATCAACGGCGGGCGCCTGCGCCGAGGCCGGCCGTACGCTGAGGCTCGATGCCACACCGAGGGCGGTGACCTGTTTCAGCAGATCGCGTCTATTGATGTTGATCATGACCGCGCATGGTAATTCAAAATGCACAAGGCAAATTGCACAAAGTCAGCAATTGCGCCGTTCGTTTGCATTTTGAATGCTGCATTTTGCATTACACCGGTGCGACGCTCTTAGCCCACGGCGTCGCGCGCTCGTGTGCATCCGCGACTCGCAGCATCGTGGCTTCGTCGAACATCCGCCCGATCACCTGGAAACCAAGCGGCAGACGGTCGCCGCCGTCCGTGAATCCGCAGGGAATGCTGACGCCAGGAAGTCCGGCGAGGTTCACGCTGACGGTGAAGATATCGGCGAGGTACATCTGCAAAGGATCGTCAGTCTTCTCGCCGAGCCTGAATGGCGGCGTCGGACTCGTGGGCATGACGATCACGTCAGCCAGTTCGAGGGCGCGCGCGTAGTCCTGGCGAAGCAATGTCCGCACCTGCAGTGCCTTCAGATAGAAGGCGTCGTAGTAGCCGGCACTGAGGACGTAGGTGCCGAGCATGATGCGTCGCTTGACTTCGGCACCAAACCCTTCGTCCCGCGTCCGGCTGTACATGGTGGTCAGCGTGTCGTCCCGCGTCGTGGCGGCACGATGGCCGTACTTCACCCCGTCGTAGCGCGCGAGGTTGGAACTCGCCTCGGCCGTGCAAATCAGGTAGTAGACGGGGATCGCATAGCGCGCGTGGGGGAGTTCGACGTCCACGAGCGTGGCGCCCGCATCGCGCAACACAGCCAACGCCGCATCGAACGCCCGCCGTACCGTATCGTCTACACCCTCAGCGACGAAGGCGCGCGGCACGCCAACGCGCACGCCGCGAATGTTCCCGGTCAGTGCTGCCGCGAAGTCGGGCACGGCTTCAGACGATGATGTCGAATCCATCGGATCGCGGCCGGACAATGCCGACAGTGCGACCGCGGCGTCACCGACGGTTCGCGTGAACGGACCAATCTGGTCGAGCGACGAGGCAAATGCCAGCAGCCCGTAGCGCGATACGCGTCCGTAGGTCGGCTTCAGACCCACGACGCCGCAGAACGACGCCGGCTGCCGAATCGATCCGCCCGTATCCGATCCGAGCGCCACTGGCACGCACTGCGCCGCGACGGCAGCGGCCGATCCGCCGCTCGAACCTCCAGGCGTGCGATCGGATGCCCACGGATTGCGCACGGGTCCGTACGCCGAGTTCTCGTTCGACGATCCCATCGCGAACTCGTCACAATTCGTCTTGCCGACGATGACCGCACCTGCCGATTCGAGCTTGTCAACGACGGTCGCGCTGTACGGCGGATGGAAGGTGTCGAGAATCTTTGACGAAGCCGTCGTCCGCACACCTTTGACGCAAAGGTTGTCCTTCAGCGCAACGGGGACGCCGGCCAGCGGCCCGAGCGTCGCGCCAGCCGCCCGCTGTTGATCGATCAGCGTGGCCCTCGCAATGGCGCGCTCGGCGACGACGTGATTGAACGCGTTGAGAGTGGGATTGGTCTGATCGATCCGAGCCAGTGCCGCACGCGTGAACTCGACCGCGGAGGCCTCGCCAGTGACGATCGCGTCCCGGATCTCCCGTGCTGTCGCGAATGCCGTCATCAGATGACCCGCGGCACGCGAAAGAGGCCGGCCTGTGGCGCAGCATCGGGGGCGTTGGCCACCGCTTCGCTGACCTCAAGTGAGGGCCTGGGTTCATCTGGCCGGTCGACAGCGTGTGCATTGACGTGCGCCGTCGCCTCGACGCCGGTCGTATCAATGCCCTGCACCTGCTCGGCGTAGGCGAGGATGTCGGCGAGCTGTTTCGTGAAGAGCTGTTTTTCGTCCTGGGTCAGCTCGAGATTGGCGAGCCTGGCGATGCGCTCGACGTCTTCGATCGTGAGTGTGGTGGGCACACTGCGATGCTAATGCGTCGCAAGGTCAAAGGGCAAAAGGCAAAGGGCAAGAGTCAGGTCAAAGGTACGGGTCAAAGGTACGGCTCCAAGGTTGATGTGAATGTGTAGGATCGAGTCGTGGCATTGGTCAGGCGCACGTCCGTCGCGGGAACGTGGTATCCGGACGATCCGACGCGGCTGGTGTCGCATCTCGATGGATATCTCGAACGGGCACGGATCGAGGACCCGGGCGGCCGGTTGCGCGCGATTGTCGTCCCGCACGCGGGACTGATGTATTCGGGACCGGTGGCCGCCTATGCCTACAACGTGGCGCGTCGTCATCGGCATTCGGCACTTGTGCTGGTCGGCCCGTCGCACTTCATTCCATTTCAGGGCGTCTCGATCTGGCCCGATGGCGAATGGGAGACGCCGCTCGGGCCGGTCACGGTGGATCGGGGCCTGGCCGCGGCGATCGCATCGGCCTCGTCAGAGATTATTGAGCTGCCTGCCGCGCACGGACGGGAGCATTGTCTGGAAATGCAGATGCCGTTTATCGCCCACGTGCTTCCGGACGTACCGATCGTGCCGATGGTCATGGGGCACCAAACGCGCGACACCGCATTCGTCCTGGGCGCCGCCATCGCGCAAGCGGTCGAGGCGCATGCACCCGACGCGCTGCTCGTCGCGAGCAGCGATCTCTCGCACTACGAGGATGCGAATACGGCGGCTGCACTCGATCGACAGGTCATCGCACACGTCGAGCGGTTCGACCCTGATGGCCTGATGCGGGCGCTCGACGCCGAACCCCGGCACGCCTGCGGCGGCGGACCAATGGTTGCCGTCCTCGACGCGGCGCGCCGGCTCGGAGCCAGCCATGCGCGGCTGCTACAGTATGCGGACTCCGGCGACGTGTCTGGTGACAAATCGTCGGTCGTCGGCTACATGGCAGCGGCCATATGGTGATCTCCGCCGAAGACCAGCCTCGTCTCATCGCGCTTGCGCGTCGCGCCCTCGAGGCGCGCGTCGGTCACGCCGCACTTCCTGATATCGACAGCACGCTTGCGCCCGACGTCCGCTGCGGTGCATTCGTCTCGATCTTTCACGACGGCGAATTGCGCGGCTGTCTCGGACGGCTGAATTCGCCGCTGCCCATTGCGCAGCTCGTCGCCGAGCTCGCACAGGCCGTGGCGGATTCGGACCCCCGATTCGATCGCGTCACCCCGCAGGAACTCGCCGGCATCGGTCTCGAGATCTCGGTCCTGACGCGAGAACGCGAGATTCAATCAGTCGATGAAATCGAAGTCGGCAAGCACGGGTTGATCGTCGAGCAGGGGATAGGCCGCGGTCTGCTGTTGCCACAAGTGCCGGACGAACACGGGTGGGACCGCGACGCATTCCTCGATCATACGTGTCTCAAGGCCGGACTCGCAGCGGACGCCTGGCGACGCGGTGCGCGGATCTTCGTGTTCGAGGCGGAGGTCTTCGGAGAGCGCGCGCGATGATCTCTTCGCAAGGTCAAATGGCAAAGAGCAAATGTCAAAGGTCAAGGCAAATGGGTAGGTATAAGTGTGGTGCGAGGTTTGCCCGTTGCCCTTCCAACTATGGATAACGTCTGTCACACGCTCGTCGGCGCCGCGTGCGGCGCCGCCGGCCTGAATCGACGCACCCGCTTCGGCGCCGCGACGCTGATGATCTCAGCCAACATCCCGGACGTGGACGTGCTGGTGTTTGCGACCGGATCGCCGTGGATCGAGTTCCGCCGCGGCTGGACGCATGGGATCCTGGCGCAGATCGTCCTTCCGGTCGCGTTGACAGGGTTCGTCTGGCTGTTCGAGCGGTTCAGTCGTGCGCGAGGCTCGGACGGCGATCGGCCATTTCACCCGGGATGGACCTTGCTGCTCGCGTTCGTTGGCGTCTACTCGCACGTCTTCCTCGATTTCTTGAACAACTACGGCGTGCGTGTGTTGACTCCGATCAACTGGCAGTGGTTCTACGGCGACGCGATCTTCATCGTCGATCCGTGGATGTGGTTCATGCTGGCCGCTGGGATCTGGCTCGCGGGCTCACGCGGCGGCCCGCGTCCCGCGCGTGTGGCGCTCGTCGCGACGACTTGTTACATCGTCGTGATGTGGATGTCAGGGTGGGCGGCGCGGGATATCGTCGCAGACAGTTGGAAGCGTGCGCACGGCACGGACGTGCGTGCGCTGATGGTGGGTCCCTCGCCGCTCTGGCCATTCAGCCGACAGGTCATTGTCGACGCCGGCGATCACTACGAATACGGCACCTTCTCCTGGTCGCAACGGGCGGTCGCGTTCGTGCCGGAGAGGATTCGCAAGAACAGCGATGCGCCCGAGGTCGCTGCCGCCAGGAAGGACAACAACATCCGCGCGTTTCTCGTCTGGGCCCGCTTTCCGTTCTGGACCATCGAGCCGACGCCATCCGGCACACGTGTGACGGTATCAGACATGCGCTTTCCGGGCAGAAACGGATTTGCCGCCTCGACGATCCTGCCAGCCGTCGGGCGATAATTGAAGGACACATGCGCCGAGTGCTACTGGTGTTCGGCGTGCTGGTGGTGGCGTCGATGCCGACCCCCACGCACGCGTGGGGCTTCGAAGCTCACAAGTTCATCATGGAGCGGGCCATCGGTCTGCTGCCCGCCGAGATCCGCCCCTTCTTTGAGCAATACAAGTCCACGCTGGTCGAGCGCGCGATCGATCCAGATACCTGGCAGGTGGCCGGCTTCGACGATCAGGAAGGCCCCAATCACTTTCTGGATCTCGATTGGGAAGGATACGGAAAATATCCGTACGACGGATTGCCGCGCGACTATACAGCGGCTGTGGCCAAGTTCGGCAAGAAGCGCATCGACGACAACGGCACGGTGCCGTGGCGTGTCGAGGAGATGTACGGCAATCTGCGGCGCGCATTCGAGTCGTACGAACGTCGCGGTCCGTTCGGCCGCAATGATGTCATCTTCTTTTCCGCGTGGCTCACGCACTACGTGAGCGACGCTCACGTGCCATTTCATGCGGTGCTCAACTACGACGGGCAGTTGACCGGACAGCACGGCATTCACTCGCGATTCGAGGCGTATCTGTTCGAACGTTATCGCGATCAGTGGACGGTCTCGCCGAAGCCCGCCGGGCCGATCAAGAATCCGCGCGATTACATCTTCGATGTGGTGCTGCAGGGCACTCAGCTCGTGCCACCGATTCTCAAGGCCGACCTCGACTCGATTGGCGGCCGCGACGAATACGACGATGCGTATTACGCGGCGTTCTTCAAAGCGAACCGCGCCGTTGTTGAACGCCGTTTGAATGAATCGATTGGCGCATCGGCGGCGATGATTGCCGGCGCCTGGGAAGCCGCGGGGAAGCCGGCGGTGCCAGTCAATGCGCCGCCCACGGTGCAGCGTCGGCGACGGTGACCGGCCGCCTGCCGCCTTCGCGCCGAGCGCTTCGGCGCCCAAGGAAGGCGGGCACTACTCCTTAGCTGGACTTGGGCGGCGGCGTCCCTGACCCAGTCACCGTCTTCGCGACAGCTTCGGCCTTCTCCTTCACCTTCTGCAACCATCGCCGGGCCCACGCGAACTCGAGCCCGAGGATGCCGAGGCCAGCGGGAATCACGATGAACGCCGGACCTGGCAGCGCAATCATGGCAATGCCGATCGCCAGGACGGTGAAACCGACCACCGAGACTGCGATGCGTCGAGCGAGGCGATACGCGATGTTGGGGGGCATGGTGGGTGAGGGGGCGGTCTCTCGGAAGGGTCTTTTCATGATGACATACGGCGGGCCGCTGGAGCGGTTCGCGTACAATCTCGGCTCAGGTGAAACTGCGCGAACTCGCAGAGCGGCTCGACTGTCGGTTGGAGGGTGACGGCGACGTCGAGATCCGACGGGTTGCGGGCATTCAAACGGCCGAAGCGGGGGACGTCACGTTCCTCGCCAATCCCAAATACGAAAAGGCCCTGCGCACCACACGTGCCTCGGCCGTGATCCTCAAGGACGATGCGCCGTCGGCGCCGTGCGCGATGCTGCGCGCCAAAGACCCGTATCTGGCGTTCGCGCGCGCCGTCGGCCTGTTTGCACCGGTGTCGCGTCCCGCACCGGGTGTCCATATGTCGGCCTCGGTCGCGGCCGATGCCGAGATCGGCGTTGACGTCTCGCTTGGTCCGTTCGTCGCGGTTGGCGAGGGCGCAGCGATCGGCGACCGGACGATCATCTTTCCCAACGTCACCATCGGCCCTGGTGCTCGCATCGGGGCTGACTGTGTGATCCATTCGAACGTGTCGATCCGAGAGCGTGTGACGCTGGGCGATCGCGTCGTGCTGCAGAACGGCGTGGTGATCGGCGGCGACGGCTATGGGTTCGTCCGTCGCGGCGACGGCACTCACGAAAAGATCCCGCAGGTTGCCACCGTCATCATCGAAGATGATGTGGAACTGGGCGCGAATACGACGGTCGATCGTCCCGCCGTCGGCGAAACACGCATCAAGGCCGGCACCAAGATCGACAACCTCGTGCAGATTGGGCACGGTGTCACCATCGGCCGCAACGTGCTGTTGGCGGCTCAGGTCGGCATCGCGGGAAGTACAGACGTTCAAGATGATGTGGTGTTCGGCGGGCAGGTGGGCGTCGGTGGTCACCTGACGATCGGCCGTGGCGCGGTGGCGGTCGGCCAGTCCGGTGTGACCAACTCGCTCGAGCCGCGGGCGATGGTGGCGGGGTATCCGGCTATCGACAGCCGCGACTGGCGCAAGGCGTCGGTGCTCTTCAAACGTCTACCGGAACTCAAACGCCGCATCGAGGCGCTCGAGACACGCATCGCGCGATTGTTCTCCGCGGGCGCCGAGTCCACGGAAAGGTCCCCCGAGTGAAACAGTACGTTCGCTTCCTCCAGAGCGCCCTCATGGCGTTGACGGTCGTGTTGTGTGCCACCACGACCGCCGCACAGCAGTCCGATGACGACCATTCGGAACCGGCGCGGGTCCAGCTGCTGCCGAGTACGGAGTTCCGGCTCTCGGCCGAGCACATTTCCGCCGAGAATCTGATGTTCGTGTGGGACATGAACTTCGGCGGCCAGCTCGACGTCATCGACTACGGCACCGGCCGCGCCACTTTCGTGGCCAATTACCAGGCGATTCTCGGCGATGAGTTTCGTCACTTCGATCCGAACCAGGGCAACTACATCCTGAGCGGGTCAGCATCGATGCGGGCGCCCGGCGCCGAAGTCGCCGCCGTCTTCTATCACCAATCGCGTCACCTCGCCGATCGCGACAACGACGTCGCCGTGGCGTGGAACATGGCGGGCGTGCGGGTGCAGCGATCGGTTACCGCCGGCCGGGCGCGTGTCGATGGTCGTGTCGATGTGCGCGGCGTCGTGGCCAAAGCCTACGTGGACTACACGTGGGAGATCCACGGGGCCGTGCGCAGCGACGTGCAGATTCGGCCCTCGGTCGGCGTGCTCTTCGTCGGCACGCTTCGGCGCCTCGGTGTGGACGACTCGCAGAATCGCGGGAACCAAACTGGATTTCGTGGTGAAACCGGCGTGCGCTTCGAGGGACAACGGGGAGCCATGGAGTTCTTTCTCGCCGCCGAGCGGCGCATCGATCCCTCGCCGCTGCAGTTCGGCACTGCGAGATGGGTGACCGTCGGCTTTCGCCTGCTGAGCCGCTAACCTCTGGGATAATCAGCTATGGGATGCTCCCGCCCAGGCCGCCTCAAAGCGGCCCCTACGATGCTCGCGGTCGCCGTCGGCCTCGTCGTGATCGCGTGGTCGCCGCTCGACGCTGCGGTGAGGCCGCCCAAACTCCAGTACCAGATCTCGACGCTGCCCAACGGGCTGCGCGTCATCCTCTCCGAAGATCACTCGACGCCGATCGTGCACGTTTCGGTGTGGTATCACGTCGGATCGAAGAACGAGCGTGCCGGTCGCACGGGTTTCGCGCACCTGTTCGAGCACATGATGTTCAAGGGCTCCAAGAACGTCGAGCCCGATTCGCACACGTCGATCATCGCCAGCGTCGGCGGGCGAAGCAACGCCTACACCACAGAAGACGAAACGGTGTTCTGGCAGACCCTGCCGGCACATTACCTGCCGCTGGCGTTGTGGCTCGAAGCGGACCGCCTCGCCACGCTGCGCCTGGATGATGATGCGTTCCGGCGCGAGCGCGAGGTGGTGAAGGAAGAGCGTCGGATGCGCGTCGAGAATCAGCCGTACGGACGGTTGTCAGAAATCATTTACGATCACGCGTTCACGAATCACCCGTATAAGCACCCGACGATCGGCACCATGGCCGACCTCGAGGCTGCGTCGATCAATGACGTCCGCGACTTCCACAACACCTACTACGTGCCGGAGAATGCGACGGTCACCGTGGTCGGCGACTTCGATTCGCTGCAGGCGCTGCAGATGGTGACGCAGTACTTCGCGCGCGTGCCGAAGGCGACCAGGCCGGTGCCGCGCGATATCCCGAAAGAACCGCCGCAGACGAACGAGCGCCGCGCGGTCGTCGAGGAGTCATGGCCGTTGCCGGCCGTCGTCGTCGCGTATCACGTTACCTATGACGGCCATCCCGATGCCTACCCGCTGCACATCACCGCCAAGATCATGTCCGACGGGCAGAGCGCGAGAATTCCGCTCGAGCTGATGTACAAGAAGCGGCTCGCCCTGACCGCATTCGGCAGCGGGAACATCACCGAAGACCCGAATCTGTTCTATGCCGTTGCGATCGTGCAGCCAGGCCAGACGCCGCAGGCAGCCGAGCAGGCACTCATCGCCGAGTTCGACAAGCTGACAAAGGAGCCGGTGCTCGCCAACGAACTCCAGCGCGCCAAGAACCAGTTCGCCCGCGACTACATCGTCAGCCGCGAGTCGGACGAAGACAAAGCGCGTCACCTCGCCCACTCGGCCGTGATCCACAACGACGTCGCCGCGGCCGACGGCGAGTTCGACATCTTCATGAACGTGACGCAGGCCGATGTGCTGCGCGTCGCCAGGACCTACTTCACGCCGAACAATCGCCTCGTGCTTCACATCCTCCCGAAGACCGGAGGCTCCCGATGAACCACCGTTGGGAGTTGGGAGTTGGGAGTTGGAAGTGGTTGGGCATTCGGAGTTGGGTGTTGGTCGTTGTCCTGTGCGCCTCACCAGCGACGGCACAATCCACGAACTGGCCGAGCGAGTCGGCGCCCCGGCCACTGGCGCCGAAGGAGTTCAAATTCCCCCCGTACGAGATCCGGACGCTGTCGAACGGCATGCAGGTGATGGTGATCCTGCATCACGAGCAGCCGGCGGTCACGATGCGGCTGCTCACCCGCGCCGGCGCCGCGCAGGACCCGGAACGCAAGCGCGGCATCGCCGAGCTCGTCGCCCATCTGCTCGACCAGGGTACGACGACTCGATCGGCGCAGCAGATTGCGGAACAGATCGACTTCATCGGCGGCGCGATCGGCACCGGCTCGGGCACCGATTTGTCCTACGTCAACGCCGTTGTGATGAAGGATTCATTTGCCCTCGGGATGGATCTGATCGGCGACATCGCGCGGAATCCAGCGTTCTCGCCTGAGGAGATCGAGCGCCAGCGCGAGCGCGCGATCTCGTCGCTGCAGGTGAGCGATCAGGATCCGGACTACGTCGCGTCGGTGCTGTTCGATCGTCTCGTCTACGGTTTCCATCCGTATGGACTACCGGGCAGCGGAACGCCAGAGACGCTGATGAACATCACGCAGGGCGACCTGCGGCAGTTCCACCGGCAGTACTTCGCGCCTAACAACATGATCCTCGCGATCGTCGGCGACGTCACCGGCGAGGACGCGTTCGCACAGGCCGAGCGTGTGTTCGGCAAGTGGACACGCGGCGAGGTACCGCCGTGGAAGCCGATCGATCCGCCGGCGCCGACGCGCCGGCTGATCATCGTCGACAAGCCGGACTCGGTGCAGACCGAGATCCGCGTCGGCCAGCTGGCGATTCCACGCAAACACCCGGACTATCTCGCCTGGGACCTGGCGGTGAAGATCCTCGGTGGCGAAGGCGCGAACCGGTTGCACCGTGTGTTGAGGTCCGAGCGCGGGCTCACATACGGCGCCGAGGCGAACAGCCAGTCGATGAAGCAGGCCGGCGATTTCGTGGCCGAGACGAACACGCGGACCGAGACGACCGGTGAAGCGTTGCGGCTCACCGTGGAAGAGTTTGCCAAGCTGCCGCGGCAGCGCGTCTATGAGCGCGAGCTGGCCGACGCGCAGGCCTATCTGGCCGGCAGTTTCCCTCTGACGATGGAAACGCCAAACGACATCGCGACTATCGTGCTCAACGCGATGTTTTATGAGCTGCCGCTCGAGGAGATCAGCACGTTCCGTGAACGAGTCCTGGCGATCACGCCCGACGATATTCAGCGGGTCGCCCGCCAGTACGTGAAGCCCGACCGTCTGTCGATCGTGCTGGTCGGTAACGCGCAGGGCTTCGTCTCGCAGTTGCGCGCGGTCGGTTTCACCGACTTCGAAATCATCCCGATCGAACAGCTCGATCTCATGTCCGCGACGCTGAAGAAAGAAGCGCCGCGGCGATCCGCCGTCACTCCGGGCGGCCCACCCCGTCCCTAACGACATCGGCGTCGATGCGAATCATGATCTCCTGCGGCGAGGCGTCAGGCGATCTGTATGCCGCCGCGCTTACCGCGGAACTGCACGAACGTCAGCCGGATGCCGAGATCTTCGGCTTCGGCGGGCAGCGTTTGAAGTCCGCCGGCGGTCGTCTCATCGGCGACTTCGACGGACTATCGGTCACCGGGCTCACTGAAGCGATCCGTGTGGTCCCACGCTCGTTCGCAATGCTGCGGCGTCTGGTTGACGCGGCACGCGAGTTGCGTCCGCACGTGTTCGTGGCCATCGACTCGCCGGACTTCAATTTCAGACTACTGGCCGCGCTTCGTCGTCTGGGTATCCCGATCGTCTATTACGTCAGCCCGCAGCTGTGGGCATGGCGCCCCGGCCGCATGGAGACGATGAAGACCTACGTCGACCGTGTGCTGGTGATCTTTCCGTTCGAAGAGGCCCTCTACCGCGATGCGGGCGTCGACGTGCAGTTCGTTGGACACCCGTTAGTGGACCTGGCCAAGTCGGGCCAGCCTCGCGAGGCCTTCCTGACCGAGCGCGGGTTGGACCCGACAGCGCCGACCGTGGCGCTGCTTCCCGGCAGCCGCAAGAACGAATTGGATCGCACGGTGCCGGTGATGGCCGAAGCAATCCCGCTGATTCGTGCACGAGTCCCCAATGCGCAGTTCGTCGTCGCATGTGCACCGGCCATGGCCGATTCATTGTTTGCGCCGCTCGTTGCCGACGACCTCGATGCCGGCGTGGTCCTGGTGCGCGAGCGGACCGACGACGTGCTGGCGGCGTCCGATGTGGTGATCACGGCCTCGGGTACTGCAACCATTCAGTGCACGCTCCACGAGAAGCCGATGGTCGTTGTCTACCGGCTGTCGCCGTTGACCTATCGACTGGTGAAGCCGTTCGGGCACGTGGACATGTACGCGATGCCGAATCTCGTCGCCGGCAGCCGCATTGTGCCCGAATTGATTCAGTCCGACTTCACGGCGGATCGTACCGCTGCCGAGGCGTTGAAGTTCCTCACCGATCGCGATCTGTACGGTCGCACGCGGCAGGCGCTGACCAACGTGCGCCGACAATTGGGGCCACCAGGAGCGAGTGCGCGAGCGGCGCAGGCGGTGCTCGAGGTGGCGCATGGCTCGATCTCAGCAAGGGGCTCGAATGACTAAGAGCAAACGGTGCAGTGCGGCGGTCATTGTCGGAGTAATCGGAGTGCTCGGCGCAGCATCGCTCTCGGCGATGGTCGTCGTGCCAGCCGAATTCGCGGAGATGGTGACGGCGTCTGAACTCGTTGTGCACGGGCGAGTGGTTGATATTCGCGCGCAAATCGTCGGCAATCGGCGAACGATCGAAACGGTCGTGACGCTGTCTGTACTCGATCGGATCAAGGGGCAGCCGGGTGCGACGGTGTACTTCCGGGTGCCGGGCGGTCAGATCGGACGCTACCGGCGGTTCATGGTCGGTGCACCAGAGTTCGCGTCGGGCGACGAAGTGGTGCTGTTCCTCAAGGGCCGGCCGCCCGCCGTACCGTTCCCCTTCGGGTTGAGCCAGGGTGTGTATCGGGTGGTACGCGACGCTGACGGTCGAAGTCTTGTCACCCCACCAGTCGTGTCGGAGGCACCCGGTCGCGTGGTGCGCGGCGACGCGTCGCGACGCCCCCTTGAACTGTCGGCGTTCACGCGCCATGTTCGAGCGATTGTGGAGCGCCAGCCATGACGCGAGCGCTCACTCTGCTCGTGGTGATTGCCTCGCTCTCGGCGCAGCCCGCCCAGGCGTACCTCCATCTGACGTCCTCGACGGGATTGACTCAAACTCCGCTCAAGTGGAACCAGACACGGGTGCGCTGGTTTGCCACTGACCGCGGTGTGCCTGGCGTTACCGCCTCGCAATTCCAGGCCGCCGTGGCCGCTGGCTTCGCAACCTGGGAAGCGGTGCCGACCGCGTCAGTGATGTTTCAGTTCGTCGGCTTTACGTCCGCATTGCCGTTCGACGACGACACGATCTCGACATTTGGATTCGATGCGCAGCCCGATCTCGATCGCGTGCTCGGGGCGACGTCGTTTGTCGTCGATACGCTCACCGGCGATATCGTTGAATCGGACGTCTTCTTCAATTCGATCTTCACGTGGTCCACGGCAGCGGCGGGCGACGCCACCCGTTTCGATCTGCAATCCGTCGCCACGCACGAGATCGGGCACTTCATCGGGCTCGGTCACTCGGCGATTGGCGAGACCGAAATCCGGCCCGACGGCGGGCGACGGGTGCTCGCGTCAGGTGCGGTGATGTTTCCCATTTCATTGGGTCGCGGCGTCACCTCCGATCGCACGTTGCAGCCCGATGACATTGCCGGCGTGTCCGATCTCTATCCCGACGGGGATTTCGACGACACGACGGGCGCTATCAGCGGCCGGGTGGTGCGCAACGGCACCGGTGTCATCGGCGCCCATGTCGTCGCGTTCAACCCGAAGACCGGCACACTCATTGGCGGCTTCTCACTCGGACAGGGCGGCACATTTCAGATTGCCGGCCTGACGCCTGGCGCGCATGTGATTCGCGTCGAGCCGCTGGATGATGCCGATATCGACAGCTTCTTCTCGCCGAGCGGCATCGACGTCGATTTTCAAGTGACGCTGTTACCGCGGCTCATCGTCGCGCCGGAAGGCGGCGCGAGCGATCGCTTCGACGTCTCCGTGCGGCCGAAGTGACTCTGCGCGCATCGCTGATCGCCGCTCTCGTGCTGCTGGCTGCATCTACGGCCCGCGCGCAGACTGATCCGCCGCTGCATCGTCTGCAGTTAGGGGCGGGCGTTGGATTCTTTAGCGGCGCGACGTTGGGCGACGCGGACGCCAATCTGCGCACGAACTCGACGGATCCCTACCGGCTGTTTGCCACGTCAACCGAGCAGGCGGGGACCATTGGCCTCCACCTGCACGCCGCGATTGACCTCACGCGTCGCTTTGGACTCGAGGCGCACACGCTGTTCGCACGTCCTGATGTGCGCACGAGCGTCACTGACGACGTGGAGAACGCACCATCGGTGGACGCGGTTGAGCGTCTGGATCAATACCTGATCGACGGTGGCGTCGTCATCAGGCTGCATGAGTTCCGTATGGGAGGCTGGGTGCCGTTTGCCACCGCTGGCGCCGGCTACCTGCGGCAATTGCACGAAGGCTTGACCTTGAGCGAACACGGCCACCTGTTCTACTTTGGCGGCGGCGTGCGGCGTGTGCTGATGCAGCGTCCAAAAGGGCTTTTGCGTGGCCTCGGCGCGCGCGGCGACGTTCGCCTCGACATTCTTTCGGGCGGTATCACTGTCGAAGACAAAAGGCGGAATCAGTTCTCGGCCAGCGCGAGCATCTTTGTTGTCTTCTAGTCAGGTCAAAGGGCAAAGGGCAAAGGGCAAAAGCGAGGGGTGAGGTATAGGTCTAAGACCGCAGGTCTAGGTTTAGGTGTAGGTCTATGTCTACGTCTAGGTCGCCGCGTTCTTCGTACTTCGCCGCTCGCGCCGGCGGCAGATTCTGAAACGTCTCAGGGGCCACCGCTGAATCACGGCGTTTATTCGCCGCCATCCGAACTGGTACTTCGCGTGCTCATCGTGGTAGTCATGAAACGCGAAGACCGGGACGGCATCGACGAGCGTTCGTTCAGATTCTTCGTTGACGTGCTCGCGTTTGTCGACACGATTCCGCTTGGACCGAAGACCAACAAGTTGGTCGAACAGCTCGCGGCCGCTGCGGGATCCATTGGCGGCAATCGGGAGGAAGCACTAGGCGGCTCATCGCGAAAAGAGTTCATCCGCTTCAACGAGGTCTCGTTGCGCGGGGCGAACGAGTCCGTGCTGACACCTACACCTGGACCTGTCTCGCCTTTGCCCTTTGCCGTTTGCCCTTTGATCTTGGTCGGTTCCCGCCGAGTTATCATCGGAGATCATGGCTACGCTGAATAGCTTCGGTACCCGTACCGAGATCCGCGTCCTCGACGAACCCGTACAGATTTACAGCCTGCCCGCGCTCGAAAAGGCCGGATTCCCCGGTGTCTCGCGTCTGCCGTACTCGATGAAGATTCTGCTCGAGAATCTGCTACGGCGGGAGGACGACGCGTTCGTCAAAACCGACGACATTCGCGCGGTGGCAAGGTGGGACGCGAAAGCGGGCGTGCAGAAAGAAATTTCGTTCATGCCGGCGCGCGTGTTGCTGCAGGACTTCACCGGCGTGCCGTGCGTCGTTGACCTGGCGGCGATGCGCGACGCCGTCATCGCGCTCGGCGGAAATCCCGTTCGTGTGAATCCGCTGCAGCCGGTTGAGCTTGTTATCGACCACTCGGTGCAGGTGGATTATTTTGGGCGTCCCGACGCGTTCACGCTGAACGCAGAGCTCGAGTTTTCGCGTAACCGCGAGCGCTACGCGTTCCTCCGCTGGGGGCAGCGCGCGTTCAACAATTTCAAGGTCGTGCCGCCCGACACCGGCATCGTCCATCAGGTGAACATCGAATACCTCGCGCGTGTCGTCGTTGCGCAGGATGTTGACGGTGTCGCGATGGCGTATCCCGACACACTGGTCGGCACCGACTCACACACGACGATGGTCAACGGTCTTGGTGTCGTGGGCTGGGGCGTTGGCGGCATCGAAGCCGAGGCGGCGATGCTCGGTCAGCCGAGCTCGATGTTGATTCCGCCCGTGCTCGGCTTCCGTCTGACCGGCTCGATGCCGAAGGGAACGACCGCTACGGACCTCGTGCTCACCATCACCGAAGTGCTTCGCAAGCACGGCGTCGTCGGCAAGTTTGTCGAGTTCTATGGCGAGGGACTCAGCGGCCTGACGATCGCCGACCGCGCGACGCTTGGCAACATGTGTCCCGAGTACGGCGCGACCGTCGCGATTTTCCCGATCGATCACATGACCCTCGATTACCTGCGCCTCACCGGACGCGACGCGTCGCAGGTCGCGCTCGTCGAGCAATACGCGATGGCCCAGGGACTCTTCCGGACGTCGGGCAGTCCCGACGCGATCTACTCGGAAGTGATCGAGCTGGATCTGTCGTCGATCGAGCCAAGCCTGGCCGGACCGAAGCGTCCGCAGGATCGCGTGTCGCTCTCCAATGCCAAGACGGCGTTCCAGGCGGCATTGCCATCGATGCAGATGCCGGCCAAAGGATCGGCTGGCACATCGCCCGCGGCGCGATCGGCCGTTGCGGTCGCCGAACCAGCGGTGGAGACCCTGGATCACGGGGCAGTAGTCATTGCGGCGATCACGAGCTGCACCAACACCTCGAATCCGAGCGTGATGATCGGTGCCGGCCTCGTAGCGAAAAAGGCGGTGGAACGCGGCCTGAAGCGTCAGCCATGGGTGAAGAGCAGCCTGGCGCCCGGCTCGAAGGTCGTCACCGAGTACCTCGATGCGGCCGGGTTGACGCCATACCTCGATCAACTCGGGTTCAATCTGGTGGGCTACGGCTGCACGACCTGCATCGGCAACAGCGGACCGCTCCCCGAAGAGATCGCTGCGACGGTTCGTGAAAAGAGCCTCGTCGTGTGCTCGGTGCTGAGCGGCAATCGCAATTTCGAGGGACGCATTCAGCAGGACGTGCGCGCCAACTACCTCGCGTCGCCGCCACTGGTGGTTGCCTACGCGCTGGCGGGATGGATCACGACCGACATCACCACCGAACCGCTTGGTCACGATCCGTCAGGACGTCCGGTGTATCTGAAGGACATCTGGCCGACCGAGCACGAACTGCAGGAGACGATGCTCAAGGCGGTGACTGCCGATATGTTCCGGCGGAGCTACAACGACGTGTTCCGCGGCGATGTGCGCTGGCAAAGTCTGCCGGTGCCCGAGGGCAGCGTGTTCGCATGGGACGATGAGTCCACCTATGTGCGCAAGCCGACGTTCCTCGAGGGCATGACGATGAACCCGGCGCCGCTGACCGATATCACTGGCGCACGTGTCCTGGCGGTGCTCGGCGACAGTGTGACGACTGATCACATTTCACCGGCCGGCTCGATCAAGGTTGACAGCCCGGCGGGGAAGTATCTGATCGAGAAGGGTGTGAAGCCGGCGGACTTCAACTCGTACGGGGCGCGCCGCGGCAATCACGAAGTGATGATGCGTGGCACGTTTGCCAACGTCCGCTTGCGCAACCTGATGGCGCCGGGCACGGAAGGCGGGTGGACCCGGTATCAACCGAACGGCGAGCAGATGACCATCTATGACGCGTCAGTGGCGTATCAGCACGCCGGCGTGCCGCTGATGATCTTTGCGGGTAAGGAATACGGGTCCGGATCGTCGCGCGACTGGGCGGCCAAGGGCACCTACCTGCTCGGCGTGAAAGCCGTCATCGCCGAATCGTTCGAACGGATCCACCGAAGCAACCTGGTCAACATGGGCGTGCTGCCGCTGCAGTTCAAGCTGGGCGATAATGCCGCCTCGCTCACGATCAACGGCACGGAGTCATTCCGGATCACGGGCGTGGCCGACGGCCTGAAGCCGCGCGGTGATGTGCTGGTCATCGCCACAGAGACCGACGGCTCGACGCGAGAGTTCACGGCCACCGTCCGGATTGATACGCCCGAGGAACTGATCGCGTTCAAACACGGCGGCATACTCCCGTACGTGGTACGACAGCTGGTTGGACGGTCGTAAGGTTAAGGGCAAAGGTCAAAACGCCTTTGCCCTTTGCCGTGAGTCACATTTCTCTCCGTCGGGTGTCTTCCGATCAGAGCAGCATTGATGAACGCTCTGGCTGATCTGGTACTCGCCGCTCAAAACGGGAACGTCGAGGCGTATGGCCGTCTCGTCCAGGCCACGCAGACGATGGCGTATGCCGTCGCGCGCAGCGTGCTCAAGGACTCGACGGCTGCGCAGGATGCGGTGCAGCAAGCCTACCTGCGCGCGTTCCGACGTCTCGGCGACCTGCAGGACGCAGCCACGTTCGCCGGTTGGCTCCGTCGCATCGTCATCACAACGTCGCTCAACATGCGGCGATCGCGCCGGTGGACGTTCCTCTCTCTGGACGACGTCCCGGATGTTCCAGTCCTGGACGAGGCGGAGACGCGGTGGTCCGAGGCGCAGCGACTTCGGTTGGCGCACGCGCTGCTCGCGCTGACGCCGGAAGAACGGCAGCTCTGCGATCGGCGGTACCACGGCTGCTGGAGCACGGCGCGGCTCGCGGCGAACGCGGGAGTGGATGACGGCGCGATGCGCAAAAGACTGCAGCGCATTCGCGACAAGCTGCGTAAGGAGATGGAAGTGGCTGAACAACGCGCAATCCGGCCCGACGAGATCCGGGCCGATCTGCCCGCCAAGGTGGTCGAACTGCTGGCCCGGCCCAAGCTCACCGACCTGCCCGAGAACCCGGTGGGCAAGATGCTCGACCTTCTTCGCTCGGCCTATCCCGAGTTCGTGAAGCAGAGCATCCCGGAGTTGGTGGATCTCGCCGAGGCGAAGAAGACCGTCGCCAGCGAGGCGATGTACATCGACCCGGTGGAGCTCCATCGAGTGGACGAGCACCGCATTCTCCGCTATGACCTGACGCTGCCGCTGTTGCTCAGCGTGCGCTACGAAGGGCAGCCGTTGCGGATGTGGACCGCGGGCAAATGCTACCGGCTCTGTCAGCAGGACGCCATGCACCTCGAGGCATTCCATCAGGCGGAAGTGCTGTGGGTGGATGAGCGCGAGCGTCTCGACCCCTGGCAGATGACCGGACGTGTGTTGCGGTCGGTCGATCGGGCCTTGCCCGGGCGGACGGTAAAGATTGTGCCTACTGAGTACGCGATGTGCAGCCAGGCCTGGGAACTCGAAGTGGATGACGACGGCCGCTGGTCTGAAGTGCTCGCGTGGGGCGTCTACAGCGACCGCATCCTCAGGCATCTGGGCGGAGATCCCGAACGACATATCGCCGTCGGTGTCGGCTACGGGCTCGAACGGATCGCGATGCTTCGGTACGGCATCGACGACGCCCGCAAGATCGACGTCGCGAGCGTCGCGTAACGTTCGTACTTCGCGCGATCGCGATTCGGCACAATCTGAAACCCGTCGCCTCGGCGCGAATGAAAAGACGCCCGATTGTTCCTGAAGCGGCCCTGGCATTTCGCCTGCACTGGGCCGCTCGATGAAACGAAACGATCCAGAGGGTCTCGACGAGCGTGCCTATCGCTTTTACTGCGATGTGGTCGCCTTCGTCGAGACGGTTCCCATCGGACCGACGACGAGCCGGATCATCGGGCAGTTGCTCGACGCCGCGGGCTCGATCGGCAGTAATCGCGAGGAGGCGCTGGGCCGGATCTCGACTCGCGAAACTATTCACTTCAACGAGATCTCGCTGCGCGGCGCGAGGGATTCGGTTCGCTGGCTGCGCGTGTGCGCCTCGCGGCGGCTCGGATCGCAAGAGAAATGCGGACCGTTGCTCGAAGAAGGTCAGCAGCTGGCGCGCCTGCTGACCAGAGTCGTGATCCGCGCGAAACGAGAGGACGACTCAGGAGGACGCCGGACCGGTACGCACTAAAATTGCCTCGATGGTGGACGCCGCGAGCATCAAGCAGAAGGCCGCCGCGCTCGGCTTCGACCTGTGCGGCATTGCTCCGGTGGACGTGTTTCCTGAGCTCTCGTTCCTTCCGGACTGGTTGGCCAAGGGCTACGCCGGTGACATGACGTGGATGGCCCGCACCGCGGAACGGCGCGCTGACGTTCGACACGTCGTCGCTGGCGCGCGCAGCGTCATCGTCACCGGCACTTTGTACAACGTGGACAGGCCGTACTCAGACGAACTGTCACCCGACGTCGCGCGCATCTCTCGATATGCGTGGGGGGACGACTACCACGATGTCTTGAAGGCGCGCCTGAACAAGCTGCTCGAGTGGATGCGCGAGCACTCGGATGCGCCCTTCGACGCGCGGACGTATGTCGATACCGGTCCGGTTCAGGAGCGCGTGTACGCCCAGTACGCGGGGTTGGGCTGGATTGGCAAGAACACCTGTCTTATCAATCCTGAGCTCGGGTCGTGGCTGTTTCTCGGCGAAATCATCTGCACGTTGCCGCTCGAGCCAGATACGCAGGGGCTGGAACAATGCGGCAGCTGCACGCGCTGCCTCGAGGCCTGTCCGACGACCGCGCTCGTCGAGCCAGGAGTGCTCGACTCGAATCGCTGCTTGTCGTACCTGACGATCGAGCTGCGGTCGGAAATCCCTGACGAACACCGCCCGGCGCTTGGTAGTCACATTTATGGATGTGACATCTGTCAGGAAGTCTGTCCCTACAATCGTCCCGCGCCGCGTTCTGGTGCCGGCGAGTGGCAGCCGCGAGCCGGACTGGACCTGCCTCGCCTGGTCGAACTCTGGCGGCGTCCCGATGCCGAGCTTCGCAGCCTCACCAAGGGTGGGCCGATGACGCGTGCCAAGATCCCCGGACTCCGACGCAACATCGCTGTCGCGATCGGCAATAGCGGCGACGCTCAAGCGATTGAGCTTCTCGACGCCGAAGGCGCCGACCGTCCTTCGCTTGCCGACCCACTCGTTCGCGAGCACATCGACTGGGCGCGCGCCCAAAGGCCAAAGCCAAAAGCCTAAAGTCGTCGAGTATGATCGTCGCGTCGGAGGTGACCATGACGTCACGACGAACCGCCTGGGTAGGAGTGGTTCTGTTACTGGTGATGATGATGGCTGGGACGGCGGCTGCTCATCACTCCTTTGCGGTGTTCGATCATACGCGGACTCTGACGATCCGTGGAACGGTGACCAGGTTTCAATGGACGAACCCGCACGGGTTCCTCGAGGTCGACGTTCCGCAGTCCGACGGGACCATGAAGCACTACAGCATCGAGTTGACCAGCATCAACATGATGCAGCGCGTCGGCTGGCGATCGAACATGATCAAGGCTGGCGACAAGGTCTCGGCGGTCGTCGCTCCGCTGTTGAGCGGCGAACCGGTGGGTCTCGGGCTCGAGGTCACGATGCCGGATGGGACGACGAAGCCGCTGCCGGTGCCGAACGCCGGCAGCTTTAAGCGGACGACAGAGACGCAGTGAGGCGATCATGAAGGCACTCTTCTGGTCGTGGACGCTGGCCGTGGCCGTCGCCGTGATGGCGATGCAGTCAGGCGCTCGCGCCCAGAGCAAGCCCGTGGCGGCGCCTGATATCACTGGATCCTGGGAGCGGCATGGCTTCGGACCCGGAGCACGTGCGGGCGGACCGCGCGATGCGACGATTCCGCCTCCCGCGCCGCAGCCGCAGCTCAAGCCGCAGTATGCGAAAGAGTGGCAGGACCGGATTATGGCGGGACGGGCCGCCGACGCCAAGGGTGAACCGCTCGCCACGAACTACACCGATTGCCTGCCTGACGGGATGCCGACCATGATGGGCGCGATGTTCCCGATGGAGATTCTGCAGAGCCGCGGACAGGTCACGATCATCGAGGAGGCGTTCACGCAGGTCCGCCGCATCCTGATGGACAGGCCGCAGAAGTCGTTCGAGGACGTCGAGCCGGGCTTCTATGGACACTCGGTGGGCCGCTGGGACGGCGACACGCTGGTTGTTGATACGATCGGGATCAAGGAGAGCGTGCGCTTCCAGAATATGCCGCACTCGCCCCAGATGCGGATCAAGGAGCGCATGAAGCTGGTGTCGCCCAGCGTCCTCTGGAACGAGATCACGATTGAGGACCCCGTGGTGCTCGAGAAGCCGCACACCTACACCGTGGCGTATCGGCGCATGCCGGACTACACACTGCTCGAGTACGTGTGCGAAGACAATCGCGAGTACGCCGACGACAAAGGGCGGCAGAAAATCCGTATCAACTGACGATGCCTGGACCGGCGCCACTTCTCCTGCTCTCCATGCCGCAGATGGCGGATCCCAACTTCGCGCGAAGTGTGGTCCTGCTGTGCGATTACACCGAGCGCGGTGCGTTCGGCTTGATTGTCAATCGACAGATGGACGAGTTTGCGCGCGCCGTCGTGAAGACGGATCCCAAAGTAAACGTGGACCCGGATCTACGGCTCTTCGTCGGCGGCCCGGTCGATGCGCACAGCACCTGGATCGTGATGGCCGAGGCCCAGGGCCCCGACGACGAACAGCGCGAGGTGTGTCCCGGTGTGTTGCTGTCCGTCTCACGCCGACTGACGCTCGAATTGCTGCAATCGCCCCCGTCGAATCGCGCCCGTGTCGTCGTCGGCTGTGCGGTATGGGGGCCTGGTCAGCTCGATACGGAGATCGCCGAATCGTCATGGTTGACGATCGACGTCGATCCCGCGCTGATCTTCGGGGTCCCGCCGGAGCAGATGTGGGAGACGGCGATCCGACGCCTCGGTACCGATCCGGCGAAGCTGCAAGTGAGTTCGGGAGTTCATTGAGAGGCATGAGACATCTCACGCTGCTTCTTTCCATCCTCGCGCTTGTGACCGCATGCAGCCGCGAGACCACCCAACCAGCCGTGCCAACGCAGACCACCACAACCGCTTCAGGCGCCGATCCTGAGACCAAGAAGCTCGAGACGATGGCCGCGCGATTCGCGCCTGTCGATCTCACGGCTGACATTTCGAAGCTGCCGGACAACGAGCGGCAGGCACTTGCCAAGATGGTCGAGGCGGCGAAGGTCTTCGACGCGCTGTTCCTGCGTCAGGTCTGGGACGGCAACGAGACGATGCTGCTTGACCTGGTGCGTGACGGCTCGCCGCTCGGGCGCGCGCGTCTACATTACTTCGTGATCAACAAGGGCCCATGGTCGCGGCTCGATCACAACGAACCGTTCATTGCCGGCGTGCCGGCGAAGCCTCCGCAGGCGAACTTCTATCCGGCCGGCGCAACCAAAGACGACGTCGAAGCCTGGATGAAGGGCCTCTCCCAGGCCGAGCGCATTCGTGCCACGGGATTCTTCACGACGATCCGTCGCGGCCCGGACGGCAAGTTCATCGCGGTACCGTACTCGCTCGAATATCAAGGCGAGATCGCGCGCGTGAGCGGGCTACTGCGCGAAGCCGCGGCGCTCACGACGCAGCCGACGCTCAAGAGTTATCTCGAGAAGCGGGCCGCCGCGCTGCTGAGCAACGACTACTACGACAGCGACATCGCCTGGATGGGTCTCGATGCCAGCATCGAGCCGACCATCGGTCCGTACGAGACTTACGAAGACGAGTGGTTCAACTACAAGGCCGCGTTCGAGGCCTTCATCACGCTGCGTGATGATGCTGAAACCCAGAAGCTGGCACGGTTCGGGTCGGAACTGCAGGATATCGAGAACAACCTGCCGATCGATCCGAAATACCGCAATCCCAAGCTCGGTGCGTTGGCGCCCATCCGCGTCGTCAATACCGTGTTCTCGTCCGGGGACGGTAATCGTGGCGTGCAGACTGCGGCCTACAACCTGCCCAACGACGAGCGCGTCATCACCGAAAAAGGCTCGAAGCGGGTGATGTTGAAGAACAACCAGGAGACGAAGTTCAAGACCGTGTTGCAGCCGATCAGCATGGTGGCCCTCGCAGCAGACGATCGCAAGCACGTCTCCTTCGACGCGTTCTTCACGCACATCCTGATGCACGAGCTGATGCACGGTCTGGGCCCGCACAACATCACTGTTGGCGGCCGCGCCACCAACGTCCGGCAGGAGTTCAAGGACACCTACAGCACCATCGAGGAGGCCAAGGCCGACATCTCGGGACTCTTTGCGCTGCAATTTCTCGTCGATCGCGAGAAGCTCGACAAGTCGTTCAACGACACGATGTACACCACGTATCTCGCGTCGATGTTCCGCTCGATCCGCTTCGGCATCACCGAGGCACACGGCCGCGGCGTGGCGATTCAGCTCAATTACTTCCTCGACAACGGCGGCGTGACCGTCGCGCAGGACGGGACGTTTGCCGTCAACATGGAGCGCATCAAGCAGAACGTCACGAACCTGACGCGTGACATCATGACGATGCAGGCAACCGGTGATGCGCAGGCAGGCAAGCAGATGCTCGACAAGCTGGGCGTCGTCCGGCCGCCGGTGCAGACCGTCCTCGACAGGCTGAAGGACGTTCCGGTAGACATCGAGCCACGCTTCATCACGGCTGATCAACTTCTGCGACCGTAGACCGAAGCCCGTAGACCACAGACTCCGCATATAATCCGGCCACATTTTCCTGGGAGGCTTCCTGTGCGAAAAGGCCGGACACTGCTCTTGCTGGCTGTCTTGACGACAGCCGGTCTTCTTGTCGCGCGCGAGCTGGCCGGGCAGAGCCGGCACACCGTGCAAGCGCCGTACTTCGAAGTCGATCCCTATTGGCCCAAACCGCTGCCGAACCACTGGGTGCTCGGCTCGTCGATCGGAGTCTCGGTGGACGAGCGCGATCACGTGTGGATGATCCATCGCGGTTCGGCGACGTTGGCTGAGAAGGAACGCGCCCTCGAGTCGAAGCTGTCCGACGAATGCTGCGGCGCCGCACCGCCGGTGCTCGAGTTCGATCCGAATGGCACGCTGCTCGCGCACTGGGGTGGTCCGGGTGCCGGCTACGAGTGGCCGACATCGAATCACGGCATCACGATCGATCACAAGGGCAACGTGTGGATCGGCGGCAACGGTCCTGGCGATTCGCAGGTGCTCAAGTTCGATCGCAGTGGCAAGTTCCTTCTGCAGGTGGGGAAGGCCAATGCCCGTCTGGGTGCGATGAAGGATGGCAAGCCGACCTATGTCGGCGGCAGCAATGACCCGATCGCGTTCGGCCGCGTGGCAAAAATCTTCGTCGATCCGTCAGCGAACGAGGCGTATCTCGCTGACGGCTATTTGAACAAGCGGGTGGCCATCATCGATGCCGATAGCGGGAAGCTCAAACGCTATTGGGGCGCCTACGGCAACAAGCCGGATGACACCGACCTCGGTCCGTACAAGCCCGACGCGGCGCCGGTGCAGCAATTCCGCTCGCCGGTCCACTGCGCCGATCTGTCGAACGACGGCCTGGTGTACGTATGCGATCGTCCCAACAACCGCATCCAGGTGTTCAAGAAGGACGGCACGTTCGTCAAGGAGGCATTCTTCGCCAAGACCAGCCTCGGTGACGGCGCCGTGTTCGACCTCGCATTCTCGAAGGACCCGGCGCAGACGTATCTGTACATGGCCGACGGCAACAACATGAAGATCCGCATCCTGCGGCGCGACACTCTCGAAGAGCTCACCAGCTTCGGCGACGGCGGACGCCAGCCAGGACAGTTCTACGCGGTGCACAGCATCGCCGTGGATTCCAAGGGCAATCTCTATACGACCGAAACCTACGAAGGAAAGCGTCTGCAGAAGTTCGTCTACAAAGGGCTCCGCGCCGTGACCCGTAAGGAGCAGGGAACCGTATGGCCTCGATGAAGAAGGGTCTGTTCGCACTCGCACTAATTCTGGTTGCAGCCGGGCCTCAGGACCGCCCGTACGCGCAAGGTGACAGCAGCGGCGAGTGGCGCACCTACGGCGCTGACCTGGCGAGCACGCGCTACAAGCCGTTCGACCAGATCACCAAGGACAACTTCAACAACCTCGAGGTCGCCTGGCGGCTGAAGACCGATAACCTCGGACCGCGGCCGGAGTTCAACTTCCAGTCGACGCCGCTCATGATCGGCGGGTGGATCTACACCACCGCCGGCACGCGACGCGCCGTCGTCGCGCTCGACGGCGCCACCGGCGAGATGAAGTGGATGCACAGCGAGGACGAGGGCAAGCGCGGCGAAGAAGCGCCGCGTCAACTCTCGGGCCGCGGCCTCGCGTATTGGTCGGATGGACGCTCGGCGCGAATCATCTACGTCACACCCGGCTATCGCATGAAGGCGCTCGACGCGAAAACAGGCGCGCCGATCACCTCGTTTGGCAAGAACGGCGTCGTCGACCTGAAACAAGACGACGATCAGGATATGGACCTGATCACCGGCGACATCGGTTTGCACGCCGCGCCGGTGATCGCCAGGGACGTGATCATCATCGGGGCAGCTCATACCGAGGGCAGCCGTCCCGAGAGTCGCCGCAATGAGAAAGGCTTTGTGCGCGCCTTCGACGTGCGCACCGGCAAGCGGTTGTGGATCTTCCACACGATCCCCGAGCCAGGCGAATACGGCAGTGACACGTGGGAGCAGGACTCAGAGTCCTACACCGGCAATGCCGGCGTGTGGGCACAGATCAGCGTAGACGAGGAGCTCGGTACGGTATTTCTGCCGGTCGAGATGCCGACCGGAGACTACTACGGCGGCCATCGCCCGGGTGCGGGATTGTTTGGCGAGAGTCTCGTTGCCGTGGATCTGCGCACCGGGAAACGGAAGTGGCACTACCAGTTCATTCAGCACGGCATCTGGGATTGGGATCTGCCGTGCGCGCCGATTGTCGCTGACGTCACGATCGACGGACGCATGCGGAAGGTCGTGATGCAGCCGACGAAGCAGGGCTGGCTGTACGTTTTCGACCGCGTGACGGGCGAGCCGGTGTGGCCGATTGAACAGCGGAAGGTCGAGCAGTCCGACGTGCCAATGGAGAAGTCGTGGCCGACACAGCGTTATGTGACCAAGCCACCTGCGTTCGAACGTCAAGGCGTCAGCATCGATGATCTGATCGACTACACGCCGGAGTTGCGCGCGCAGGCAGTGAAGCTGGTGTCGCAGTTCAAGATCGGACCGATCTTCACGCCGCCCGTGGTCAGCACGTGGCCGGGCCCGCTCGCGACGTTGATGCTGCCGGATGTGACCGGCGGCGCGAACTGGCCAGGCGGCTCGTACGACCCGGAGACGGGGACGTTCTACATCTTCACGAACACCAACATCGCCGCCGTCGGCCTCATTCCCGGATCCGAGCGGCCGCAAAAGCCATCGGACATGAACTACGTGCGCGGGCAGGTCGTCGATCCCGCGAACCCGAAGGGGCCGGCACTCCCGACGACAGTCCAGGGGCTTCCGTTGGTCAAGCCTCCGTACGGCCGCATCAGCGCGATCGATCTGCACGAGGGCGAGCTGCTGTGGCAGGTCGCACATGGCGAGACGCCCGACAACATTCGCAATCATCCGGCGCTGAAAGGCTTGACCATTCCTCGCACAGGACGGCAGGGCCGTATTGGCACGCTGGTCACGAAGTCACTCGTCATCGCCGGAGAAGGTGGCGTATTCACGCTGCCCGATGGGCGCCGCGGCGCGATGCTGCGGGCCTACGACAAGCGCACCGGCCAGGATGCTGGCGCAATCTATATGCCGGCACCGCAAACCGGCTCGCCGATGACCTACATGCTGAACGGCCGGCAGTACATCGTCGTCGCGATCAGCAGTCAAAACTTTCCAGCCGAGTTGATCGCCTTCAGGTTGCCGGCGAACTGAAATGGGGTCGGGAGTCATTTTTCGGGGATGATGGGAAAAATGACTCGCCCCTTTTACAGGAGACTGCTCCTGACGCTGGTGTGTCTCGGACCAGCCGTCCTTATTGCCCAGGGCCCCGAGCGCTTTTCGGGTCCCTCCTCGCAAACTCTGGCGCAACTCACCGGCGACTACTGGGAATGGCGGCTCGCCGTCCAGCCCGAGCTTGCGACGCGAGTCGGCCGCGCGGAGCACAACGATCGTTGGCGCGATTTGTCGAAGGCCGCGCGCGACCGTCACCGCAAGGATCGAGAGGAGTTCCTGCAGAAGGCGATGTACCTGTCGCCTGGCAACCTGAATCCTACTGATCTGGTCACGTCACTGCTGATGGAGCACGAGCTACGCACTCAGCTCGAGGCTGAGAGTTATCTGAACCTCGTGCAGCTTGTCTCGCAGTCCGACGGCGTTCACAACGACGTGTTCAACGTTGTCGATCAGATGCCGTCTCGTACGGTCAAGGACTACCAGAACATCATCACGCGACTCCGTGCCCTGCCGACCGTCGTCAACCAGTCGATCGAGATGATGCGCGAGCAGCTCGCCGCTGGTCTGGCGCAGCCGGCAATCGTCGTCGATCTCACCCTTGAGCAGGTCGTGGCCCAGAGCGAGCCTTCGGCCGGCGAGTCGCCGCTGCTGGCCGCGTTTCGACGCTTCCCGAGCGAGATTCCGTCCAGTGAACAGGAGCGACTGCGGGCGCAGGCTTACACGGCATACGACCAGCAATTTCTCTCGAGCTGGAAGACGCTCGAGACGTTCCTGCGCGACACGTACCGCAAGCAGGCGCGACCGCAGACCGCGGTGACTTCATTGCGCGACGGACGGGCCGCGTACGCCGCGCTGATTCACGCCTACACGACCACGCGGATGACGCCGGAGCAGATTCACCAGCTCGGTCTGCGGGAGGTGACGCGGATCGAGAAGGAGATGGAGCAGCTGGCACGCGCCGACCGCTTCACCGGTCCTGTCACCGACTACGAGAAGCAGCTCGGACAGCGGCCCGGGATGCGATTCGCCTCGCAGGCCGAGATGATTCAGTACGCGCGCGCTGTGCTGGCGCGTCTGCAGCCGGCGCTGCCGCGTCTGTTCTTGCGCGTGCCGAAAATGGCGGTGGACGTCCGGCCGATACCCGCCGACCGCGAAGCGTCCACCGCGTCGAACTACACCGCGGGCACCGCCGACGGGACACGGCCGGCGTGGTTCAACATGAACACGTATCGGCCGACCGAACAGGTGAAGTACCGCACCGAAGCGCTGGTACTCCACGAAACCGTCCCCGGTCATCATCTGCAGATCGGCATCGCGCGCGAGCTGCAGGGGCTGCCCGAGTTCAGGAAGGTGTTCACGGCTGCGGCGTTCTCTGAAGGCTGGGGACTCTATGCCGAGTCACTCGGGTCGGAGCTGGGCGTGTACGGCGATCCGACGACGAAGTTCGGGGTACTGGCCAGTGAGCAGTTCCGCGCGGTGCGGCTCGTCGTGGATACCGGCCTGCACGCGATGGGCTGGTCGCGCGATCGAGCGCGCGAGTACTTTGCGCTCCATGTGCCCGGCCAGTCGCTCGCGGAGATCGATCGCTATATCGCGCGGCCGGGTCAGGCCTTGGCCTATAAGCTGGGTGAGTTGAAGATTACGGAGCTCCGCCGGCGCGCGCAACAGGCGCTCGGGACGAGGTTCGACATCCGGCATTTCCATGACGTAGTGCTGAGAAACGGCACGCTCCCGCTGGACTTGCTGGAGGACCAGGTGAACGCGTATATCGCCGCGTCACCATAGCGGCTCTCACGCCACGGCGCGATAGCGGCTCTCGGCTCACCGCGCGATAGCGGTGTTGATATTGACGATGGGAATAAGTGCCCACAAAACGGCGATTTCAGTGTATTCTCGCCTCGTCGCGGCAGAGAATTTTTCGAACTTTCCTGACGAAGAATTCAGAGAGTCTTCAGGACCAAATCCGGCGTAAGTCGGCTACGATTTTTGTTGCGAATGCACGGGCGAGCGCATAGCGAGCCCGCGAAGTTAGTGGGGAGGAACCACACTATGAAGCGTCTGCTGGTAATTGGCCTTGTCGCGACAGCGAGCCTCGTTGGCGCGCAGGCATACGCCCATCACTCCTTCGCCGCCACCTACTTGGAAGATCAGACGGTGACGATCGAGGGTGAGCTGGTGCAGTTCCTGTTTCGAAATCCGCACTCCTTCGTGCACGTGATGGTGAAGGAGAAGGATGGATCGATGGTGCGCTACGCCGTTGAGTGGGGCGGCGCCGGTCAGCTCGGCGGTCAGGGTGTTACCAGAGAAACGCTGAAGGCCGGTGATCACGTGATCATTTCGGGCAGCCCGGGTCGCAACCCGAAGGATCATCGCGTCCGAATGGTCACGCTGCATCGTCCGAAGGACGGCTTCGGCTGGGGTAAGCGTCCAGGCGAAACAGTCGACTAACGTTTGATCGTCTGCCGGTTCTCAAGAACAGGACCCGGCCTACGCTGCAGATTTAGGGCCCGCTCTACGTTGGCGTAGGGCGGGTCTTGTTTTTTTAGACCCGCCGGACTGTCAGGGCAACTTTGCGACCGCGCCGCGCACCTTCTGCGTGCCCTCGCCCTCACTGCCTTCCGTCCACGTGAACACCAGCTCATTGCCACTGCGCTCGACGCGCGGATAGCCGCTCACGCGGCTGTCGCCGTTGATGGTGATCGAGGGTGACCGCATGCCCGACGACTCGATGCGCCGCATGCGAAACTGGCTGCGGTTGTCGGCGAACTCCACCCACGTCGCGACTGCGGACCCGTCGTCGAGCAGTTCAACGTCCACGTGTCCGAGCGACGCCTGATCGTCCAGCCTGATTGCATTGCCCCAGGTGCGGCCGGCATCGTCAGAGAATGCCGCGTACGCCTGGCCCTTGTCGTCTTTACCGGTGAACCACGCGGCCGCGAGTTGACGGCCGCGCGCGCTCAGTGCCGGTCCGTTCACCGGACACGCGTCGATCTCCCAGTTGTCGGCGTGGACGATCTGCGCGTCGCTCCACTTGCCGTTGTCCAGCCGCGTCACGTGAATGTCTCGGATCTCTTTCGCGCTTCGGTCGCGAAACGCGGCGACGACGCCATCAGTCGTGACGACGGCCGACGTGGTGCAGCACTCGCAGACGCGTGGGTTGGCGGCCACTTCGGCTGTCTGCTTCCATGAGGGATC